>Ga0066637_10000729_pt1 | contig 20477 bp, 22 predicted proteins | sample CryGeyCG2014_020_FD_62737 | JGI IMG/M metagenome (GOLD analysis project Ga0066637, IMG submission 62737) | Groundwater microbial communities from aquifer - Crystal Geyser CG08_land_8/20/14_0.20 | ecosystem: Environmental > Aquatic > Deep subsurface > Groundwater | place: USA: Utah: Grand County...
TCGAAAGGATGCACTCTTTGCAGCAGAGCGGAAAAAATCCCAGTATATACAACATTCATATGCAACAAGAAGGAGAAATGCATTTATTGCCCAGTTGCAATAGGGCTCTTTGGCTCAGACCAAGTAATGGTTGGCAGCAAAAGGATTCACAATTCACAGGAATTGATAAAATCCTTGGAAAACGCAAAAGGGGCATCCATTACTGGTGGTGAACCTTTAGCGGTTCCAGAAAGGACTTTAGACATTATTGCTAAAATAAAAGAAGTGTATGGAAAAGATTTCCATCTGCACATGTATACAAATGGCCTAGCTTTTGATGAAACTATTGCAACAAAATTTTATAAGGCCGGCCTGGATGAGATAAAATTGCACACATTTGACTTGGAAAAATTCAAACTGGCACGAAAATTTGATTGGGATGTGAGTGCCTCATTAGTATGCCTGCCAGAACAAAAAGAATTCCTATTGGCATTTATCAAACAATTGGAAGGATTAGGGGTTAATTCAGTTACCTTAAGTGAAGCTGAGGTATCAAAACTGAATTCACAAAATTTGCGCAATGCCCCTTATGAAACAGAAGGAAAATCCATAAAAGGAAGCAAACAATGCTGTTTGGATATTATTGATTATGCCAGGAAAAACAATTGGGATATTTCAATAAATTCCTGCATTATCGAAGAAGTAATGGAAACCGCAAAGCAGAGAGTTTATGCTATTGAAATTTAGATTTTCTTCCTTTCAACCACTTTTTCATTAACTATTGTTCCCCAGACATTTTCAAAACCTTTTTCTTCCACATCTTGGTAATATTGTTTCACTTTTTCATAATGCTTTTTGTCAAAGGTTGGCTTTCTGCAGGATTGCTGTACGAGTAAGCAGAACTGATATGCTTTTTTTATATCTGAGGATTCGTCCAAGGCTAAAAAGGGAAATAATTTGCATTGCTTTGGCCTTGCAGAATATGCTTTGCAGAGATTTTCATCAGAAAGCATAATGCATTTTCCTTCAATTCTTTTTAAGGCAATATTCTGCAAAAGTATTTTTTTTCCTGAAGATTCAAAACTTATTTCCTTAAAATATTGAATTGCGTATTTTTGCAAAAAATCAGTCAATGAAATTTTCAGGGATTTTGCAAGCTTTTTTGCTTCAAATGGCAGCAGGGTAATGTAATAATGCTTGCAGCATTTTGCTTCGCATTCTTTTTGGCATATTTCCTTTTCATTCAGTTTTTTTTGCATATAAAATAAGGGCAAACAATTGACTTTTAAAGGTTTTCAAAGGAATGAATAGGTATGGATAAAGGCATTTACCATGTTGGATTAATTCCTGACGGCAATAGGAGATGGGCCTCTGCTAATAATAAACAAACTAGTGAAGGGCATAAAGAAGGCTCTAAAAAAATGGAATTATTCATGAAATGGGCTTTGAAAAAACCAGACATAAAAGAAGTAACTGTTTATGGTTTAAGCGAAGAAAACTTTAAGAGAAGCAAGGAAGAGTTGGATTGGCTTTATCAGATTTATTATGATGGATTAAGCAAATTATTGAAAGAAAAAATAATACATGATGAAAAAGTAAGGGTTAATTTTGTTTCAACAAAAGCAAATAAAATTCCGAATAATATAAAGGAAGTTTTAAAAGAAATGAAAAGCGAGACAAAACTTTATGGCAATAAAATACTGAATATTTTGCTTGGGTATACTGGGCGATCTGAAATTTTGAGGGCAGTAAATACTCCTTTGAATAGATTCAAGAATTTCTTCCTTGGCTTGGATGAAAGGGACATACAAAGGGCTTTATCTGTAAAAAATACCTGTGATTTTATTATAAGGACAGGGGAAGAGGAAGCCCCTAGGGAAGCAAAATCCGGATTTTTGTTGTGGCAATCCGCATATGCTGAATATTATCACATAAACAAGTATTTTCCGGATATTGATGAAAAAGATTTGGATATTGCTTGGGGATATTTCTTAAACGCAAGGAGAAGGAAGGGAATATAGCTAGGAAAAACAAATAAAAAGCGTTGCTTTGATTGATTTCATATTGTTTTTTAAGTAGTTTTTCTTTTCTTAGATGCCTAGGAACATTCTTTTCTTTTTTCTAAAAAGAAAAGAAAGTTGCTATGCCTCTGTAGCTCAGCCTGGTAGAGCTCCAGTTTTGTAAACTGGTGGTCATGGGTTCAAACCCCATCAGAGGCTATATTCTAAAATCAATTCTAATTATTAAAATAAGAAAATATTTTACCAGACATGCGGTATTAACCTGTATCTCACTTTTTCTGTATATTCCTTATAGCCTTTCAAATCACGCAACAGAACTTCTTCTTCATTGTGTATTCTGAAAAAAAGAATGCCTACCAATAACGGAATAAAAAACAGCAATGCCAAATATGAGCCCAATGCAAGCGGCATAAAGATATACATTAATATTATACCGGTATACATAGGGTGCCTTATTATTGAATATGGCCCGGTTGTTGTGACTTTTTGCCCTTTTTCAACTTCTATTATTCGCGAAGTATAACTATTTTCCTTAAACACAAGAAAGACTAAAAGGTATCCTAACAGAACAATAATGTCTGACAGGATAACAACAATTGTCGGGACATTTGATCAGCCAAACCTATAATCAAATCCAGGTATCAAAAAACCTATAAAGAAAAACAAATTTGAAATTTTAATAATTTTCTTTTGCTGAACCTCCTTTTCCTTAAACCTCATTCTTCTTTCAAGAAGTTCTGGTTGATGTTTTAAAAGATAGGACAATACAAAAAAGAAAGGGATAAATAAAACAGCCAAGAATAACCGGGCCTGCCAATAGTTCAATGAGCCTGCAGGCAAAAAGAGCATTAACGCAAGCAAAATAAAAGACAACGGAATTAACAGAAAAACTTTTTTATTTAATTTTGGTTTTTTTATATTGTTTTCCTGTACTTTTTCTGTGCTATCCATTCAGAGGATATTAAGGCCAAACAGATATAAAGGTTTTTTGCTGGGCTTTTATTGCAAAGTCATGCCGGAATTTTATTGCAAAATTAGGTGGGCTTGAAATAGAACTGAAATAAGCAAGCTCCCTATTTTTATTATTTTTTATACGCTAATTGATCATGCAAGCACAAAATCCAGAAGAAATCAATTTAGGTTTAGCCGTTACATTTATTCCAAACAAAACAATCCCTATCCATAATTGGTTTTATTATAAGGAAGGGTACAGCAAAGAATTAGTGGAATGGCTAATCAAAAAATGGAAAATCAGTGGGAAAATTCTTGATCCTTTCTGCGGAGTAGGCACAACCTTGCTTGCAGCAAAAGAACTTGGTTTTGAAAGCATTGGCTGCGATGTCAGCCCTTTGGCTGTTTTGGCTGCGCACGTGAAGACCCGGGATTATAATCTTGAAGAATTGAAACAGGAATTTTCAAAAATAAGAGGCATAAAACTAATGCCTGAAGGCAGGGTTCAAGCAGAAAAATGGATGAAACGCTTATTTTATACTAAAACACTTGAGAATATTCTAATTTATAAAGGGGAAATTGAAAAAATTAAAGATGAAAAAATCAAGGATTTTTTCATGCTTGCATTAATTGCCTGCACAGACATGGTAATGCTTGCTACAAAACAGGGCGGAAGTTTAAGATTGACAAAAAAGCCGCCAATTCCAATCAAGCCGATTTTTATTAGAAAAATAAAACATATGGTCAGAGATTTGGAAAGAAAACCGGTAAATGTTGGACAGGGAAAAGAACCTGAAGTATTGCAGGCAGATGCAAGGGAAATGCTGCTTGAAAAAGAATCAGTTGATTGCATCATAACAAGCCCGCCATATTTGAACAAGATAGAATATACTACAGTATACAAAGCCGAATTGGGAATTTTCTTCAAGCATCAGGAAACAAGGCTAAGGGCATTTATTGGTGAAGAGAAATTTCAGGCAGAAAATGAAACTGATGAACCATTGATTGCACAGGCATATTTTAAGGATATAGAAAAGGTTTTGCAGAACTGCTATGAAATGTTAAAGCCAAAAGGATTGGCTTTTTTTGAATTAGCAGGGGCGTGCTTTCCAACACATACAATTGAATGTGATGAAAGAATTGCAGAGATTGCAGAAAGGATAGGATTTAAATTAAAAGAAATTGTTGTATGCAGAGAGATTGCATGTTATAGGATAGCTGGAAATTCAGGAAAAGTGAGGGAAAGCATTGTTGTGCTGGAGAAATAAGGTTAATAAATAACAAGAATAAGTATATGATTAATTGATCAATTTATTTTAAAGGTGATTTTATGGCAGAGCAAGGAGTAATGTTTGTCGCAAATATGGGAAACTGGCAATCGGTAAAGAAATTAACGATAGAAGAAAAAACAGATCCAAGAACCATAATGGAATTTCTTGCATCTTTGAATACTGGTTTAGATAATAAGGTTGAGGACAATTTAAGAAAAATTGTAAAATTAGAACTGGTGGATGCTTTTGTAAAAGAAGAATTGGCCGGGAAAGGAAAGAGTGAGAATGAAATTGCTTCAGTTTTAGCTGTTTTGAAAGGACCGAAATTAGGAAAGGTTTTGAATGAAATCTGCGAATTGCCCGAGCTGCAGAAAGGAGAGCGGGATGAGGTAAAGGATTTTTGCAGGGTTTATGCATTAAGAAAAGCCTTGAAACAACTAGGGGTAATGCTTGATTATTCACAGATTGAAATCCCTGGGATGAAAAGGGTTATGAAAAAGGCGAATAAAGCCTAAAATCTGCAAAAATTAGGTTAAAATAGTCAATCAACGAATTGAGGTTTAACGATTGCCAGAAGCTTTAAAAAGCAGAGCTTACTGATTGTTTTATGATATCAAGAGATATGAACTAACCAAACAAAAGTATCTCTTGATAGATAGTAAAAGACCAAAATAATTTTAAAAATTAAAATGTCTTTTATTATATATAACTATATAATCCGCAACTCGGAACAGGTTTTTTAATGTATTCAAAATGGTTAGAATCATGGCTAAGGGAAAATGACCACAAAGGTCTGCTTGAGATTCTGCTAGAGGTACAGCACAGGGAACAATTTTTATCACGGGAAAATATTGAATTCGTTTCAAAGGCAAAAGAGATACCGCTAGCCAAAATTTATTCAGTAGCTACTTTTTACTCAGAATTTAGATTAGACCAGAGGGGAAAGCATGTGATCAGATTATGCGCTGGCACGGCTTGTTTGGTAAAAGGAAATAATGTTAACCTAAATTATTTAAAAACAGAATTAAATCTAATGCCGGGAAAAACAACTGCAGACAATTTATTTACATTAGAGGGGGTAAATTGCCTGGGCACATGCAGCCTTGCCCCTGTTGTGAGCATTGATGGAAAAATTTACCCGAATGTTACAATAGAAAAACTTTCAGGGCTAATTGAAAAGATAAAAAAGGCGGAAAGATGATTGCAAATATAGGATTAGCATCTTGCGGTATTGCTGCTGGCGCAGAGGATATACAAAAAGCTTTGCACAAAAAAGGAATTAAAACAAAAACTGTCGGGTGTATTGGCGCATGCCATCTTGAGCCAATTATTGAATTCAAAAAAGAGGATTATGAAACAATAATATTTTGCAGTGTTAAAACAAAGGATTTATCCGAAATATTAAAGGCATTAAAATCAGGAAAACTGCACCGCAAAATTCTCGCAAAGAGGAAAGATGGAAAAGAATGGTATCCTAAAGTGAAATATATTGAAGATATTTGTTTTTATAAAAAGCAGCAGAAAATCCTGAGCCATAGATGCGGAATAATTGATCCTGCTGATGTTGATGAATATGTTAAAAGCGGGGGATATGATGGATTACAGAATGCAATTAAAATGAAAAAAGAAGAAGTAATTGCTGAAGTAGAAAAATCAGGATTAAGAGGGAGGGGAGGGGCAGGATTTTCAACAGGCAAGAAATGGTCTTTTGTAAAAAATGCAAAAGAAAGGCCATTTATGGTTTGCAATGCTGATGAAGGCGATCCGGGAGCATTCATGAACAGGATTTTGCTTGAATCAGATCCATTATCAGTAATTGAAGGATTAACAATTGCGGGCTATGCGATAAATGCAAGGCAGGGAATAATTTATATCAGGTCAGAATATCCTTTGGCTGTGGAAAGATTGAAACATGCAATAAAAAATGCAACAAAAAAAGGATTTTTAGGAAATAATATTTTAAATTCAGGATTCTCATTTGATATTGAAATAAAATTGGGGGCTGGTGCCTTTGTTTGCGGGGAAGAAACAGCATTAATTGCTTCCCTTGAAGGTAAAACCGGAAGGCCACATCCCAGGCCGCCATATCCAACAGATAAAGGATTGCTGGGAAAACCCACAGTAATAAATAATGTTGAAACACTGGCCTGCGTTTCATTGATAATGGCAAAAGGTTCTGGATATTTCAGAAAATTCGGGACAGAAACATCGCCAGGGACAAAAATATTTTCATTAAGCGGAGCATTGAAAAAAACAGGATATATTGAAGTGCCTTTTGGGATTAAACTCAGGGAAGTTTTGGAAATAGCTGATGTTAAAGAAGATGAATTTAAGGTGATGCATTTGGGAGGGCCTGCTGGTTCTTGCTTGCCGAAAGAATTGCTTGATCTAAACTTGGATTATGATAGTTTAAAATCAGTAAACGCTACTTTGGGTTCTGGAAGCATGATTTTATTAAATCATGACCAGGACATGGTTGAATTTGCAAAAAATATGATGGCTTTCAATGTTTCTGAAAGCTGCGGAAAATGTGTGCCATGCAGGGAAGGAACAAAAAGGATGCTTGAATTAATTGAAAAAATATTAAGGAATGACGGAAAGCCTGAAGATTTAGTTACTTTAGAACATATTGCATCAACTGTAAAGGACACCTCCCTTTGCGGATTAGGGCAATCTGCTTCCAACCCATTAATTTCAATACTAAAATATTTCAAAGGGGAATATATTGACAAATTGCAGGGGGCTATTTCAATTGCAAATGATTTGGCAATGTATAGGATTATTGAAGTCAAATGCACAGGCTGTGATAAATGCAGCGAGGTCTGCCCTATGAAAGCAATAAGGGGCAAGAAATTTGAAGTGCACCAAATTGATGAAGCCAGATGCATTAAATGCGGCCGTTGTTCTAAAATATGCCCTGTAAAGGCAGTTGATTTGGTGAAAATGGAGAGGGCCATATGAGCACTAAAACCATTATTGTTGATGGCAATGAGGTCAAGACTGACAAGGAAATGCTTATTGATGCAATAAAAGACATTGGAATTAAAGTGCCAAGTTTATGCCATCATCCGGATTTAAAACCCTGGGCTGTTTGCAGGCTATGCATTGTTGATGTTGATGGAAAGATTGTTACTTCTTGCAATACGCAAGTAAGGGAAGGGATGAAAATTTTAACGCATAGTGAGCGCATATTGGATGAAAGAAAAATGAACCTGAAATTAATTCTGGCAAATCACCCATTTGCCTGCGAAAGCTGCATACGAAATGGTTATTGTGAATTGCAGAAATTAGCAGAAGAGATGAATGTCAAAAAAGAAGAGATTCAGGGAGAGACAAGAAATCTTAAATCAGATTATTCTTCCCTATCAATAGTAAGGGAACCAAATAAATGCATCCTTTGCAATCGTTGTGTCGAAGCATGTGACAAGCAGCATATAAGTATTCTTGAATATAACGGAAGAGGATTCAAAACAATAATCGGCCCTGCGTTTGACAATATTTTAAGCAATACCCCTTGCGTTTCTTGCGGGCAGTGCGCATTGCATTGCCCGGTTGCAGCAATTACTGAAAGGAACCAAACAAGGGAAGTAATGCATGCAGTAAATGACCCCACAAAACATGTTGTTGTCCAGATAGCCCCTGCTATCCGGGTCTCTGTTGGTGAATCTTTAGGGTTAGAACCTGGAACAGTACTAACTGAAAAGCTTGTTACTGCATTAAAAATGCTGGGATTTGATGCTGTCCTTGACACTTCTACTGGTGCGGATTTAACCACAATGGAAGAAGCGCATGAATTTATTGAACGCTTAAAAAATAATGAAAAGGAAAGGTTGCCATTAATAACATCATGCTGCCCTGGCTGGGTAAATTATTGCGAATTCTTCCAGCATGATTTCATAAAAAATATGTCTACCTGCAAAAGCCCGCATATGATGCTTGGTGCTTTAATAAAAACGTATTATGCCAAGGAAAAAAATATAGATCCTAAAAATATCGTTGTTGTATCAATTATGCCATGCACAGCTAAAAAAAATGAGTGCAACAGGGTAGAGATGAAAAATGATTTGATGAGAAATGTTGATTATGTTTTAACTACAAGGGAATTAGCCTCAATGCTGAAAATGACAGGAATTAAAGTGGACCAGTTGCAAGAAAGTGCTTTTGATAATCCAATTGAAACCGCTTCATCTGCTGGTGTTATGTTTGGTGCTACCGGGGGGGTAGCTGAATCAGTCTTAAGAACTGCTGGGTTTATGCTTACTGGAAAAAAATTAAAAAAATTAGAATTTGAAAGTTTAAGGGGGATGAAAGGGATAAAAATTGCAGAAGCTGATCTTGATGGGAAGAAAATCAGGGTAGCGATAGTGCACGGTTTGGGAAGAACTGATGACTTGCTTAAACAGATTAAAAGCGGAGAGGTTAAGGTTGATCTTATAGAGGTAATGGCCTGTTATGGTGGTTGCATTGGCGGAGGGGGGCAACCAATTCCAACAACTAAAGAATTGATACAGAAAAGAATGGATGCTATTTACAAAATTGATGATAATTCAGAATTAAGGACAAGCTATGAAAATCCGAATATACAAAGCGCATACTATAAATTCCTGAAAGAACCAGGCAGCGATATTTCCCATAAGTATCTGCACACAAGGTATTTCACAAGGGATCCTTACAACCCCTGAAGGTTAAGCAAAAACACAACTTATTTTATAGTAAAAGACATTAATTTTTAAACTTATTTTGGTCTTTTACTATCTAGTAAGAGACAATTTTTGTTTAATTATTTATGTCTCTTGCTATAATTTCAGAAACATTGATTAAGTATGGTTTTAGAAAATATTTCTGCATTTGATAATTTTTGGCTTCACGCAATGCAAGGATTGCAGAATACTAATTTGGATATATTAATGCAACTCTTAACTTTTTTAGGGGATCCGATTATCTGGTTCTTGATTGCCGCTTATTTATATTGGAATGAAAGGGAACATGATTCCCTTTTCCTGATGAATCTTATTACATTAAGCGCTTTTGTTTCTGATTCATTAAAAGCAATAGTGCAAAAAGCCAGGCCCTCTGAAACTGAATTTATAGTCAAAAAAGGTTTTTTGCAGGACCTTCTTGAAAAAAATTATAATTATTCATTTTCATTTCCAAGCGGGCATTCAACATTGGCAGGGGCAATTGCTTCTTATGGTTTTCATCTCGGCGGGAAAATATTAAAAATAGGATTAATATTGATGCTTATCCTGATTGCAATTTCAAGATTATATTTAAGCATGCACTTCCCAAGCGATATAATTGCTGGGGCTTTGTTAGGAATTTGCATTGGCAGATTTAATTTGTATATAAAAGGAAAAAATGAAAGCAAAAAAATTAATATTACAAAAAATAAAATCAGAACATTAATCCTAGCCGGACTTTTCTTTATTTGTATTTTGATGTATTTAGGTTCATATAGCATAGGCTTTGTTTTACTCGGGTATTATATTGGAATATTTTTGACAAAAACACTGAAATTGGAATTAGAAACAGACCACAGAAAAACAGAGATAATTACTGGATTTATTGGATTAGGCATTTTAGTTTTAGCAATCCTACTTTTGCATCAAAATGATTTGATAAAAATGCTTATTTTCTTTATCGTTGGGCTATGGGTTACACTATTAAACCCTGCATTAAACCATAGGGTTTTAAAGTAAAACCCATGAATTATTATCTTATTAGGTTAAGGCCCGCCTTAGCTTAGTAGCGAAAGCGCTCGGCTGTAGTTCCAAGCCTTTTCTCTTTTTTCTAAAAAGAGAAAAGTCTACGGTCTATCCAAAAGAGAAAAACTTCTCTAAAAGATTGACTGTTTGTAATATCAGCTTCAAAAGCTGAAGAGTGCCAAAGTGGATGCACTGTTGGCATTCCGCAATTTAGCGGAAACCGAGAAATCCCCTGTGCAAGTCAGGGAGGCGGGATTATTTACAATTCTCCAATCGCTTGCAAGAGTTTTTCATGCCCTTTTATGAGCTTATAAAATTCTTCTAATTCTTCAGAAACTATTTCGCATCTTGAATTATCTTTTAAAAGACTTGATTTTGCCATGCAGTATCCACTCCTTAATCTCAGCATCGGAGTAAAATCCTTCCCTAACACCCAAAAGCACTTTAGCATTTTTAGGATTGTCTTCAACCCGAAGCTTTTTACCATTTATTACAAGAAAATATTTTGCGATAAGAAAATCCGTTCTCCTGTTGCCACTTGCAAAGGCATGTGCTTGAATCAAGCCCTTAAGCAAAACAACTGCCTTGTCAAAAACATCGCCTTGGCAGTTTTTGCATGTTTCAAGAACTTTTGAAATCTTTGCCCAGCCTAAAACTTGGTGAGAATCAGCCTTTTTAGCCTTAATCACATGCAAAGACAGCAAATTAAACTCAATGACCTTTTCAATAGAAGGATACTCAAGCATACAAAAAACATACTTGTAAAAGTTAATAAAACCAATCAATCAAAAAACAAGCCAAAAACAACAGTCAATTACCGAATTATTTGTCTGAAAAATGCGCAAGCTTTTTAAACTAGAATCTACATTTTCCATTTATATGTCCGATAATGAATTCTTTGATTTTAGGAAAATAATATCCTTGCAGGTATTGAAGAATAGTTTTGGGTTGTTTGAACTCCTGTTCTATGCAATGCTTGGATTCTTTACCCCAATTATCTTAGGGCACAATCAGATTTTGACCGGGGCTATTGTAAATACAATGCTGGTGTTATCGGCAATGTACATAAAAAACTACAGAATAATTCCTTTAGCATTAATGCCTAGCTTAGGCGTATTAGCTGCCGGCTTAATGTTCGGAAATTTAACCATATTCTTGATTTATTTGATTCCATTCATTTGGATTGGAAACTTTTTGATAATATATGGGATGAAATATTTTTATCTGAACAAACATGCTAATTATTGGAAAAGTTCAGTAATCTCAAGTATAATGAAATCAGCATTTATTGGATTAGCTACATTTGCACTTGTTTTGGCTAATATTGTACCGGCAGCATTGCTGATGCCAATGAGCGGATTGCAATTAGTGACAGCATTAATTGGATGCTCAATTGCGTTTGCAGTGCACAAAGCAAGATGAAAATAATTTCAGCGCAAAAAGTAAGAGATAAATAATTGGCAATAAAGCCAATTATCTTTTTTTATTTCTGCCGCATTATTTCTGCGTTATTTCCAATGCTTTTTTTGATTTTAAAAAGAAATAGCCGATAACTGCAAATGTAATTATTGGTGAAACATACTGTGGAATTTCAATCCCGAAACTATCTAAAAGCATTATCATGCCTAAAAAGAAGATTGAATACATCGCTCCATTTTTCAAATATTTGTATTTTTTAACGGTTTCAATATTATGTATTGTAAATTCCCTAACAACAAAGGCACCTAGGCCATTTCCAATTATAATTAATGGAACTGAAAGTGTGAATGCAAACGCCCCAATAACCCCATCAATTGAAAAAGTAGCATCAATTACTTCTAAATAAAGCAACTTACTCATGTCACTCAGATTGCTGCCGCTAAGCATTTCTTTCTCCTTTGCCTCAGCATTTTCTTTAAAACCATGCGTGATAAAAAATGCTGTTGAACCAACAACAGCACCAAATGCCATCATGGGATTTTTATTTATTGAAAACCAGACAATTAAGGAAAGCATGATTGAAACAATTGCAAAAAACCACAAGCCATATTTTTTATGTATTATTTCTTCTCCTTTCAAACCATAATGCTTAGGCTCAATAAAAAGCCAGTGGAAGAACAAAAATACAAGGAAGACTCCTCCCCCGATTAAAAGAATTGGTTTAGACAATTCGATGGATTGCATTACCATCGGATTTGAGCTAAACATTGCAGTTAATGCTTCTAAAGGCGTTAAAGTTGGGTTTGCCAACCATACAATAAGTAAAGGCAGTAACCCCCTAACTAGAAATACTGCTATAATCAAGCCCCAGAGTAAGAACCATTTCCTTGCCCTTTCAGACATTGTGGACAAGACATCAGCATTCACAACAGCATTATCTATTGAGCTGATTGTTTCAAACAGCATTAACCCTAAAATTGTTAAAGCAATTAAGAAAAGGTCTATCATAAGATAGTCAAAATTAAGGTAAATTATATTTAAAAGAGTACTCCCTTCTATCAATATAGCTTAGGGGAATAAAGATGGAAAGAGGTGACAAGGATTGTGTAATTCAAGCATTACTTGCAGAAATGCAGGCAATAAAGAATTACAATGCAGCAGCAAAGATTACTGAGAATAAGGAAATTAAAAAATACTTTGTACTTTTTGAAGCAAATGAACAAAGCCATCTTGAAGGATTGAAAAAACTTATTTCAAAATATTTTACTTCTGAACAGATGAAAGAATTTGATTTAAGACTAAATTCATTCAAACCTTCTGAAATAAATAATAAAATGGACATGAAAAGTATCTTGAATAAAGCACTTGAAAGCGAAGAAGAACAATATAAGAGATATACCCAATGCGCTAGTTTTTTGCAGATTGCTAATGCAAAAAGGCTTTTTTACGCTTTTGCAGACAATGAAGAGTTGCATTCACAGGTTTTGAAAAAAATGCTTGTTAAACTTTTATTAAAAACCGAAAAAGATGGTGTATGCGGGATTTGTGGGCATGATATTCTATATGATTTGAGCATATGTACAGAATGCGCAAAAAAGGAGCTGCAAAGCAAAATACTTAAAAAAATGGAATAAGTGGAAAAATGTTAAAATACTGGGCTTGTTCAAAGGAAAAATGTTCTAAAGGCTCTGGATTGACTTATTTAAAAAATCCGGAAATGCAATGGATTCTTGTTACAAACCCTAACGAAGCTGAGTTAAAAGCAATATCTGAAGATTTCAAAATAAATAAAAAATATCTTGAGAAATATTCAAAAGAAACAAGATCAGTAAAATATTCAAACAATCCTTTAATTTTTACCCTAATTAGTTATTATCTTGAAAATAACCAGATGCAAAGAGCCAGAGTGCTTTTTGTAATTGAAAAAAATAATATAATAATTATTGCCAATAGTGGGGAAAAATATTTTTCAGTGATTTTTAATGATGTTTGCGAGAAATTTGAAACTGAAAAGAAAAAAGATATTGAAGTCCTAATCTATGACTTTTTGGATCGGGATATTTCTGAAAATTATGATATTCTTGCCAATCTTGATGATAACATTGCAAAAATGGAAGTATCCGCACTGGAGTATAACAGCGGAAAGAATATCCAAAATGTAATTAACCTAAAAAGGGAACTTAATAAAATGTCAAGAAGATTGTGGAGCACGGCAAAGATTGTTTTTGCAATAAGAAAAGAGGTTACTGTGATAAGAGTGACAAATGAAAGCATGGGACTGCTTGAGGATATTTACGAAAATTTAATACACCAAATTGATATTTTAAGCACACAAAAAGAAAGCCTAATAGATGCATTGACAATTTATGAAACAACTGTTTCAAATCAATTGGCAATAATAAATAATGATTTGAATACTGTAATGAAAAGGCTGACGATATTGATGCTTCTTTTGATGGTTCCAACTTTAATTGCAGGAATTTATGGGATGAACTTTAAATATATCCCAGAGCTTACCTCTCCTTATGGCTTTTTTGAAGCAATAATAATAATGATAATTGCAACTGCAACACTTTACTTCTATGCAAAAAGAAAGAAATGGGTTTAAGGTAATTTAAATGAACTCACTTAATTGTGCAATCTTTAATGAAAATCTTGCAAAAGAGTTTGGAAAAAAAGAGCATGATTCTGACATTGAATTTTACCACAGGATTCATAATAACAGGGTATTGACTTTTATTTACCCAAAAGGATTTCCTGAAAAGATAAACTCATTATTACAAGCGCTACATTTGTCAAACTATGTTCTTTTACAGGTAGACAAAATTGATGCTGCCTTAGGCGAAATAATTGTTGCAATTGACTCTCTTGGAAAAAAAGACGGTTTTTTGATTATTGGCGATGCTGTTGATGAAAATATTTTTAATAAAATAATTGAAAATTCAGCTGTTAAAAATTACCAAAAAATCAGCAAAGAAGATGTTCTTGAAACATTATCAAATGCTGATTTAAAACAAAAAACTGGACAAGCAGTTATTGATTTAGATTCTCTCTTTGATGTTAAGGGAGTAGGCACAGTTGCTCTCGGTTTTTTAACCCATGGAAATATTCTTAAAATGAGCAATATTAAAGCCCTGCCAAACAATATTGAAGTATTTATTAAAACAATACAAAAGCAGGATAAGGATTGGCCTGATGCATATTGCAATGACCGTGTTGGGTTGGCAATAAAGGGATTAACTGTAGAGGATTTTTCCAGAGGAATTATCTTTACATTAGATCCTGAATTCAAAGCTTCAAAAACAATTAATATTCAATTTGAAAAAAATAAATTCTGCAAAAAGGATTTGGCGCAGAATCAGCAATTGCATCTGCAATGCAGATTGCAAATTGTAGGTTGTATTGTAAAGCAGTTAAATCCATTAAGCCTTGAATTGAGCAAGGAAATAGCCTTCAAAAAAGGAGAACAAATTGCACTTATTGACATAAATGGAAAACCAAGAATAATTGGGAAAGGCACTATCCTTTAGCATTTTAATTACTTCTGATCAGATTCTTCCTGTGCTGTGATGATGTATGTCGAATCTGAACTTCAAGTTGATGATTGAGTCCAGTACTGAGCACATTTTTTTCAAAAGAAATAAAAATCTTTTTTTAAAAGGCTTATAACCATAATTTAAAAAGGAATATCTTCTATTTAATTTAGCAGTGTATTTAGGGCACTGTGGAGTGATGGGTATGAGAAGCTTGAAAAAAGAGGGAAAGCCTCTGCCTGAAACAGAGGAAATGAAGATTTGGAAAGAAGAATATAGTGAAATGCCTTTGGAAGAACACCACAAAAGATTACAGCAATTAGGCTTGGGAGCAGATGATTTAGCAGAATTTGATAAGGCATTCCAGGGAGAAAAAAGGAAAAAATAAAATAACAATATTCTTCTGAGGTATTAGTGCTTTATTAAAGCTAGTTATATGTAAAAAATATTTAATGCAAAATATGAATTATAATAAGAAAATATTAATTGGGATAATTGCCATAATTGCTTTTTTATATGCAATATTTGGATTTGGATCATTTTTGCTTGAGCATAGCCTTTCTGCAAGCTGCCCACTTGAAAAAACAGCAAGCGGAAAATGCGTTCATGAAGAGCAATTAGACTTTTTAATTGGAATAATGCCTCTTGTTGTGAGCATTGCTTTAGGAATTGGTGCTGCGGTATATTATCTCATGTCTTCGAAATTAGAAAAAAAGGATAAGACATTGAAAAGCAATACTGATGTTTTATTAAAATTCTTAAGCCCTGACGAAAAAAAGGTTATAAATAAATTGATTGAAAATAAAGGAAGGGCTTTGCAGGCAGAAGTAACAAGGCTGCCAGATATGGGTAAAGTAAAAAGTCATCGCGCTGTTATGAAACTAATTGATAAAGGCGTAATAGAAAAAGAAAGCATGGGAAAAACAAATATAATAAAATTCAAAAAAGAAATCCAGGATGGCTTACTTTAATGAAAAAGTCAATAAAAAGTGAAAATTCTTGGAAAGAATGCTTTTTTAATCAGTATGATGGAATAATAGATTATTAATTTATAATATATAAAAGCCGGAAAAAGGTGATATTATGGCTTACGGATGTCCTAAATGCTATGGTGAAAAGATGATGACAATATTGCTTGAACAAAGGGAAGATGGAGTACTTGCATGCCCAAGAAACCCTAACCATAAATTCGTATTAAACAGTGATGGAATGCCTATTTCAAAGAAGGATTAACTCCTTCTTTCCAATTATTTTTGAAAATAAAATCCCAAAATTTTTTTATGATAAGTAAAAATTTTTAATAAAATCTGATTATTTTTAAGAGAATTATCTCTACATAACCAAATCATAATCAACGAATAACCCTTCGACAGCGCTGCTTATTTGGGCTATAAACACCCTCACAAATTGAAAAAGGCAGATTATGCCAAAAATTTCTCAGATCAGCCATAGAAATATGCAGAATTGGGCAATTATGAGCTATTTTAACGCCTTTTTAGGAAAATTGGGTTAAAATACCAAGTTCAGAAAGTTAATCTGAGATTGTTAAATGGTTTGCTTTTTTAAGAATAAAAATATATATGATGAAGTATATTATTAATACTGTCACAGATTTTTTAAATTTGTGATTAACTGCAGAAAAGAAAGGGTGATTATTGTGAGTTTAGTTACATTAACGTTTGGTAGCGGATATGTGGAAAACTACCAAATAAGTGGAGTAAAAAGTAGAAATGATGGTTCTCGATATAAAATAACTGAGAACGGAAAAGTAAAAATTATTAAAATAACCGAATTCTTTGGTAGAGATGACATCTGTGTTTTAGGAGAATTAATTGACGGATGTGTGGGGCCAAAGATGTGTTCGCATTTTGATAACAACAAAAAAGCAGAAATCTTGGAGATTGAATCAAAATATGGCATGAAGCCTGTAAGCAGGAAAGGGACAAAATTGACATTAATGATAAATGGTGTAAAAAAATCCGACCTTGAGAAGAAAGGGGGAGAAATTGAATTTGTTCCACAATTAATGGAAGAGCTTCAAGAAAAACCAAAGGGAAAAGTAATTATTTGCTAAAATTGATTTTTTAGGAATAAATAAAAAATAATTAGATGGGGTTAAGTTAACCTCATTCTATCACCCTTTTTATACTAAGTCTAATTTTCCAAAATAAAAAAGAATAAAAATAACTAACTACTTCTATTTCTTAATAAATTCTTAAAGGAGGGATTTAATGAATACTAAGGAAGTTTTAATTAGCGGTTTACTTGGGGGATTAGTTGTTTTGATTATTCAACAAGTAGCTTATTATTTAGTAAAAATGATTTGGCCTTATGATATTTTAGCATTAGCTGGAATGAGAGCAGTAACGGATCCAATTATGATGTTATTCTTTGTTTACCCTTGGGTTCTCGCTTTTTGTGTATCCATTGCATATCAGCACATCAAAACTGCATTCACTTCTTGTAAAAATAAGCCGATGTGCTTTGGATTTTTACTGTGGTTAATAATAGGATTGCCGTCAGCATTTTTGGTATGGAGCTCTATGGATTATCCTATTAGTTTTACAATTAATTCATTATTTGGCAGTCTAATTTATTTAATTGCTTTAGCGTATGTTATTGTAAAATTCTCAAAATAAAGGAATTTATTTTCCTTTATTTTTTTTCTTTTTTTCTTAAGCTTTAATAGTTCTGTTTTTATACCTTAGGCAATGAAAGATAGATATGCCAGTTAGAGCAAGATCTCCGATAAAAAGAAAGTCCCCTAAAAAATTTAACCCAGATAGAAACTACTTAAAAAAAGTAATTTCTGATGAAAGAAGAATACATAGGGCTAGAGCTATTTCACACAAAATAACTGCATTAAAATTAAAGGCGGCTGCTACAGGTACAAAAGATGTTTCTGATGTAGAAGACAGGATAAAACAACTGCAAAGTAGGCAGGAAAGATTGCTTGAGGGAATAACTGATAAAGCAATATTACAATATGCTAAAGAGCAGAGTTCGCCATTAACTAATCGTGGAACAGTATTTGTTAGCAAAAGAGGCGCTAGACTGTTATTTTATGATTTATTAAGCAAGGCATTTGGCTGGGCCATACCTGCAAAAACACATATAAGGTTAGCATTAAGAGCGAAAGATTTAGCCACCGACAGCCATATGAAAGATATAGTGCCTATTGCTTTAGCAGTATGGAAAAGCATGCCTGATTCACACAAAAGAAGATATAATCTCACTGAGGACAGCATAAAAGAAGGGGCTGTTTTACATGATGTTGGGAAATTGGAAGTGCCTTCACATATATTAAGAAAAACTGCAAGATTAACTGAGGAAGAATGGGATAGATTAAGGGAACATACAACGGCAGGTGAAAGATTATTAGAAAAATGGGGTGCAGATAGCAGAACAATAAAAGCTGCAAGGCAGCATCACATGTACCCTAAAGGAGGCTATCCTAACAAGAGACCTGGTGAAAAGATGTCTCAGATTGGCCGTTTAATTGATTTGGTTGATGCTATTGAAAAAATGTCAAGTGCAAGACATGGAAAAGACCCTATGCCTTTAGAATCGATAATTGAAGAAGTAAAAAGGGAAACAAATCAATTCTATTCTCCTTATGTGAAAGCATTCATAAAAGCAACGAATGAAAATCCTGATTTTATGAAATGGTGGGAAAAGAGAGCTAATAAAATGGCAAATAGGCCAAGTAGGGAAAGATTGGCACCAAGAAAAACCAGTGTTGAAAGCGGTGTTGTAAGGTATGCAAGAGAAGAAGGTGCCAGAAGATTTGATCAGAATAGATAACTTATTTGAAAGTAAAGCCTGGCACAATACTTTATAAAACTTATTTCAGATTAACTAATAGTTAAATAATATAAGATATTCTGCAAAATAGAATATCAGTCATAAAAGCCCTGATAGTCTAACGGCTAGGATGCGGCCCTGTCGACCAAGCCTTTTTCTTTTAGAAAAAGAAAAAGGACAGGCATTATCCAAAAAGAAAAAATTAAATGTTTATCCAAAAGAGAATGTTTCTCTTTTTCTTTTGGTAACCTACATTTTCTTTTTCTCTTTGGAAAAGAGAAAAAGAAAAGGCGGAAAGGCTGCGGTTCGGGTCCGACTCCCGGTCAGGGCGTGAATGATTAATAAGTGATCAAAAAACTATCAATTGATTTAGTATTATTTCTTATCCAAAATCGACCCTCTTTATGGTAGATTTTCTGCCACAGTATTGCTGCTTCTAATCTAGTGTACCTCTTACGTAAAAAAATAAAATCTTCAAATTTTTTAATTTTTCTTGAAATAGCTGAGCCAATTAATTCACAGCACAATATAGCTTGCTCTTCATTAACCGCAGCCAACTGAAAAAGATCTTTTGTTCTCCTAATTACTCTTCCATCGATAACTGAGTCTATCATCCCTGCGGTTTTTGTCTTACTTAAAATAGTTTTAATCATAAAGTTTCTAAATAACAAATCACGTAAATATTTTAATAATTCCAAATTAGCGCTGCTTGCAATATATACTCTCAACTTAAGATACTTTTTTGGCGATGCAGAAATTGTACCTTCTGAGTCTAAAACCCCCCTTATAAATTCAGCCGGAAATGGTTCAACAAATTTTTTTAATAATTCAAAATCTTCCTTTAGGGATTTGATAAAATAATAAAGTTGCTTGCTTCTGCCTTTCACGGAGTACATTTCTCTCTTAGTTTTACAAACCAAATAATTTCTGTTTTTATTAAGCACTTTTGAAACACATGTAGAGAAGTTTTCAACAAAATCCTTATCCTTTGCTTCAAGACGGATTGCATAATCCTGCTTCTTCTTATTGAAAGTAATTGCTCCATCGCCAAACATTACACCTAAAACATAAGATAGTTCTGGGCTAGCTATGGAATTGAAATAATTCTCTCCGCCAACAAGTTTAACATTATTATTAAACCAATATGAAAGCGTAGATTTGTGAAGTTTAATCCTAAACTCGGATAAAATTTGTTCAATAATTTTCTTGTAACTTAAACCATTTTGTTTTAAAGAAAAAACTTTATCATAAATAATTTGCCTTTGATCTAACGGAATTGTACAATAAGACATAATCAAAAGAGCAGTTTTTTGAATAAAAAGTATTTGAAAGAGTAGATTTCCGCTGAACTTTATCCACCAAACTAATTAATAACTTTCAGCCATAACTATCAATATGACTAATTTCAGAATAATTAAAGAAGGGTACAGGGGCGGACTTTTTGGAGACAAAGAAGAATTTGTTATTGAATACGACACTGAAATTGGAAAAAGAAGATTAGCTTGGGTAACTTTTGTTGGAAACGAATCAAAAAATGTAGTTAAGCTCACAGATATGGGGGATAACAGCAGAGGCCTTAAACCTATGGAAGCTAATGTTAGAAAAAGACGAGAATTTATTGCAAAAAATGGTGCTACGCCAATGAGAGTTTTATTCCTTGCTTTAGCTCAGCAATTTGGTTCAGAGGATAAAGGTCTAAGGGTTGAAATATTAACAAAAACAAGACTAGATGGGGAAGATTTTTTGCAAAGGATGGTTGAGATGGGCTTCTTGAAAAAAAGGGGCAGCAATTAT
>Ga0066637_10000731_pt1 | contig 20423 bp, 16 predicted proteins | sample CryGeyCG2014_020_FD_62737 | JGI IMG/M metagenome (GOLD analysis project Ga0066637, IMG submission 62737) | Groundwater microbial communities from aquifer - Crystal Geyser CG08_land_8/20/14_0.20 | ecosystem: Environmental > Aquatic > Deep subsurface > Groundwater | place: USA: Utah: Grand County...
TGTAATGGTAAATGTTCCTGCAAGAGATGGTGTCCACAAGTAAGAAATACTGAAAGAAGAACCAAATCCCAAAAGTCCAATCTGATTTTTAACCAATATGTTGTTAACTAAGATTGAAAGGTTCACGTTACTTTCATCTTGTGTTCCCAAGTTCAGAACTGTTGCATTTATCAAAGCAGAGTCATAGACAAACATTGTCAAAGGACATTCTATTGATATGGATACTTTGTGAGTAATAATAACAGGCCCAGTAACTGTTATTTGAGCACTCTTTGGTGGGTCATAAGAAATCCCTGACCAAGGTGATGAGCTAGACAAACTAATGTCATTAATCGTTATAGAAGTTTGACCAAAACCTACTCCAATGAAACAAATACTGAATAATGTTCCATTCGTAGATACACCATTTGAACCCCAAGGATTGTAAGAAGAACCCCAAGCCGAGCATGAAATGGATAGATGACCTGAACCGACAGTATATTGTGAAGTACTAAAAATTGTGCTTGTTTTATCTTTAAGAAATGGTCCTTCAGTAACTGCACGGGAAGAAGCTAGGTTCAGCTCAATGACGCTTGAGTTCCAGCTCAAACTTAAACCCCAACCATTGAGGTCTTGAACGTTAGCTATGCAGATGCTCAGGTTGAAAGATTGTCCGAGTTGAACATTCAGAGTGTCAGGCGCAAAATACAAAACAGCGTTCTGGGAATCACTTGCAGCTGTATAAATCATGTCAATTCCCGAAATCGCAACTACAACTATGAGCAGAGATCCTAAAACAAAACTTCGCCCTCTATTCATCCAATCCACTCGCCAATATCGTACCTTTATTGTAACCAACTCTAATTAAAACGTTTGTGCTTACTATTGAGTGCATAACGCAGTCATTCTTAATGCTTGAAACCCAACATGTCTGCCGACCACACATGATGGAAATGCAAACATACCTGCAAAAGAACATGTGCGCCTTTGCTTGTTTTTCAATCGAGATGTCAAAAATGGAAAAAAAGAAAACTCGTTTCCGCAAAGCTTCATGATTGCAGCCTACCGAAGCCTTATCAATCAAACGTTCTATGCTTTACTATATTCCAATGAAAGTACACCCTTTGGGCAATCCTGCTTTTGAGCCACAAGGCCAAGCTCATGCATTATTCCATCAACGAATCTGAACGAAGCATGGTGTTTTCCGTCGGAAGTATAAGCGAGAGGGGCGCGCGCTAACACGTCGAAGATGGTGCTAGCCTCTTTTTTCATATTCCACCAATATCAGGCCCTTCACGTAATCTTGTTTTTGAGTCTTGTAGCCAAGCTCGTGCACAACTCCGTCAATAAACTTCAGAAGCAACTCCGTGGCCTCGATGGATAGAACAGACGAAACACATCTAATTCTTACTTTATCATCTTTTTCTGTAACCGCAACTTCATTCAGATCCCACCCTGCTCCTGACAATAGGTTTTCCAATGTTTCAAACGGTCTTTCAGATTTAGAAGTTAGGCTTTTTCCGCAGAGGCGCCCAAATTCGTACAGTTTATCCTGAAGAACACTCTTACCAGCTTCGTATTCCTTGACAATCAGATAGTTGAACATGTCGTCTGATATCATCTTCGCTCCCAAAGACTTGAATATTTCCATGAGCTCGTAGAAGCTCACAACCTCTTCAAGCGAATGTCCGTCCGCGTATACTTTCAATGCGTGTTCAAGCGTTTCCGTGACGAAACCGTAAAAGGGTTTTCCCTGCTTATTCGCTATCAGCATCAACTCATTCACCACAGAGTTAGACACTAGTATCAGCTTCTTATCCTTCTTCGACTTTCCAGTCACCTACTCAGCTCCCTCCTTGGACCGCTTAAACTTTAGTTGCATAAAACCCTTAACAACGTCTTTTTGCGCACACTCGTATCCCAAAGCGTTCAATGCTCCCTCAAGAAAAGCGCTTAAAAAAGTCGCATAAGATTCTGAGAATCTGGGGCTAGTACATCTCACCAAAACTTCATCGTCTCCGTTCTGAGTCAGTACAAAGTCCCTTGCGTTCCAAAAGAAAGCCTGCATATCCTTTTCCAGCCTCTTAAGCTTGTCTTCGGCATTCTTCACAGAATAGTATTTGCCACACCATTCACCAGAGTCAACCCACTTCTCTAGCATCCAATTCTTGTTTTCACGGTATGCTTTATCCATCGTGTCGTATAACAGGGCTTCAGGCACAAGCGCAAAACCTGCGTCCTTCGCCGCTTTCAAGACCTTATGCCCATCCGCAATCTCACCCAATCTCATGCCCAGTCTGTCAAATTCAACGACTTGTTCCAGCGCCTCGTTCGTAAGGGCAAAAAGTGAAAGCTTCCGCCTACTCGCGATCTCACTTACCTTATCAACCAAATCCTCTTTTGCAGCCAGCATTTTCCTCTTCAAACCCTACTCACCCTAAACGTTGCACTTGCACAGAACATTGTATAGAAGGATTTAGCATAAATGTTTTAAGGCTTCTCTCATAATTCCAATGTGATTCCACATGCCATTGAGAGATCGTCTGCCACTAGTCTCAAGCGCACTGGGATTCATAGCAATCGTATGCGTATTAGCCATTGGCGGATACATGATAGCCTGGTGCTGGAACATCTACTCCAGCGGCCTCGGCCCAAGCTTCCTGACCGTCACTATAATATCATGGGTTCTCATCCTCACCTCAGCATTATTGCTCGCCTACGGCAGCCTAAAAACCATTAAAAAATCCACACTAAAAGGCGGACTGATAAATCTCACAGCAGGCATAGAAATCATACCTATGTTCATATACTTCTACAGCTACTTCCCGCTTCTTCCACAATTCGGATTCCTAGGACTTTTGTTATTCCTACCCGCAATACTTAGCGGAATCATAAGCTTGGCCTCGCCCCCGACACTTCAAAAACGTGACGATACAAGCTCCAAAGCAAAATTAACTGTCTCTCCGTGACCTTACGAAAGAGCTGGGATCAGCAATAAATGAAAGGAATTTTTAGACTTGTACGTACACTTGAAATCAAATAGAGCATGCTTTTTCTTTTTGGGATATTGAAGCTTTAGGACAGTAGTTTCTCTATCTGTTCCTCGAATCCTCTTCTGCTCTCTATGACTCTATTGTCGCTTGTTCCCTCTACTAGCATTCTGTCTGCCAGACTCCTAACCTGGTTTGCATCTGCTTTCAGATTTGCCTTCTTCGCCAGATCTTCTAGCATCTGGACAAATACGTCGATTTCTTCTTTGACTTTCTCATCTGCAACTGTCATTCCCAACGCGATGTCATTCAGGATATAACACGCTTCAATCACTTCTAAAGCGTCAACGTAGTTGGGATGCAATTCCTTCATAAAGTCATCCTTCGTAGCAGTTAGTTGTTCGAAGGATTCGTGTATTTCCTGTAGAATATTATAAGCGGCCTTCAAGGCCTCTTCAGGTAACCGATCCTCTATGGCAGAACCAAGTTCGTCCGATTCAAAGGCTGGAGCAAGCGCTGAGGTCTTTTTTACTTCGTCTGAGTCTTCTTGAAAATTCTTGAAAAGAGTTTCGACCTTGGGCCAACCAACTCTACCATTAAGGCTCATGAGAAGGTCAAATAGCGTATTGACAACTTTAAGTGAAGCCCAAAGAGTCTTGGCCAGCTCATCCCTTGTTCTCTTGGCATCTGCTTTTTTTGCTTCAGCCTCCTTGTATTGTTCCAGCGACTTTGCTATTGCTTCGTAAACCTCCGACAATAGCTTTGAATCGTTTATCACAAATGTGTCGGTTAAGATTTCTATTCCTCTCCAAGTGATTTCCACTCCTTGGTCCTTTTGTGCCAGAGTCATGATGTCAGTAATGCTTATTTCCCTTGCTTTTTCAGTCCTCTTGGTAATAAAACCCTTTTTGACATAAAATGTAAGGTGCTGCTCTGTCAATTCTAGTGTGCCTGTGCCAACTTCGGCTAAATATGCTTCGCAAGTCAACATGATTATGCCTTCTTAGTCTTCGCCCTTAGGCGCAGAACCTGGTCGTCAAGATACACCTCAGAAAAGTTCTGCCTTGAGTATAGTTTGAGGTATTCCTTTGCGTATTCATTCTTGAACGGCAGATTTTCTGCGTACACGTAATCCCTTCCTTTGAAGCTATTCTCGATTGCCAATTCAGCTATTGGATAATTGAGCATAAACTCTTGTTTCTTATTGTACAGGGTTATTGTTTCTATGCATTCTTCGATGTAGGTTAACGATTTGTACAAGCTGTCTATAACCACATCTAGATTATACTTGGAAGGCTCGACGATTACATCTATTACGGTTTTGAGCTTTTCCGCGATGAGCGTGTTCTTGCCCCATTCATACTCTTTTGTCGGTAACAGGCTCTCGATCAGCTTCTCCCTTCTGTCCAACTCATTGTAAAGCGTTTGGAGGATTTCTCTACTAATGTTTAAAGTTGATTGCAAGGCCTGCTTGACCAATGTCACCTTCATGATATTCCGTTTCTTTCTCATCGTGTCTTTTACGATATCTTCTCCCTTTTTCGCCAAATCCATAAGCTGCGGAACAGCGCTGCCCAATATTGGCAACAATTTTTCGCCCTGAGCACTCAAGCTGATTATGCTGGACAATGAGCTTTGCAGATTATACACAGACTTTTCGATTTCAGAGCCATACTGTCTCTCCAGGTTCTGAAATGAAGCTAGGAGAGATTCCATGGCTGGCCAGGGATTTGTTCCTTCTTCAAGTGCTCGTTTTACAAACCCTTCGGTTGGGCTTTCAACCTCAAGATTCGAATCGTAAAGTGACCTGATCAAACTGTAGATTTCCTTGAAAATCTGGAGAACGTGATTTGCAAGAAGGAGCCCCGCGTTCAAGACATTCTTTGCAGCGTCCACTCGGGCCTCAACCGTTAAGGCTTTGAAATTATTCACGTCAACTAACTCAACAGTTTTCTCTGTTTCTATCTCCAAATCCTTGAGTCTTTCTGTCCATTCCAAATACTCGTACACCATTCGTGTGTAATATTCTTCCAACGAAATGTCCAGTTCTGATGGCAAGTTCTCAATCTGGCTTTTCACTTTTTCCAGTTCCTCAAATTTTTCGTTGATGCCGGACAGGTCGTAAACTTTTCTTGAAGACTTATCTATGATATCGCCAAGTTTGTCTTCATTAAGCAGAACTCTGCCGTCGATGGACCCGACTGAGATAGGTAGGCCCGCCTTCACTGTGTTCAGCCTCTCTTCGAAGCTTCGTAATTGTGAAAGCAGGTTTTGCGCCTTTTCTGAAAGCGCTCGGGAGCGCTGTTCAATCATATGTTGAATTCTAAGCATGTAATCTATGACCGACGCAGGCAGTGTGGCCCCAATTATGATCAATGTCCCCATTGCCATGGCTAAACTATCAATGTTCACTTCAATCAGTAGCGTTGGTCCTCGAAGACTAATCGACAAGAGCCAGAACAACTGGGCAAGAACAACAGCAGTTATCGTCGGAAGAAAAATTTCCATATACCGTGCATATTTCGTTGTTAATTCTAGCCCCTTAAGCACTTTGAGTGCCATCAACGTTACAATCGCCGATACTGATATCAAGCCGAAAACCATGACCAAGAACGTAAGAATACCTGGAAGAGAGTTCATGTACATGTTTATCGCTACGCCCACGCTGTTGTCATACGGACCAGCCACATTTTGAAGCACCCTCGTCGTTGCGTTGTTGATTCCCTCCAAATTAAAAGGCTCTATAGGCCTAAACCTAATAGCTATCGGACCGTACAACACAGGAAGAACATTAGCGCGCGCGCCTTGCAAGTAGTCTGTGAGGAATTGCATAATCTGAATGGGAACTGAAAGCATGGCGTAATATGACATAGTCAAAGCCAGTTTCGCCCTTTTATATAATACTGCAAAAATCAAGATCAGCGGAATCGCAAGGAAATATGTCTCGCTGAAGAAAAGCAATACGGCTGCCAATATGCCTATAGCGATCGCGATCGCCTCTTCATGAGTTTCAACACTATATGGAGCGACCAAGAAAAACATCAAAATAACAAAGACAGCGATAAGACGAAACTCCGTATTCTCAGCTATTCCAGATATGAAGTTGATCCAAGCTAGGTGATAAACCAAGCTCGCCCCAACAAGTACACTGCCAACAGTCATCCCTAGCTTGGGCTTTCTGAGCGCCAAAAGCGCTATCAAGAATGACAGGATCACAGGCAGAATATACAAAGGTTCCACGGGCCATATTGGCAAAAGGGACAATGCCAACGCCAAGCTAGAAAACACTAGCAACAACGTGACAATTCTGACTATCCTTTTCTGAATTTCGGCTATTTCAGATGCCTTCAATGACGCAACACCAAGACGAAGATTTATTTACGAGGTCTATTTATAGATAATCCCCCTAAAAAAGCCCATGGCGAGTCCTATTTATGTCTGCATCTCCCAGCAATTCAAGATATGATATCCTAAAGGCGATTCAAACCCACGTGAACCTACTGAAGCCCTTCGTTGCCAGACGAGCCGTTATATGTTCAGGCGAATATCTGGCAAACATTTTAATGAAATGGTCACTGCTCGACAAAATGAACGACATTTTGCCAGTTTTCGTGGGCAAATCAAGCGAAGAAGTCAAAAGGTGGACGCAAAATCGCTTTGACGATTACAACATTCTAGGGCTGGACACGGAGACAGCAACTAGCTTCTGGTTCGATGTTTTTCCCCAAGCCGTGGAAGACGATTCTCTAGCCAAACAATTGAAAAACAGAACACTGCAGAGATTACAAAATGCTGTTTTGCTGTCATTAACGTGGGATGGTGTCAGTAGCGGCTTGATGCCCGCCTTGATCTCATTGTTTAAGAACTGGAACGTGAACAACCTGACGATAGCCATAATGCCTTCTGGCACACAGCCTTCGGACGCCCACTTTAACTCCTTATCGGCGATAGGCAAATCACTTTCTGAAAACGTGCCTATATTGCTTGTTGAAAGAGATGCACTTGAAGAATACGTGGGTGTTAGCAGAGGTGGAGCCATAATCAGAGGCAGTGAAGTGATCAACTACGCCTTGGAGATAATATTAGGCAGGGACAGCTTCGTCGACGAAATAATCCAGCTATCAAAATCTCATAAGGTAAGAAAATATGCCATCTTGCCTGTGATGGGCGCTAGCCTTGAACTCTACGGCTCATTGGAAAACATGCTCGACAGCGTCTTTTTGCGGCCGCTCTTATCCTTTGACCTTGGGGACGCCGCGGTAGCATGCATCATTCTACGAATGCCTATTCAGCTCAAAGACAAAATTCCAAAGGATAATCTTGAGCTTTCCCTGGCCAAATGGTTCAAGAAAAGAGGAAAACTCAGATCTATTCACGTCTGCGAACCACTATACGTGGAAGACCTGAGCGACAGAATAGACATACTAGCGCTCGTAGGAGGCTTTTCAACAACAGAATTATTCAGCGCGCTCATCAAGGAAGTCGAAGAGATCAAAAACTACGCAGTCGAACAGAAGCGTATGGAAAAAGAGGAATGGAACAGAATAGTCAAAAACCTAACAGGAACATAAAGCTTCATTTCTACCTTTTTTTCCTTCCGCGCGTTATGTCGTCAACAAGCTCATCAGCAGTAACTCCAGCTTCTATAAGCAAAGACCGTGATAATTGCTTTTCAAAATCTGTAGCCTTATCAAACAAGAGCTTCATCTCTTCATAGGATTCAACATCCTCTACCTTGCCCCTCCCCGCAACCACCAGAAGCCTTGCAGTCCACGGCTCCTTTGACTCAACCACTCTGATAGTCACGGTTTTTGACACTTCACCAGTCACATAGGCTGCGAGCGCTGTGGAAATTTCCTGAGTCAAATGTTCAGTCCATAATCCCTGAGGAGTTTGCACGGTCACCCAAACGTAGTCAGTTCGATACGTCGGCTTCATGCCCATTATACTGGGAGTCCTGAAGACTCTTATGATACTTTTCATATAGTCTTCAAAATGCTCCATGTCCAATATTTCTCTAAGTATACCCTCACGAGAAAGGGATTCTTCCTGTTCGGCCAGTATCTTGAAGATTATCTTCATCTGCTCTCCAGCTGTAAGTTCAGAAGTTCTCTCAAAGTACTTCTTGGGCTTGATGATATCACTCAGCCTCTCCTGATACTCTTTTGACAAATCCAAGACGCTGTTCAACCTCTTCCGATAGTCCGACGTTGCCTCGATCTTTCTCGATAGATTCCGATACAAATCCATAGTACTGTCCACTTTCTTAGTTTCAGAAGAAGCATACTCTTCTTCTTCCTCCAGTTTTCCTTTCTCTCTTTCAAGCTTCGTTAGCTGCTCTTTCGCATATTTATTACCAAAACCAAATCTTCCCCCAAGCTTTTGCTGAAGTTTCTCTATGTCGAATTCCGCTCTTTTCTTCTTCTCCTGCACTCTTTGCAGTTCGTTGTCCATTTCTCCTTTCTTTTCCCTCAATTTGGCCATTATGTCGCTAAGATAGGTCAAGTGTTCGTCAATAATCTTGGCCTCATCTGCTGGCGTTCTAAGCATCAATTGAACCAAATGGTACAGACTCGTCAATTCTGAACGTGAATTCTTGAGTTCCTTCGTCACCGGTTCTGATTCTGGAACTATGCTGTAGTATCTAATCAGAATTTCCGTCAAGTGTCTGGTTTCGTTAAAGACTCTGAGAACAAGCAGCGATTTCTCACAAAGGTCAGTTATATTAAGAAAGTCTTCTAAGATTTTCTTCTGCTTAATCGTTAATCCTTGCGAACTCGGAATCAGTTGCCTCAACCTTTCAAAGATGGCGGTCTTCTTTTCCAAGAATTCGCTATGCGTCCTACCGATATGAGTAAGCAGACTCTCCAAGTCATCCCCTTCTCTGAGGCCTTCCTCATGAAGGATCAAATCGACGATAGCTTTTTCTATTGCTCCAGTTTTGGCTACCATCCGGATTGTCAACAAGAATTTCTCTATGTCCTCTATCCATAGTTTGACTTGTTCCTGCAATCCTTTGGTGTACAATTCGTAATCTTCCTCGAATCTGGGACTGCCGTATACAACACCTTTCAGTTTCTCGTCAAAATGTTCTTCGACATAGTTGCCTGTTTTGATCAAGTAACTGCGATACAACTCTTCAGTCTCTTTGTGTTTTACCTCGATTATGCTGTGTACACTTTTGAGGATCTCGAGCTTCTCCTTGCGAAGTTCACGCAGATGTTCGAGCTTTTCAAGATATATCTTGAAAGCATCCACATAGTCGCTCACAGGATACGTTACCTTGACCAGACTCATCGTGTGAACAAAGTTGCTAGCTAGACCGACCTCTGTTCCGATGCCTCCCAGGAGGTCTGCCAAGTCGAAGTCCATGAGCACGTACAGCATATCCTCTATCATGTTGTCCATTTCTTTCCTAGCTGCAACGATGTTTCCTGCCCTCATGTAGGCCGGCGCTAGAGGTAGAAAGACCAGCGCGTTGAATGGGTTCTGATACGCTTTTCCAAAGGTTTTCGTAATATACTCGTTGCACTCATGGTTCAGCAGTAATGAAGTCTCTTCCATAGACGCGAATGCTGTATGCCCTTTCGCCGGTGGGTCGTCTCCTTGGCAGGGGAGAATGCCAAGACCGATTATGGGTACTCCAGACCCAAGTATCTTTCGCAGGTGTCTAGTGAAGTCGAAAACCATGCCGCTTCCAGTTCCCCCGCCCGTTCCGAAAATCACAACCACTACTGGAGTCATTATCGAAGATAGTGCCTGTTCCTTAAAGGCTGTTATGAAATTCTTGATTATGCCTAGTTGATGGTAATTCAGGGCGTAGATCGCTTTAGCTAAGGCTCTGCGTCTGCCAGCGCCTCCTGCCAAGGGTGGTATAGCCATAGTTGAAGAAAGCCAAGGCACGTAGTTGTCAATTTTCGCCCCTTCATTTTCCAGGTGTTCCTTATATTTGTTGAAGACGAAGTCGAACATCGCTTCAGCACTTGGGAATTTAACTGATTCCGCTATCACTGTTACCCTTTCTTTGGGAATACTCTTTTCTTTCATCAGTTTCTTTAGTTTTTCATATGATCGCTGCAGGCTTTTTACTTCCGGATCTGCAATATCTATTGCCAGCAATGCAAGTCTTGTGCCCTCTTTTTTTAGCACGCTAACAGTTCTTTCATCTTCCAAGAAGGCTTCAACTATATTCGTTCCTGCTGAACCTAACCCTATTAGGTGCATAACATTCGAATAGATTTTTTCCATGGATTTCACACGCCGACTAGATTTCTAAGCCTATCCCTGAGCGTCTCCAATCTTGTTGAGATACTCTTGTCCACCCTAGAGACTTTCATCACTAGCCCCTCTAGATCTTTGATCTGCTCTTCAAGAACATTCAGAATATAACCCATTCTCCTTCTCGATCTAGCGAACAAGACCGCTGACAAAATCACCAAAACGGACAGACCGCCTGCAACAGGTATAAACATCGTCTCCGTAATAGATGGAGAATACTCTAAAGGTAAGCCATCAGTGTTTGTTGGTATAAGATTTAGAAGACTCTTGGCCTTGTCAACGAATCCAATACTGGCTTCATTTCTAGCCTTCACAATGATGTTTTCACTAAGGCTTACGTATTGGTGAACCACGTTTCTATTTGTCATATTCGCCACAACCATCTCTTTAGCAGAAAGAAGATCCTGATAATCCTTGATCTCTCCATCGATTACGTTGAAAGTTATCCGATCCAAAGTATGACTGGGACTATCGTTCAACTCTATTACTCGATAGTTTTCCACCACTTTATGCAAAACTATTTCATCATACCTTGTTAAGGTTATATCTTTTGGGATTTTACCATACGCTGATATATTCAAAATACCAATATCTTGCCTAAACGTAACGTAGGGTAGGTAAGGGTTCGAATCAGAGGGATTGATCCCTGGATAATTCCCATAAATCTCCCAATACCTGTCTACAACTGTTGGACGTTCTAAGAATATCGAAAGATTGAGAACAGCAGGGGAGGCGGTTGTAACATTAATCATAAGAGTAATATTGCATTCCGAACCTTCAAACTCCTCTTCGACTAAACCACCCGTCCTCAAATCTCTAACCTCGTAACTAGTGATCCATTGACCTGGCGAAGCAACAGAAACAGGTACCATCAAAGTACTTGCTGTTATTGCTATTATCGAAAATGCAAAGATGTAAAACAACTCCTTATTCATTAAACGCACCTACCAACGATCAGAGTGTATAAAACATAACTTTTATTTAAAAGTTCAGTCCTAAGGATGGACAAAATCCTGCCAAAAGAACCCTCTAGTAATCTAGTCTGCTTGAAAGTATCACCAATTGCAATCCCAGACCTGAACTAGCTCGAGTCACTCTTCCCAAATTGACTCGTCGTTAGAATGAGACTGATTAAAAAGGACGTCAGCTCTTCCCGATCTAACACACGCTCGTTCGGTGTTTGTTTTGATCTGCGCCATCCCATAACCGCAGAAACTCCGCAGAACCCGATCACGCGTAACATTTTTCTTCAATTGTGAAGTTATGGCTGCATGGGTTTGGTTAGAAGTTCAGAAGTATTGTTTATTGTTTCGAACGATACAATATATCCTCTTCGGAAATATAGAACTCTTTTACATAACTGGTTAAATATCGGCAAAACCCACCTTATCTAAATGGAGAGAAGGGAAAGCTCTTGAAATGCCCCAAATGTAATGAAGAAATGATGGTATTATGCCGAAGAGATGCCTCAGACTTCTTGAACGAGATCTATTATAGGTGCCTCCACTGTGGCAACATACCCAAAGAAGAAGACTACACGCCAAAGACAGTGATTGCCCATATACAAGGCTGGAAAATGCCAAAGCTGAAATTGGGTAACTGGCGCTTGAAAGCACTGACCGCGACTGTTCTGGCCTCGATAGTGCTGGTGTTGATAATGCAGATGCCTGTACCCGTACAGGTTTTTGCGATGGAAACTTCAATAGACCCAGTCAAGGACATACTGCCATACATAAACCTCGTAAACTTCACAATGTCATATTTCAGCCTAAACTACACTGAAGGACAGATCGTACTTCACATCTTAGCGGACTACGCAAGCATAACTTCCACACAGACGGCTCAAAACGTAACGACGAGTAGCTTCGTTCTCGGCAAGGTGCTAATAAATTATCAAGACTCGCATAGAACGCTCAGCATGGGATTTGCCAGCTTAACCTTGACCGTGACAATAAGATACCAAGAGCTCATGGCTAAAATCGACGCAACAGCCTACATGCCACTCTGGACGGCCATAGTAAGACAACTAACAGGACAAACACCCTAACATCCGAAGCACAGACAATTTCAAAACGGAGGCAAAACGGCGAATGCAGTGCAAGCACTGTAACAAACAAGCATACATATCCCACGTATGTCCATGCTGCAAAGAATACTACTGTACCGAACACGCGGAGCCAAACGCGCACAAGTGTACAGCATACGGCAGACAAAACCAGCCACTCACAAGCCCATATATGAGACCTCAACAACATACAACAGGAACGCGCGAAAAGCCGGAAACGCCTCCAACAACAATAGAGGCAATCCAAGGAAAATTCTTTGTCGCCGCACTCACACTTTTGTTAGCAGAAGAAACACTCCGATTAGTGAGCTACATTAGAAATTCACCAAGCCTAGAATTAAACATCTACGTTGCAACAGCCTCCATGTGGCTCACGCCATACATAGCGTCCTCAATAATATTCTCCTCAACGTGCCTTATACTAATGGCGGCGAGAAGAAAACTACAGGTCCAAAACGCTGACAGCGAGCGTGTGAACCTGCTGAAAAAAGCAATATCCATCGGAATATATGCGACAGTAGCAATCATAACCATTCCCTCGATAGCGGGTTGGATTTTCGTGCTTTTAATATGATGGGAGAAGATATGAGAACCAAGACCATCTTGTTCATACTTACTGCAATCATCTTATTGATGATCATATGTCCAAGAATAGACCTAAACATAGGTATTGCACAGGGTGGCTCAGGAAGAAAAATAGACGCGTTCACGCAAAAAGCACCGTTTGATGGAAAGGGCCCAAACCAGCCCAGTGATGCATTCCAACCGCAAGAACTGGTCATTCTGTATGCCATCGTGACCTACAACGACGCCACCGTAGCAGGCAAACTTGTGGCCTTCGCGATAAACGGGCCACCCAACCCCATACAAAACATAACAATTATTGGATCTTCAATATCAGACGGAAGCGGAATGGCTAATTTCTCATTTCGTATTCCTTGGCCCGATGTTAATGCGGAGACAATAGTTTTCGGCGAATGGAACGTAGTGGCCACAGTAGACATAGCTGACATAGCTGTAACTGACACTCTCACATTCCGGGTTGGCTGGATAGTAAAGATGAAAACTATCACCACTCTTAATGATCAATTGATGCCGCAGAATAGCTTCCTGAGGCAAAGAACGATTTTTTTCAACTTAACGTTGGAAAACATTGCATTCACACCCAAAACAGCTACTATAATAGTAGACGCCGTCGATGCAGCCGATTATCCAATTATCCATGTAGAGCTTTACGACCTTATCGTCCCGCCGAACGAGAGTGAAAGTTACGCATTAGCCTTTTCAAACATACCATTAAACGCAGAAATCGGAGAATCAAAAGTCTCAGCCTTCGCGTACACAGCTCGTCCAACCCAAGGAGGAATCCTCTACAGCCCCGCAGCCCACACCACGTTTGAAATAATCAACAGAGACCTCGCAATAATATCGCTGACACCTTCCAAAACGGTTGCCGAAATCGGCGAAACAATCGATATCGCAATGATTGTGAAGAATAAGGGAACAGACTCAGAGTCCTTCGATGTAAGCACCTATTCAAACCAAACTCTAATCGACAAGAAACACGTAACAGCCTTACCGCCATCCATGGAGACGCAGGTTATCTTCACTTGGAACACTAGCGGTGAACCTGAGGGAAACTACGTAATAAGCGGGGTAGCTGATGTCTTAGAGAGAGAAATAAACGTAGCTGACAACAAATTAACAGACGGCATTATCACGCTGTACACCCGCAAACCATCCGTAACCGTTGACGTGGCAGTATCCTATGTTAATGCTCAGCCACTAGTAGTTCAAATCGGCCAACCAGTGCAGATAACGGTTCGGGTAAAAAATTTGGGAAACATCCCTGAAAACTTTAACACAACAATTCTCTATGATAACGTGCCACTCGCTGTTTTGCCAGTGGATTTTCTTGCACCTGGTGCCGAAAAAGAACTAGCATATACATGGGACACTTCAAACATGATGGAAGGAAACTACACGATTAAAGCGTATATTCCACCCTTGCCAGATGAACAGAACATTGCAAACAACTTGTACGCTGATGGCACTGTCTGGATTAAGGTGCCACACCCTGCCGAGAAGAAACATAACATCGCAATAACAGCCGTATATGCCTCTACATACCAAGCCTACGCAGGGGACAATGTAGGAATAACAGTCGAAGCGGCAAACCTCGGAGACTTTGATGAAACAACCAACGTAACAGCGTATGCCAACATGTCGAAGATAGACACCAGAAACTCCTTGCATCTGGGAGCTCATTCAAACACAACGTTGAGCTTCACCTGGAACACTTCAAACATGAATCCAGGAAACTACACCATCTGGGCATTCGCAGATTACGTTCCGGGAGAAACAAACCTAGATGATAACCTGTTCATAGATGGCATAGTAACACTACAAGCTCCACCGGTACATTGCATCCACGACGTAGCTGTCATCTCGGTACAACCGCAAAGCCAAAGCATCTTCATCGGACAAGAACTAACAGTCTTTGTAACAGTGAAGAACAAGGGAAACTCGACAGAAAGCTTCAACGTCACACTATACTACGATTCAAACCCCCTCCAGAAAATCACCGTCTACTCGCTACCACCAACAAACGAGCAAACCCTAACATTCCAATGGGACACAAGCAACATTGAACCAGGAACCTACACCATAAGCGCATACGCAGAACCAGTACTAGAAGAAACAAACCTGGCAAACAACTGGTTTGAAGATGGAACAGTCGAGGTGAAAAAGCCCCAGCCATCGATCACTCGTGACGTTGCAGTCGTTTTTCTGTCAGCTAATCCGATAGAAGTTGAAGCTGGAGAAAATGCAACGATTATGGTAACAGTCGTGAACCTCGGAAGTATGCCTGAAAGCTTTAACACAACGGTATACTACAACTCCAACGTCATACAGGTCATTCCTTTGGCGTCTCTAATACCCTACGTCCCCGAAACGATGACAATAGGATGGAACACAAAAAACGTCAAACCGGGCGTTTACACGATAAGCGCCAACGCCACAATCCTTGAAGGCGAAACAAACACAGCTAACAACAGCCTCAAAGACGGAAACGTAACCATAAAACCGCCTCTAGAAATACCGTATTGGGCGCTGCTCATACCATTCCTAATAGGACTCGCAATACTCGCATTGCTCCTACTACTGCTTCGCCGTCGAAAGAAAAAGAAGAAACAAGAAAAACCTGTCACCACGTCACGTTATATCATCCTGTCACACCCACACATATGACAGCGTAACAGCAAGGCCTGCAGTGAACTCGCACTTCTACCCTATCGCAAGTATTCCTTCTACCACCTTATCCTCTTCAACACGCAACTCCTTGGACAACCAAGTTCTCAAAAGCGTAACATTACTAGGCAGCTGACCGCTAAAAGTGTAGACACGACCACCTTTGAGAGCATCCACCTGAAAACCTTTTTCCTCATCCCGGTACAAGAAAGAAACAGTGCTAGCGTTCAAGGCTTGAGCCCCAAAATCTTCCCATTGTTTGCACCTTATAATTACTGGAGGCCCATGCAAACGCTCTTCCTTCGAATCCGAAGTCGTCGACGACGAAGATAAAGAGCTCATGAGACCTGAAATATCACTTTGAATAGCTGAAAAACGTGCCTGAATATCCCTAGCCTTTCGGCCAAACTCTACGTCCAAGCCCGAACTCTTAATGAACCGTTGAAGAAGCTCAACCACGTCGCCCATGCCCTTCCCATGCTCTCTAAAACCATCAATAATGCTCAAGTATTCTGCGGACCTATCGTTCGAAAACTTGCCCATTCAAATCCCCAAAAACTAAACCGCACGGCAACAAATAAGCTTAATGAATCAGAAATCTATAGGCGGCCTCAACTCATGTTCAGGCTTTGTCAGGCAAGCCTTCGTTGAGGTATTCTGACGTGCGCTCTGAAGAGAAAGAAGTGAATGTTTTCTTCTTAAGACTATGACTGCTGCCCGTGTTGCTATTATGAAAAGTGGCAGAATGAGGTGTGTTTGGAACTCTGAAATTATGGCTATTTCATGTGTCAGATGTGGATAGGCAAAGTATACTCAGCTGTGAGCGCCATTGTCATACAGTGCATAGTTATGGTAGAGGACCGCCATTGTTCCATCGTCAACAATAACTGATATGTTGATTACGTTCATTAATTCATGTGGAACGCAGATTCTGCAGAAACCGAATGCCTGGCCTACACTCATGTTTGAAGCACACATTTTGATTGTGCTGTTTGACTAGAAATCCCAAGTTCTCAATCATAGAATTGGAGATAGCATCTGCGTCATGTCTCATCGAAGTACTGAAACTCGAAAACATGCCCATCAAAGGATAATGATCACATCGCTTGGGTGAATTATCCCGCATCGGGTGTCGCCGATTCCGTCATGATTTGAATAGCGCGAGCTTATAGCTTGCGAAAGAACATTCGACTGAACCTAAAGAAATTGAAAGCAAGAATGGAGTAGTCAAACAGGCGAACAAACATCAAAAACATAAACTTGTGATGCAGAGCAACATTAAAATTACCCTATATTGCTCTCAACCGTGTTAATATCAAAATCAATATTGCCGACAATAACGAAATAAGCTCAAACCTTCTCGGTGAAGCCCCCTTTCTCAAAGAGAGTTCAGCGGGCCCGCCGGGAATTGAACCCGGGACCCCCGGGTTTCTCCGAAACACTTGCTTGCGTAAAAGCCCGGTGCTCTATCCTTACTGAGCTACGGGCCCATCGTGGCCTTTGCTTTCGCTCTTAGATGTAGAAAAGGTGTTCTTTAGCGTTTCGATTAGCTTAGGCTTGCGGAAAAATTCGTGGGGTGTATTGGACTTTCAGAAGGCTCGTTATGAGGTTTTTGATCTTGTCGTTTGCGCCCAGTCGCGCGTGCGCGCAACGACGAAATAGAATCGGAGCCTTGAGGGCTGACGGGGATATTGCATTTTTCGGTGCTATGAAGGGCTGATGGGCTGGTTTGTTTTTAAAGCTCGATTCCTTTTCTGCAGGGGCAAAACAGCCCTCCTGAACAGTTAGCGATATATCCACATGTTAACAAAGGTTATTTGCTTCTTTCGCCGTGAATGGCTAAACGGTGTTAGAATTGATTTCGTGGAAACACTCTTTTAAGAGATTAAACGAAGAATCGGAGATGGCAAGGAAAAAGAAGCAAGCCTTGGACAATTTGCTGAGCACGGGCAGAATTTCGCAGTCCACCTACGACTCGTTCAGCAAGGAAATGGATGAGGCCATTGCAGAAATTGAAAGACAGCGGAACGCCTTGCTGGAGAAGATGGATTCCAAGATGAAGGAGCTTGAAGGGCAGATAAGAACGCTGGAGATGTTGTTTGCGAACTTTGAAATCCAGCACGTTGCCGGCGAAGTGGATGACGAGGCCTATCAGCGTGAAATCGGACTCCTGTCCACAGGACTTGAAGCGGCAAGACATGAACTCGATGCTGTCAATGAAGCAGTGAGCCAACTCTCAAGTGGCAACCCAAGTGCAGAACAAGAGATTGAAGTGCAAGTCGCAGAAGAGCAGAGTCCTCAACCTGAAGAGACGTTTCTTGAAGAGCCACTCCCAGCAAAGAAGGAAGAGTCAGCTGAGCCACCAGCAGAGCCAACAGAAGAAGCTGTGCAATGCGCAGAGGAGTCAGCTGAGGTAAAAGCTGAAGAAAAGCAGGAAACGCAGTAGCAGAGGTTTGCTGCTTTCCCTTTTTCTATTCAAGAAAGTTGCGCCAGATAGGGTCTTATAGGGCTCGGCCGAATTTCCCTAGTTTGAGCGTGCACGTGAATGTCCGAGAAAGCAATCATGACTTTTCATGAGAAGTTCAAACAGTATGACCTAGGCAAAGACCACCCCTTCAAGGGAGACAGGTTCGAGAACGCAATGCGGTTTTTCGAAAGCCAAGGTCTGCTCAGTCTTCCAGAGCTCATGATTGTGAAGCCTGAACCAGCGTCCAAGGAGGACCTGCTGAGGGTTCACGACAGGGAATATGTACATCTGATTTTTCGCTTGGCAAAAGAGAATCGACCGTACGATTTTGAAACGCCAGTTTCGCAGGAAATCCTCGAGGCAGCATTACTTGTCGTCGGAGGTGCGATTGAGTGCGGCAAGGCCGTCTTTGAAGGGAAAGCCAAGCGGGCAGTGTCGATAGGCGGCGGGTATCATCATGCTGGGAGAAACTATGGCGGCGGCTTCTGCTTGTTCAACGACGTTGCGATCTTGATCGAGTTTTTGAGGGCAAAGTGCGGAGTGAAGCGGTTTCTTGTCTTGGATTACGACGTCCACTTTGGAAACGGCACAAGCGACATCTATTATCGAGACCCAAGCGTCCTGTACATTTCTCTACATCAAGACCCGAGAACCATATACCCGGGCACAGGTTTCGTTTGGCAGACCGGCGAAAGTGATGGCGAAGGCTACAATGTCAATGTCCCCTTGCCGCCTCGAACGGGTGACGCCACGTATCTTCATGCTTTGAACGAGGTTTTTGTTCCTATGGCTGAAGAGTTCAAACCTGACATAATAATTGCGAACGGCGGCAGCGACTCTCATTTCGCAGACATGCTCGGAAACTTGGGCTTGACAGTCAACGGATTCTTCGAGCTGTCACAACTGATTAGAAAGACTGCTGAGAGAGTCTGCGAGGGCAGAATTGTTCTGATACCTGGAAGCGGCTACAATCCCAAGGTGCTTCCTGTCTGCTGGTATGCACTTCTGGCAGGTGCAGTCGGGTTGCAGCAGATTACCGTCAAAGATGCTTGCACGCCTCCGAAAGAGCCTCCTGAATGCCGCAAGACCGTTGAGAAGACGATTGATGAGCTGAAAAGACTGTTGAGAAAGCATTGGTCATGTTTCGGCGGCTTCGCATTGAACACTATGCCCTAACCATTAGGTCGTGAACAATATCAGACACTCTTTTGCTGAGAAGGCCCCTACATATAGTTGAGCTCTTGAGAGGCTTTTGCTTGGAATGTTGACTTTTTCTCCATGGTTTTCACGTAGAAAACTGGTTTATGATAGGGATCTAGGCTTCTATCATAACGCGTTGCTTTTCCTAGATGTGATGCTTGAGGTTTTAATACTTGATGCCATAAACCTATGGCTGTCTCTGAGAAACGATGGATGGGTCTCGCATGGAGAATATCGAGAAGATTCGTGAACAGTTTCCAATAACTGCGCATAAAGTGTTTTTGAATCATGCTGCACAGTCACCCTTTCCGAAACCAGTCGCAGATACCATGCGTAGATACGTTGACGAAACCTCGAATTTCGGAACTGTCCAAAAGGAGTGGGAGGACCTTGGAAAACCTTTCTTCGCAAGGCTGGTCAACGCGAGAGCTGAGGAAATAGCCGCGGTAGAAAGCACTTCCGTGGGTTTGAACATCGCTGCAAATGTGCTTCACGCTCCACGCGGTTCAAAAATCGTAACCACAGACTTGGAATATCCCTCTGTGGTCTATCCTTTTCTGCGGAAAAGTCTAGGCTTGAATTTGCACTACGTGAAGAACACTAACGGGAAAATCTTGCTTGAAGATGTGGAGAAGGCTGTTGACGACAAAACCGCAGCGGTTGCCATAAGCCAAGTTGAATACGCTAACGGTTTCCGCCATGACGTTCGAGCTATAAGCGAAATAGCTCACGAGCATGGCGCATACCTGATTGTCGATGCGATACAGGCAACAGGCGCAATTCTTGTAGACGTGAAGAAAGACGATGTTGACTTCCTCACAGCCGCTTGCTACAAATGGCTCCTAAGCCCGACAGGAGCAGCTTACCTGTACGTCAAAGAGGAACTTGTCGAAAAGTTTGAGCCGCCCTACGCGGGATGGGCGAGCGTTAAGCAGGAAATCTTTAATACTACTGATTTCTGGGACATCTGGAAACTGGAGTTTTCGGAAACTGCAACACGCTTTGAGGTTGGTTCATCGAGCTTCGTAAGTTTCGTAGGCGCAAGAGAAGCGTTGAAAATGTTGCTGGGTGCAGGTATCCCGAACATTGAAAGAAGGATTCTGAAGCTGACAGATCATCTGATAGAGTCTGTTAAAGACCTGGGATTGAAACTGCAAACGCCAGAAGAAAAACCATACCGCTCTGGAATAGT
>Ga0066637_10000732_pt1 | contig 20416 bp, 22 predicted proteins | sample CryGeyCG2014_020_FD_62737 | JGI IMG/M metagenome (GOLD analysis project Ga0066637, IMG submission 62737) | Groundwater microbial communities from aquifer - Crystal Geyser CG08_land_8/20/14_0.20 | ecosystem: Environmental > Aquatic > Deep subsurface > Groundwater | place: USA: Utah: Grand County...
AGAACTTCTTCGGTTGTTCCGGAATAACTGATAAGAACTACTAGGGTTTTTTCGTTTACATAAGCAGGCAAATGATAATCCCTGACAATGGCAAAAGGAATTTTAAGCTGGTCCTGGACTAAAGTTCGTAAGGCCTCGGCACCAAGGGCAGAGCCGCCCATACCGCAGACAAGAATCTGCTCGGCACTGGCATATCCGGGAGGAAAATTATAGCTCTCTGCTTTCTCAAAAGCGTATTTGAATTGAGGGACTAAATTATTGATAGAGGTTAAAACCGGGTCTTTTTTAGCCATATTTAAGTAAATTTATAATTCCAGATTAATTTTAGCAAAAAATCGCCCTATATGCTAACGCGTCGGGCGATTTTTGGTTCCCGGCTAGCTATAGCAAAATAACCAATTCTTTAGTAAACTAGTTTAAAGAATAAATTAATAACGAAATGCAGTTCAATATTTCCCTGCTTTTATTTTTAACCGCTCTTGGCTTAAATCTCTGGTATAGCTTTTGCATCGTTTACCATTTAATCCGGTTTGGGATAGGCACAAAACCAAAAATTCTCGCCTTTATATTTTTCATAGGTTCTTTTGCGCTGTTTGTTATCGCAATAAATGCCTATAGTCAGATTGACTGGCAAAAAATCCTTCAACAAATCATTCAAAAGATTCATTATTTCCAACTATCATAATGTCAATCTTCACTGCTTCAACCAATAGCTTTAGAGGAAAGCGGACGGACGAAACCACGGTTTTAGTCACAAGGAAACATTGGATTTTATTATTGCCTATGCTTGTCACGCTTTTTATTCTTATACTTTTACCTTTTATTGTCTGCGCTTTAATAGAAAAGGAAATCTGGTGGCATGACTTTTCTTCTTTGTACTGGTTTTTGGTTGCGGTTCATTTTTTAGTTTTATGGATTTTGTCTTTTTACAGTATCACAATGTATTTTCTAAATACGCTTGTCGTGACAAACAAAAGAGTTATTGAAAATAAGCAAGACGGGTTTTTTAAATATACGATGAACGAGATGGAATTGGAAAGAATCCAGGACATCACCGTTAAAGTTTTCGGGCCATTAGCGTCATTTTTAGATTTCGGGGATATAGAAATACAAAGCGCTGGCACAACGAATAAATTTTATCTAAGCAGGTTTCCTCACCCGAAAAAAATAAAGGAAACCATTATGGGTTTAAAAATTTAGGGTCGGCAAAACCTCTTGCAGGATTGGAAAGCGCAACAAAAACCGCCCGACGCGTTAACGTATAGGGCGGTTTTTTGATTCTTTAAGGAAATTATTGGGGTGGACGAATAGACACTGTTCGAACCTGTTTTATGTCTTAACCCGATATCGCAGACGCCATTTGCCCCACCACACTACTCACTATATCTTAAATTCAGGTTGTCTGACGGACGATGTCAAAATTTGTTTTTGTACTGCTCAGGATATTCAACCCCAAATCGTTGATGTAATGCCTTCATTTCATTAAAGTCTTTTTCGCTAGGCTCATAGCCAGTATGGCACAACATTTGAGTTTTAGCTGTTAGACAGTGTACCCTACGATTATCCACCTTCCCTTTACCTGTAAATCCCTCTCTAGGGTATACCCAATCTTCTCCATTTTCCATACGATAAATACCATTACCCTTTTCATCGAATCTTACAGGGTGAACATTAACTTCTCGTCCCTTTTCGTCTCTAAGTACAAAATTTGTTGGCGCTCCTCCACTAGCTAACCTAAAACCTTGACGTTCGAGAACGCACTGCATTTTTTGAACATTATCAATGTGAACAATCACATCAACATCTTTATGCAGCCTAGTTTGCTCTTCGAGCAATGCATCCACACCCCAGCCACCATCGAGCCAGATATCAATATCTTCGGCCTCTAGTAGCCCAATAATATCAATAATATCTTTTGCCTCTATTGTGGTTTTGAGTTCCATTCTATTAACCTAAAACCATTTCCTCTTTGCCCTTGGTTAAAATCTCATAACGAACTGCTCCCCCACAATATTTATCTATCAAACCGGCCAATTCTGCCGTTGCTATCTCAACAATTTCTCTACCCATAGGTGATAATCCTTCAATAACAATGACTGCATTTCTTGTGTCTTCGGTTAACTTTGTTCTCTCTGCCTCTCGCCAATTCCAACGCCGGCATAAAACGCTTTCATTGTCTTTATATATTACCTCATTTGGAAGTGGCGACTCATTTTCCGTGCCGCCTAATCTGACAAATCTTTCATCTCCTGTTGCAAAAGTAAGAAGAATATCTCCTTTTGTCTTATCTAGATCTTCACCGCCGACAGGAATAATATACTTGAGAGATATGAAGTTGTACAAATCAACTAACTTGTTAATACCACCAACTTTATTGCCTTTTATTACTTGCCTTAACAGTGCTTCAGACGAACACCGGTAATCGTGTGGATCTGAACCAAATTTCTTATAAGCTTCTCTCCAAGGAATTATATTCGGGTGCCTACTCGGTGATTCAAGTTGTGAACATTCGCCAATCGCTTTATCCGCTGCTATATGCAAAAGTTCGTTTATTTCCTGCGACACGCCTCTGTTGTTTATATCCCTAGCCAAAACAATACCAACGACTAAATCATTAAACTTATCAAGAACCTCTTTTTGGATTAAGAATTTCATACTCGTATCCTACCAAAAAACCCTGAAGCTGAACAAGTTCGCTACAGAACAGGCCGCCGGATTGGCGATTTTTTTCTACCGACTATAAACTAACAACTACTCACTAAAATTGGGTGGACGACTAGACGCTGCCTAGTCCTGAGTTTGCCGAAGGGTTCGAACCTGTTTAATAAACCAATAAACTTAGCAATGAACCAAAAAAATCAGAGTTAACACCATTTTCGTTTTCCTTATTCACTGATGAAAGAAAAAATTAAGAAAAATCAATCTCGGCTGGCAAAATTTCCGGAAGTATGTAAAATATTATAGTACCTTAAAGAGAACAAATAACAGAGTCGCTTTTGGGGATTATCAACAATCGGAAGAAAGGAAGGAGGGAGAAAAGGTGAGTAAGATAAGGGTTATTATAAACCCCAATGCCCAAAGCTATAGCACGAGCATCGAATCGCGGCTTTTCGGATTTCTTACAGAAGAGGGGCTTGACTTTGAGCTGGTAAAGACAACTGGTCCCGGGCATGCAACGGATTTGGCCAAAGCGGCGGTCGGTGATGGCATTGAGGTTGTCATTGCCGTAGGAGGTAACGGCACGTGCAACGAGGCGATAAACGGTTTGATGCAGGCTTCAGCGAACGGGATGGCTGGAACGCTGGGGATTATCCCAGTTGGCTGCGGAAATGAGTTCGCGCGAGCAGTGGGTATTCCTCTGACGCTAAAGGAAGCCTGCCATAAGCTGGCGCACGGTCAAGTCAAGTTACTGGATGTGGGTCGAGTCACCTTGCCCAACGGACAAACCCGTTTCTTCGGCAATACAGTCGGCATTGGTTTTGACGGGAGAATTGCCCTTGACGCTGAAACAACGCGTTGGTTCCGAGGCACACTTATGTCTACGTGGATGACCATAAAGGCAGTGGCTGTTTATAATCAGGCGCCTGTAATGAATGTTAGCTACAACGGACAGATAATCGAACAACCAATGCTGATGGTTGTAATTGGCAACGGCCAGTGCGAAGCAAGCGTTTTCCAGGTAACTCCATGGGCTAAACTTGACGATGGGCTTTTTGATCTGCTTCTAGTTCCGGAAGTCAGCCGCCTGCAGCTTTTGCGGCTGATTCCTAGCTTTAAGAAAGGTACGCAGGCCGTAAATGGCACCAGGGTGGTTGATAATCCAATCGTCTTAGCTAGGACCCCAAAAGTCCAGGTGAGCTCGGAGGCAGAACTTATAGCCCATATAGACGGCGATAGCTTGTGTACCGACGCCCATCAGCTGAAGTTTGATATTTTTCCACAAAGTCTGAAAGTATTGTGCTGAAAATGACAGACAATACGGGACGCACCATCGGTTTGAACAAAGCATCGAAGGAGATCAGGATTTCTCTGTTAGTTGGTTCTCGAAAAACCTGTCATTGGTTGGCTGAAATGCTGACTAGAGGCAGGTTTTTTATTTAAACAAATCAAACAAAAAAAGAGTCTTTGCCGAAAGAAATTCGCCGAAGGCTCAAGTACTCAAGAGAATCGTAAGGTTCTACTTACTGCGGAAAGAACCCAAACGCCGACCCGTGGTAGGCGCTGGCGTGGCCAACCCAGTGAAAATGGTGTCAGTTTTGGTTTTTGATAAAGAAAACGTTTCCTCGGTTCGTGTACGATGGCTCCGCCCATGGGACGTTTTACCCTTCCGTAGCCCCTCGACGAGTTTATATAGTGAGTTTTGTCGAACTACTCGGGGCGAAGGAGGGCTTGCCCGTCCGTAGTCCGAGAGACGAAGGAGGGCTTTGCCCTTCCGAAATTTTGACGGAGGAAGGCTTCGTCCGTCCATAGCTTCATGCGAAGGAGGAATGCCTGCCCTGAACGAGGACTTCGAGTGAGCAGATTCGTCCTAAGCCCTTCGGTCTTGAGCTCAGGGTCGAAAGACTCACTGTCGAAGGACCTCAGCCGAACTCCGAAGCGAGTCGAAGGGTTTGGACCTACCTAACGGTTAAAAAACAAGATTTAATAGTTTCCTAAAATCGTAACTTTAATATAAAAACCAGAGTTGACACCATTTTTCCCCATTTTTCCCTTTACCATCTTTCCCAATGGATATTCTTTTCCTTAAATTTGTCTTTTGGCGGTTGGTTTTTATTGACCGGCCCGCCGATCGGGATAACATTTAAAGGAATAATATTTTCGGGTATCCCAAGAATCTCCCGCGCTTCTTTGATTCTTTTCTCATCCGGAAAAACCGCGGTCCAGACCGCGCCATAGCCCAAAGAGTGCGCGGACAGCAAAATATTTTCTGAAGCGGCCGAACAATCGGTTATCCAATGATCTCCGAGCGACGTTCCGGCCACCACCTTAACTACCAAACTCAAAAGCTTTAATTTATCGGGCAGACCGCAAACAACAATGGCCGCACCGGCTTTTGAAAGCATTTTAGCAAAAGGCAGTTTTTCACAAAGCGCGTCTAAAATTTCCCGCTCGGTCACAACTATAAATGACCAGGGTTGCCGATTAACGGCCGATGGCGCCGACATCGCTGCTTTTAATATCGTCAGCAAATCCTCTTTTTTAACCGCCTCGCCCGTGAATTCCCGAACGCTATGGCGAGTAAAAATATTTTTTAGAGCTTCGTTTTCCATTGTTTTTAATCAATAATTTTGTGTGTTGTTTTTGTATTCTTATGCACCTAGTATTTTTTCGCCCAGACTCTTTCAAGATAAACTTTCCGCCACCAAATTTCCTTCCTTCGACCCCGTTCGGGACTACGGATGGGCAAGCCCTCCTACGCGTAAAGCTACGGATGGGCAAGCGTGTGCCGGCGACTTGTCCTTCGTAGCTTTCTTGTTCGTCCGTAGCCCTGCCTACCAACAGGGAGGCTTAGCGAAGGAGAAAGCAAAGTTCAAAAATAGACTTGACACCATTTTCCATCATCCCCCTTGTTTTCCATGTTTAAAAATAGCTACTGAACCTTTCTTTAATATCTGAAAACTTTTGTTTTTTAAAGTTGAATCTATAGCCAGGTCTGTTATTTAAACTCTCTAATAGCCGGCAGAAATCCCTGTCGCTAAGAGTATTTATACCTAACTTTTTGCAATTATTCATAATTTTTTCATTGGCTTTTTTTACTTTATTAGGACTGGTTGCAATTTCTGCTTCAAAGTAATAACCCCACCCAGGGACTTTAACTAAGGCGAATTCAATTCCCCTGTATAAATATAAATAAGTCTTTGTCGCTTGCAGTACTCCGTAATAAAATCCTAATATCAACAGGAACTCGATCATTTCCCCAAATTTTCTTGGATCTATAGGAAATAAAAATTCTTTCCTGGCATCATTTCCGCTCCATTTCCCATATTTTAAAACCAATTCAGCTTCCTTGTTCGTAATTCTTACTTTCAAATCTATGGGGCTTCTATGTAGTTTAAATGATTCTTTTCTCTTAGACGGTGAATAAATAACTGAAAACCTGTTTTTTACTCCAATAAATTTCCCTTTTTTTCTAAAAAAACTTTTCAGCTTCCTAAACTTTCGTTCAGTTAAATACCCCCTGTGTTCAACCTCAACTTTTGGCATAGTTTATCTACTATCTTTATAATTATTAATGTTTCAAATACTGAAAATACGAGCGACTTTGGTTTTTTTAATCTTACCAAAAAACCGCCAAGAAGGCGATTTGACAGGGTTTACCCTGAGCTTATCGAAGGGGTCGGCTAGCGGACACCGTGCCCGTCCGAAGCTTAAGCGCAGGAGGGATATTAGAACTTGTTGTATAGAATATTAATGTCTTTATCTATCCTTTTAAAAATATATCTTGAAAGTATTCCACAGATTGCCAATGATGCAAGGATATTCAGTCATCTTGCGCCCTTTGAAATTAGAAAAAACAGAATAAAAAATAGTCTGAATCAACCCAATTGGATGTCTCGAGCCCGCTTTGTAGTTAACTGTCTTTTCATTATCATAACCAATAAGATGAAATGCTTCATGGTCTTTAACGTACTTTTTGGCAAAATAAGGAAGCTCTACCGAGACAAAACCATAACTACCGCAAGCAATCCCATTCAAGCTACCCATATCTTTCTCTTCTACTTCAATTATTCTTTTTCTAACAACGTCGTCTAATTCAAAGTCATTTGGTTCTGGGGATGGCATAAAATTCTCGTTTCTTAAAGAATCGCTTCTTCCAGTAGTATATTTCTTAATTAGGTAACCGCAGTCCGGACGCTCTTTTCTCGCAATATGTGGACACTTTCTAGAAAGAAGTTCTAGAGAAAGAATAAGAAATGCAGCACCAAAAAATAATATTAATAATATAATAAAAATTCTTTTTTTCATCTCTGTTTATCCTACCAAAAAACCGCCCAAAAGGCGATTTTAATTTAATGGGTTTACCAGTCCGAAGCCTCTGGCGTAGGATGGGTGAGCGAGGAGATTTGAACTCCCTCTAAGGATTCCACAGACCCTTGTGCGAACCATTACACTACGCTCACCATAACTAAACTGTTTCGCATTCGTGAGCTAAATAATGACAATTTCTACATAACCACCTGAGGTTTTCTAATTTATTGTTCTTTTTATCCCCGTCTATATGATGTACTATCAAGACCCTTTCGTTTTTATATCCACATTCAACGCAAATTGGCGGAATTTTTGTCTCCAGGAGGGTTTTCCTATATTTATCCTTTCCGCCCATCCACAAAGGATGATTAGGCCCGGAATAATATTTATTTCGCCATAGGGTCTGACATTTTTTACTGCAGAAGAGTTTTCCACTTTTTGAATGACGAAAATCTCGTGGCTCTTTCCATATTTTTTTGCCACAGGTATCACACGATACAAACTCTCCTTTTAGCTGGCTTTTAATGCAACATAGCCTCGAGCAATACTTACCCCACCCGCGCTTCAACCAATTCGGTTTTGCGTAAAACTCTTTTTGGCATATTTTACATTGAACGATAGGCATAATTCTATTCTATCATGTTTCTCCAATAAAGGAAGTAGATCGCACTGAACCACAGATTGCTGCACCACCATCACACCAAAGTCACCATAATCATATTTATCATCTTGTGTCCCCGGTGCGAATCGAACGCACAACCTAGAGATTAGAAGTCTCTCGCTCTATCCGTTTGAGCTACGGGGACAAGCAGTTACCTCCCAAGTTTCTGGAATTCTCATTTCCTTTAGAAATCCCATTTTCCATCCCTTAATTTCCCTAAATAGCCTCTTACTCTGAATACCTATTGCACAAGTCCCGTTATATAACTTGTTTCTCCTATGCCCTAATGATGTGCGCTTAATCTGTGTTTTATAAAATTGGCTAAGGGGTAAATTTGTAATTTTAGACCAATATTCTTCGACTTCCTCCCGGCAAAAAAGTTCATGTATGAAGACAGTAACCCTGAATCTATTCTCTGGCACCCTGCATTCTTTCCTAAACCACTTCATTATTAGCTTTATCATTCTAGGATCCGAATTGCTGAATTTCACCATTTCTCTCTCGTCGGACTTGTCTCCCTCCGCCCAATATAACATTAAGCCTGCCAAAAATAAAAGATTTTTTGACAATCGAAAAGCTTCTTTTTTTGCCTCTTTTATAGTCTTCCTAGTTTCTTCTTCCCTTTTCCTTTGATTAGCTTTCGCTAGACGGTAGGCATTTTTCTGTCTTAATTCAATATAAATTCTTTTTTGTTGAGCTTCTGTAAGCTTTATGTCCCGCAACCACAGGGTTAAGCTACTTTTGGATACTTTTATCTTCTTTTTTATTTCACCATAGCTTTTCCCTAATTTTCTTAAACGGATCGCTTCTTCTTTCTCTGCGGTTTTCATAAATCGAACGAGTTAACGTTTATTATTTAATTATAGTACACTCGTTCGTTTTTTTAAAAAAACGAGTTCCAAGTGTAAGGTTTACATCGGTTTTATCTATAAAAAAATCGGGATGCTTTAGCCCCAAAATTATATCTATCTTTTGTCGTTTCGTCAAACAAGTTAAGGTGTTTTTGGAGAAAAAGGGTCAGCGTAGTTTCGGCCGCCAATTTCAGAGATTTTTTTCTCTCTTTCTTCCCATTCCCGCAAAATCCTCTGATAGGCCTCCTCTTCAAAGCGGAAACCGCCTTCTTCTGAAGGTTCAAGGGTTCTAGTGGTAATAAGTTTGTATTTGTAAAAAACCAGGCCGCTGATTCCCAATGCAAAAAGAAAAAGAAAAATGAAAGTCAAAAAAGCATGGCTAGCTAAAAAACGTGGCAAACGGGAAATTTTCTGAAGAAATTTCGCCAAATCCTTTACTTCAATTCCTTTTTTTAAGTCCATATTTTTCAAAACTTTTATCTGCCGAAATTTTTTCTCCTAAAATTTTTGGGGAAATTTTATTTCGGCGACGAGAATAACCGGCTGCCTTCGGTCTAAGCTCAGGGTCGAAGACTTGCAACAAGGATGAAGCCGCCGAAAGAACTTAGCTGAAGGATACCCCCGACGCCTTCGGAACGGGGTGGCTCATTTCGCAAAAACCCTTAAGGAAAGACTGGCAGAAACCGGACTCGCCCCTACTGGAAAGGCAATTTCCGGGCTCACAGGCAAAGCCGAAGAACGGCTCAAGTTTAAATTAGTGATTTCCACTAAATAGGGGCTGTTTTCTAGTTTTTCGATAAACCTTAAACTGCTGGCTGAGTTGCCGGTTAAATTTACCTGAAAAGCTAAGCTCGACCAAGAATCAGTGCCTGCTTTCTGAAAACCAGCAGGTGAAATATTAATCGTTAACTGTTCTTCTGCCGCATTGTTTTCCAGAAAAGTAATAAAATTTATCGGCATTTCGGCGCTGATAAAAAGCCGGTTTATTTTCTCAAGGCCCTCTTGTTTTTGGCGGTAAATCGCTTCCTCCTCCTCGAGGTTCTTCATTTCCTGACGCAAGCTAACCAGCTTATTTTTTTGCGAAATCAGAGTTTTCGAATTCTCCTGAATTTGTCCGAAGAAAGGCAGGATAAGCAGAATAATCAAGGCAAGAAAAAGGCCAAGAAATATTCCCAAGACAAGAAAAATTTTCGTTTTAGGACTAATTTTCATTTTTTAGTTTAAGCGTTAAGTTAAACTTGATTTCTCTCGGCTTCACCCAGTTAGAAGCAGGAAAAGAGATTTCTTGAAAACTTCCTTCTTTTTCTAATTTTTCCTTGAACTCCACCAATTCTTCCCGCGTCAAGGCAAAACCGGAAAGAGTCATCTTAAACCCGGTTTCTTGGTAAGAAAAGTTTGTTAAAGAGACATTTGGCGGAAGCAGCTGGGAAATTTTTTCAATAACATCAACTAAATTAACTTTCTTTTGGTAAAAAGAATCTAAAACCAGAAGTTCTTTGTTGGCGCTGCTGATTTTTCTTTTAAGGTCGGTAACCTGCTGGGTGTTCAACCGCTCTTCTTCCATTTGAAAAACCACTTTTTGCGCCTCAAGATTGGTTTCCACTTCAACATTAATCGCAAAAAGGATGAGTGAAAGAAAAACAAAAAAGGCGCTGATTAAAAACCCAAAAATAATTATCGGCTTCCGCTTTTCGTCTTGGACAAGCAGTTCTTTTTCGCTTGGCGGCAAAAGATTAATCATCTAACAAAATTAAATATCAAAAATTAAAAATTAAAATTACATATTAAAAATCAAAATTATTTTCTTCCTTTAAGAGTCAAAATACTGGAAGCAAAAATCTTAGCAATTTCATCTAATTCTTTTAAAAACCATTCTACATCTTCAGTCTTTGCTCTTTTACTATCTCGTAATAAAACCAACCATAATTTGCTTTCGTTAGCGGATTTCAAAGAAGTATTAAAAGGTTTGTAAAATCTTTTCTGCTGCTTGCTAACTCACCTTCGACATGATTACTCAGGATACTCGTACCGCTTCTTAATAGTTGATCGCTAATTCTCCGTGTAATATTATCTTTGGGCAATTGATCAAGAAATTCAATAAGTTTTAATACAAATTGATAAAGTCTTTTCTTAAATTCATTTTTGAATTTTGATTTGTCATTTTGCATTTTGATATTTGATTTTTGATTTATTCTCTAGTTCCTCTTAAGGCCAAACCCAAAGCCGTGGTATATCCCATTGATTCCTGGTAGGGTAGACGGGGAACTTCTTTTGGCCTCTCGCCAAGGATATTAATCCAAGGGTTACCAATTTCTGCTGGTAATTTCAGTTCTCTGCTGATAAAACTATCAAGGCCTTTCAGGTTTGCCCCGCCGCCGCACAGAATAATTTTTTCTACTCCCCGGCCATTGGCAAGATGTTCATGTAAGGAATGGGTTTGATAATAACGAAGGTGAGCTTTTAACTGCTCCATTAAGTCGGTAAGCGCCGGAATAAGCGCTTCAAAAACCTCCTTTCCTTCTTTTTGCTCCCTCTCGGCTAAACCATATTCAACTTTTAGCTTTTCTGCCTCTTCTAGGCCAATATTCAAATTCTTGGCAATGGCTTCAGTAAACTTTGTTGAAGAAACTGGAATCGAAGAAGTAAAACGCAAAGAGTAACCGGAAAAAATTATAAAACTGGTCCGAGTAGCGCCGAGGTCAATTAGAAGAATTGGGAAAGGACTCACCCCGTTTTTCACCACTGCCCGGGCAATTGCCAAAGATTCAATTTCTAAAATCAAAGGAATCAGCTCGGCTTTTTTAATTGCGGAAACATAAGGATCAACTACTTTTTTAGGCAGGGCCGCCACCAGAATATCCAAATGGTCAAGATGATCTACAAAAGGGGGCACAACCTGAAAATCAAAATAAGCTTCATTAAGGGGCAAAGGAATGTAGTTTTCCGCCTCAAAACGAACCGCTTTTTTCAGTTCTTCCTCATTCATTTTCGGCACCTGAATCACCTGCAAAAACGTTTCTTCTTCGGGAAGGGAAATAATCGCATACTTTGTTCTGATTTTTTCTCCTTTTACCCCCAGAAAAGCTTTTTTGATTATCTTTGCCAAGGAATCCTCGTTTTTGATTTTCCCCTCAAGAATCACTCCTGCCGGAATCTCCGCCTCGCCAAAAGAAGCTAAAGAAAAAAAATTTCTCTTTTTCTCAAATTTTATAATTTTCAGCGACAAATCAGAAAGATCCAGGCCGAAAGCCTCGGTTCTCAAGTTTAAAAAATCTAAACTGAAGGGATTGGCCATAAAATTTCGTTATTCAACTTCTTCCCAGCTTTCAATTTCCCAACCGCCAGCCGGACCAGAAGAAAAATTAGAATTAATCAGACCTTCTTCGTAGACAATTTCGCTGTTATTCTCCATCCGAATAGCATAACCGGTTATCTCTTTGAATTTAGCATTATTTTCAACTTTTATTAACCCCTGCAGGCTAAAAATAATTGATTGAGGATTGTCTTTATTAACGTTGTTATATAAATTAATTGCCGGGCTAGCGCTGTCAGTTGAGGTATTGGTAGAGATAAAAAGAAGTCTCCCTCCGTTACTGCTATCTGTTGTTACAACATTATTGGAAAGCTCTATTTTTCCACCGCTGGCCTGATTGGTTGGATTATCGGCAATAATCGCATAACCAGCCGTCAATCCCGGTTTAAGCTTAATGCCAGCATTGTTTGAGGCAGTAATTTTCCCCGTCACCCAGACCGGACCGGTAATTATCACTGGATTATCGGTGCTATTGCCGGGAAAATTTAAATCACCTTCAATTTTAATCGGTCCTAAAGAAGACCCTGCGGCAGGACTATAATTTCCAGTGTGAACACATTCTGTCTGGCAACCGCTGCCGCTATCGCAGCAAGCCGCTTTCTCCCATTCTTGAATTTGCCCATAAGAAATCGGCATTTCCTTTGTGGCCGGGTCCGGGCTATTAGGATGACAATGTGGATTAGACTCCGAACAGGCTGAGCCGGAAACCGTTGTCTGACTGTCAATAATTTGATAATAGGCGTCGCGACCAATCAAGCAAGTAGTAATCGTATTGGCATGGACATCTGTTCCCACCGATACATTATCAATAAAGGTCGGTGTTTCGCCGCCCATCCAGGTTTTAAAATCAAGGTCACCTCCGACCGAATTCCAAACTGGATTAGCAACGCTCCAGTCCCGGCTGTATTTTCCGCTTCCCGAAGCATAACCATCGGTTAAGTCCTTCCCCAAAATCCAATAGTTATTATCATCACGGGAAACATCAATCATAATCCAATAAGAAGTGCCACTCGTTAAATTTATCGGCGGATCAAAACTAACGCTAACCCAGCTGTAATTACTGGTAACCAGCGAGGCTTTCAGGCTGCCTGAACCTAATGAGGTGTTTGAAGGCTGGCCGCTGTTATCCGTCAGGATTCTAACTGTCTGATCGGGGGGCGAGCCAACCTTTTTTAAATAAAGACTCACCTGGTTAATTACTTTTGACACTGAGGGAACAAAACTTTGGGCCGTATCCAAATAATAGACTGTTCCGGATTTAATGCCAAATGGAAAGTCAGCGTTTTGAACTATCCATTCCTGATCAGCCGTTGCCGCCACAGTGCCAGCCACCCAAGCGTCGCCGGTAATTTCGGAAGTCAAGCCATCGCCAACAATACTCCCGTTTGAATAAATATTGCCAATCACCTTGGCATTATTCGCCATTGCTATTCCTCCTTTATCTACCTGCGCGCCGTAATGAAAAGCAATGGTGGTTGTTTCTGTACTTAAAACTGTTTTGACTTTTCTCACTGCCTGATTATTTTCCCCCCGGGAATTGATTATTTTTTCCTCGCCGTTATCAGTAACGCTGATATTAACTATTCCTCCGCTTAGGTTTATGATGTTAGTCGCCTCGTAGTGCTTACCTTTAATAATCCGGTAAAGACTGTCTTCAATTCCGGTTTCTGCCAAGTAATAGCTTTGCAGTGCTTTAAGATTGTTTTGCGAACTTTTATTTTCATTCAAAATTAAAATCGTCATACTGGCGGCCAAACTCAACATTGTCACTAAAACCAAAACCGCGATTACCAGGGCCACAAATCCATTTTTTTTGTCCTCCTTCGCCCCGCTAAGCGGGCTTCGGCCTTCGCCGACCATAGTCGACTTCGGGGGGCGAAGGTCGGAGGATTTCGCCCCTCCGAAAAAAGGGGAGAAGATACCACGGACAGCTCGCAGTGAACCTCGCTGTGAGCTGTAAGTCCGTGGAGCTTCATTTTGGGAAAGTTTCTTCATTTTAATATGTTCTTAAGGCAACAGTGGTGCGCAAATCAGCAACCGCCTTATATTTTAATAAATCACTTGGATTTTCATAATTCGCCCGCAGTTCAATCTGAATTGAAGGCGCACTGCCGGTGAAAATTTTGGTGAAATTAAGGTTGGTAATTTCTATCTTTTCTGAAGTTAAGGCAACCGGATCGCGGCCTTCTTTTTTTGAGCAGAGCCGGGTACCGCAAAGAAAAAAATCAATATAGCTAATCGCCTCGCCAGTCGGAAGATGTTTTTTGATTCTTAAAGAAAGCTGGTTATTGGTGGTGGTTGATTCATAAATTGCCTCGGCCTCTCTGACTTCGTAGGCAATTATTTCCATTGCTCTTTCGCTATTATGCGAAACTTCCCGCATTGCTTTGGTCTTTGCTTTGGCGTTAATCGCCCACAGCACAAAAGAGGCAATGGCCGTGGTCACAACCGCAAAAACCGCCACATAAACTAAAACTTCCAATAAACTAAAAGCTTTGTTTTTCTTTTGGCAAAAAAATTTTTCTCTAAAAAAGCGAAATTTCATTGCCGCCAATCAGTTAAATAATTAACCAGATTTATGCTTTTGCCTGGCCAGGAAATTGTCACCGTGACCTTTCTTGTTCCCGGATCTTCGGTACCGCTAGGGCTAATATTGTCATTAGTATCACGAAAAACCCGGCTGAAAATAATTTTCCGTTGGTAAATGCCAATGGTTTCCTCGCCGAGCGCTAAATTCCAGGCCGGGACTAAATCTGCGGTTGTTGCCGAATGATAGGCAGTATCTAAAGATAAACTGCCAAGACCATTAGTGCTCCAGTTTTTGCCGTCGCGAAAATTTCTCGCTGCCTCCATTGCCTCTTGGGCTAAAGCAAGCGCCCGCTGATTTTCCTTTAGCCGGCCGGAAAACTTCAAAGAAAAAGTAGCGACCTTAAAAAGACTAGTCAGAGCAACTCCGATAATAAAAATCACCACTAAAATTTCTATTATTGAAATCCCTTTTTTTCTATTGTCTTTCTGCGGTAGTCGCATAGGTGCCTTTTACTAAAGTATCCTGGCTGTCAGCTAAATAATGGGCAATGTCTTTATCAATTCCGCCATCGCGAATATAGACAACCACTTCCTGATTATTGTTATTATTGTTCCGGTCGCGATGAATACAAAGAGAAGTATTAAAAGCATCAAGACTATGAGTGTGCACCCGGAAAACCTGATTACTGCCGGAAACCGTAAAACTGCCGCTCCAGTCAAAAGAAGTTTTTCCCGCGTTAAAATAACTAGCCATGCTAACCGTTTCGGTCTGCGCGGCACTAGGAAAATAGAATTTCAGGTCGGTGGCGTTCTGAATGCTCCAGCCCAAGTTAAAATGGCTATGGCGGGAATCTTTAATTCTGGCCGCGTCTCCAGGCGAGGCGGCTTCAATTAAGTCTACTTGCCCGGAGTTTTTAATATAAATAGTCCTTGTTTTTGAGAGGTCAGCGGTAAGCTGCAAAACAACACTGCCGGCATTAATTGTCTCGCCGTCAATCTTTTCAAAAACCACCTCTTTGCCAGCGCCAAGGTTTATCGCATAAATCTTAATTTCATTTGGTAAAGGAAAGGTTTCGTCGGAAAGCGGATCGCGCAGGGAATAACTGCTGCCTTTGAATAAAACGTACTGGTTTGGCTGGCTGGTATCGTTAAAATAAACGCCGTATTGGCTGCCGGCTTCAGAGGTGATTGTCCGGCTTTGGGCTAAACGCAGACGGGAAATTATTTCTTCGCTGACATTAGTCAATAAGGATTCGCTTTTGAAAAAATTAAAAACCGGCAGCGAGACGATAATTAAAATCGAAAGCACTCCCAAAATCACTAACAATTCTGTTAAAGAAAAAGCTTTTCGCATAGTCGTTATATAGTATCAAGCACCGAATACATTGGCTGGACCATGGAAATCGCAAAAAAACCGACTGCCGCTCCAATAATAATCATCAGCAGCGGTTCAATTACAGTGGAAAGATTTTTTGTGGCGTTGGTAACCTCTTCTTCGTAGAAATCGGCTAACTCGGCCAGAATTTCTGCGGTCTGGCCGGTTTCCTCCCCCACCTCAATCATCTGCACCACCATTGACGGATAAACATTCTGGTAAGGCATTAAGGCTTCGGAGAGTTTTACGCCTTTGCCTACTTGCTCGGCCGCGGCGCTAATCGCGGTGCGGAAAAAACTGTTGTTAAGCGCGCCAGCGACGATTCCTAAGGCAGAGACAATCGGCACGCCGGCAGTAATTAAAGAACTTAAAGTTCTAGTGGTAGAAGCGGAGTTTGTTTTTATCACAATCGGAGAAATAAGGGGAAATTTGAAAGCAACAATATCAACCATTCTTTTTCCGAGCTTTGTCTTTAAAAATCTGCTCAAGGGAATTGCCAAGCCGACGATGATTAGTATCCCCAGCCACCACTTTTTTTCCAAAAAAGAGCCAAGTGCCATTACTAATTTAGTGCTGGCCGGCAATTCCACGTTCATATCGCGGAAGGTTTCTGCCAGCTTCGGCACCACCATCACCAGCATCAGCGCTCCCACTCCCAGCATCGCGGTCAAAACCACGGCCGGATAAACCATTGCCCCTCTTACTTTTGAACTAAGTTCGTGTTCGCGCGCCAATTGGTTAGTAAGCGTTTTTAAAACTTCATCAAGAGTCCCGCTTTCCTCGCCGACCTTGACCATGTTGACGAAAATCTCGGAAAAAATCTCTGGATATTTTCCCAAACAGCTGGAAAAGTTTTTGCCGGTACTAATCTCGTCGGCAATTGCTTCAAGAATTTTGCCGAACTTCTTGTTTTTCGCCTGCCGGGAAAGAAGCCGCAAAGAACGGGGAAGTGAAATCCCGGCCCTAATCATCACCTGCAGGTTTCTGGTGAAAAGTAGTTTTTCGGTGAGGGAAACTTTCGAAGAAAAAGAAAATGTTAAGGACTTTTTTTCCGCCTCTTTTTCTTGAGTTTCTGAAGAAACCAAAACATAGCCCTCCTGGCGAAGACTGCGCGCCAATTCGGTCTCGTCTTTTGCCTCCAAAAAGCCGGATTTTATTTCTCCTTTAAATGATTTGGCGGTGTAGAAATATTTTGGCATTTCTCTCTTGAGAAATTTTGCCGATTATTCGGTGGTCACGCGCAAAACTTCTTCCAAACTGGTCAGTCCCTGGGCGGCTTTGATAAAGCCGTCTTCAATCATGGTAATCATCCCTTCTTTTTTTGCCTGCGCCTGAATCTGGTCAGCCGTGGCGCTTTTAACAATCATTTCTTTAATCGTCTCGGTCACCCGCAAAACTTCATAAAGCCCGAAGCGGCCGCTGTAGCCATCGGGATATTCTTTTGTCGGCTCCGGCCGATAAAATTCAATTTCCTTAAAATTTGCTTTCGGCTTAATAATTTTTTCTTTTTTCAAAATCTCCAGAGTTTTTTCCAAATCACAGCAACGACTTAAATTTTTGAGTTCTGCCTCGCCAAGCGTATAAGCTTTTTTGTTTTTCAAGAGCCGCCTTACCAGTCGCTGCGCAATAATAACCTCCAGAGTCGAAGAAAGTAGAAATGGCTCAATTTCCATATCGATCAGCCGGGGAATCGAACCGCTGGCGTCATTGGTATGGAGAGTGGATAAAACCAGGTGGCCGGTTAAAGCGGCATTAATTGCCAAGCCGGCAGTCTCCTTGTCTCTGATCTCTCCCACCATAATGATATTCGGATCCTGCCGCAATAAAGCGCGCAAACCGTTGGCAAATGTCATACCTATTTTGGGATTTACCTGGGTTTGGTTTATCCGCGGCATCCGGTACTCTATTGGGTCTTCAACCGTAGCAATATTCACTCCCGCGGTATTAAGAATTTCCATCATTGTATAAAGGGTAGTAGTTTTTCCACAGCCAGTCGGACCAGTGACCAAAATCATGCCAACGGGCTTGCGCAAACTATCCTGCACCAGCTCCAAGGATTCTCCACGTAAACCCAAGCCCTCCAAAGAAATTGCTCGGGTGCTTTCCGGCAAAAGCCGCATCACAACTTTCTCTCCATCAAAAATGGGCATAATCGAAACCCGGACCGAATACTTGTAGTCTTCGGTTTCCACCTTAAAGCGGCCATCCTGGGGAAGACGATGCTCGTCGAGTTTCAGGTTAGAAAGCACTTTAATCCGGGCAACAATCCCGGCGCTGGCCTGTTTAGGCAGCATCATCGCGTCATGGAGAATGCCGTCAATCCGATAGCGAACCAGAATCTCTTTTTCCAAGGGTTCAATATGGATATCCGAAGCTCTCTCAAGAATGGCATGCTTTAAGAAAGTATCGACAATCTTAATCACCGGCAGCTCTTCTGCTACCTTGAGCAAATCTTCTTTTTCTTCAATCACACCTTCACCTTCTTTTACCGAACGCAATAGTCCTTCGCCGTTAAGCTTCTGCCGCAAATCTTTTGCTTCCCGGGAGATAATTTCGCCAAATTCCGCCTCAAGCGTTTTTTGGTATTGCTGCAAAATATGCTTTATTCCTTCTGGAGTCGTCAGCCGAGGCAGAATTTTTAAATTGGCGGTTTTTTTAATAAACTCGATAGTTCTTAAGTCCTCGGGGTCAAGCATTGCCACTTCCAGATTCTGGCCTTCTTTTCTAAAAGCAACAATGTTATTGCTGCGGGCAATCGGTTCGGGAATAATTCTTAGCACTTCCGGTAAAACATTTTCCTTCTCCAAACTGACAAAGGGAATCCCTAAAATATAAGCCTCCAGTTTGATTAGTTCTTCTTTGGTGATTAACCCGTCAGACACCAAAACATCTTCCAGTTTCTGGCCGGTTTTTGCCGCTTTTTCTCCGGCAACATCAAACTGGTTGGTAGTTACCAAACCAGCATCGAGCATAAAGGCTTTTAATTGTTGGGGTTCTACTTTCATAATCCCTCAGGATCAAGGTTCCCGCCCAGAATCTTCTGGGCGAGGCTCGCCCCCTTCGGGGGCGGCTGCCGAGCAATAGTGAGGCGAGGTTCTTATTCCGAGCGAAGCGAGGAACTAAGGTTCTCGCCGGAGGCGAGGTTCTTATTTCGGCAGTGAAAGAACCTTTTTAACTTTTTCCAGCACCTCCTCAAGCGAATACTGAGCCTTCACCAGATAAGTGGTGGCTCCTAGTTCGATTGCCCGATTAATATCGCCCATCTCCTCAAGATTGGTTAAAACAATTACCGGAATTGCTTTTGTTTCTTCGTCTTCTTTGAGTTGTTTTAAAACCGTAAAGCCGTGAACCCGAGGCAAAATCAAATCCAGAAGAATCACGTCTGGTTTGGCGCTTTTGGCTAAGCGCAAGCCGGTTTCGCCATCAAGAGCGGAAATCATTTCATAGCCCTCCTGGTGCAGGACATCGCCTAAGGTTTTTTGCAGAGCGAATTCGTCTTCGATGAAGAGTATTTTTTTCATTTTTTGGAAGCAAACCGCTTATCTGGCAAAATTGCTTTTTGCGGCTGCTTTTATTAAACAATTAACTGCTGATCGGCAGGGTAAACCAAAAAACACTGCCCCTGCCTTCTTCTGACTCAAAACCGATTGTTCCCCCGCTTTTCTCAACAATCGCCTTGGCAATATAAAGACCAAGGCCCGAACCCTGGGTCTGGTATTTCAAGGCGTTTTCTGAGCGGAAAAACTTTTGAAAAATGTATTTTTGGTCCGGCTGGGGAATTCCCACCCCCGTATCCCTAATGTGAAAGCGAACTGTTTTTTCAATTTTTTCCAGCTTGATAAGAATTTCGCCTTTTTCTCTGATATAGCGGATGGCATTGTCCAAAAGGTTTTCGACAACCAACATTATCTGGGAGGGGTCGCCAAAAACGTCGGGCAAATTTTCCTCGGCTTCCAGTTTTACCTCCACGTTTGAAGCGTAGGCAAAAGGACGAAAACCTTCAATCATTCCCTCGGTGATTTCCCTTAAGGAAAAGTTCTTTTTCACAATCGGCAGAATTTTTTGGTCGATTTTCGAAACCACCAGCAGATCGTTTACCAGCTCCTTCATCCGGTTATTGTTTTCTTTTAAAATCTTAAAGTAGTCTGTTTGTGTTTCCCGAATCGGGCCCAAACGGCCGGACATCAAAAGGTCAATCGCCCATTTTATATTTGACAAAGGCGACCGCAGCTGGTGGGAAACGACGCTGATAAATTCCGATTTCATCCGGTTAGCCTCGGCCAGCCGCTCGAAACTGTTGGTGATAATTGAGCTAATAACTATCAAAACCGCCGTGGAAACCAGCACAATTAAAGCAATTATGCCCGGATCTTCGACAAAGAGCGTGCCGATAAAATAAGTCGAGACCGCGACGCCAATAATAATTATCCCCATAACCACAAAAAGAAACTGCGGGCATTGCCAAAGCGAAAGGTTATGGCGCCGGCATTGGCGCATAATATTCAGTTGGGAAAGTGCCCCTTTAAGATTCATCGGTTTTCGGATTTAAAATATTGTGATTTTATTTAGTATATCATTTTCGGTTCAAGAACAAAACGGCCGACAATTGACCAAAAGCAAAAACAACAGTAGGATTTAATGAGTTAAAGAAAATACGGGGCATAGTGTAATGGTAGCACGAGTCCTTTGGGAGGATTTAGTTCCAGTTCAAATCTGGA
>Ga0066637_10000734_pt1 | contig 20372 bp, 23 predicted proteins | sample CryGeyCG2014_020_FD_62737 | JGI IMG/M metagenome (GOLD analysis project Ga0066637, IMG submission 62737) | Groundwater microbial communities from aquifer - Crystal Geyser CG08_land_8/20/14_0.20 | ecosystem: Environmental > Aquatic > Deep subsurface > Groundwater | place: USA: Utah: Grand County...
TCCACGCGGGACCTGGAGAGCGAGGAGAAACGCGTCCAGGAACTCCTGAAGGAAGCAGGGGAAAAAGAGCGCGCACTTGAGTCCGCGCAGCAAAAGGGGGATGCCTTGAAAAAGGCGTTGGCCGAAGCACTCAAAAAAGAGGAGGAATTGGGGGAAAAAAAATCGCTTGTTGCAACGCTGAAAGCTGAAATCGCTTCCCTTGAAGGCCTCGCCAAGAGGATGGAAGCGTTCATTGAAAGAAGCAAAAAGGAGTTGGAGGAAAACCAGGAAAAAGCAATTCAGGAAACCAAGGAACCAGAGAAACCCAAACGCCTTGCCAGGCAAGTGGAAGAAGAGCTCAGGGAGGCGCGGGCAAAGGCGGACGACGCGCGCGAAAAGGAGGCGGTCGCGCGCGCCGAAGTTGAACGGGTAAGAAAACTCGTTGAACAGGGGAGGTGCCCGACGTGCGGCCAGGAAATAGGCAGGGAAATACACGAACACGCCGAAAAGGGATGGCGCGGCGCTGAAGAACTCTTGAAGCACTTCCTTGAATTGGATGCGCGCGTGAACACCTTGGAAACGGGGTTGGAGGAAGCGCGGCGCCTTGAGCAGGCGCGAAAAGAGTTTGAATTGAAGGCGGAAAGCGTTGAACAATCAAAAAAACGGGTCAAGGAATTAAGCGGACTCATTGAAGGCGAGTCAAGGGAACTCCGCGAAAAGATAAACGAGTTGAACGAGAAGAGTGGGCAAGCCGAAAAACTCGGGGGCGCGGTCAACGAGTGGTCGCGGGCACGCGAGGAAAGGAAGGCCCTGGAAAAGCAGTTCAACCTCGTTGAAAAAGGCGGAGCCGCCACAAAAGCCGTGCTCGAAAAAACCATTCAAGAAATAGTGGACAGGAAAAAACGCGTTGAAGAGGCGCGCCAGGAGAGAAAGGAATTGGAGGAAACCCTGGACCGCGTGGAATGGCTGGACCAAAAATTCGTTCCCGTGCTGGAAAACGTGGAAGAGGAAGTGCTCGGCGTGATAAACCGCGAGTTTGACGCGCAATTACGCAAGTGGGTCAACGTTTTATTAGAGGGCGCGGAACTGGAAGCGCGCGTTGACGCCTCGTTCACCCCGCAGATAACGCAGGACAACTACGAGCAGGACGTGAACGCGTTGAGCGGAGGCGAAAAAACCGCGATCGCCCTCGCCTACCGGCTTGCCTTGAACGAGTTGACGCGCCGCGAATACGGCTCGCTCAAGGAAAACCTGTTGATTCTCGACGAGCCCACCGACGGGTTCAGCAGGGAACAACTCCAAAAGATGCGCGCCGTGTTTGACTCAATCAACGGCCAGGTCATCGTGGTCTCGCACGAGCGCGAACTCGAAGCGTTCGTGGACAAGGTGTTCCACGTCGTAAAAAACGGGGCATCCGAAGTTGTTGCATAAGTTTCCACAACAAAACAACTTATTGGTTTGAAGCACCGTACTAACGGATGCACTTCAACGGAATCGCGTTCAACGCAAGCGGGCCCCGTGACACCGAACCCGAGGAGTTGAAGGCATTGGCGGATTCCCGTGCGTGCGCGATTACCACGAAAACCGCGACGATTAAACCACGCAAGGGAAACCCTAAACCAAGATACTACGACGACGGCGATAACTCCGTGAACTCAATGGGTCTGCCGAACCCCGGCTACGAGGAAATGGCGCGGCGAATCAAGGCATTAAAGCATTATTCGGATAAGCCTGTTTTCGCGAGTTTTTCTGGCTCGCCAAGGGAAGCCGCCGCAATCACTTCCGCCTTCGATGAGGCGGGCGCCGACGTCCTTGAACTGAACCTGTCGTGCCCCAATCTCGGCAAGGGAAAAACCGAGGCGGAATCCTGGCTGGAAGGATTGGGAGCCGTGGAAGAGGCCACTAAAAAATCGTTGGCTGCAAAACTTCCCTGCTTCCTCAATGCCTGCGAACAGGAATTGTTTTGCGGGGTATTAGAGCAAAGCCGCGTTAAGTACTTGGTAGCTGTGAATAGTCCGGGCGGCGGTTTGATGCTCAACCAAAAAAACGAAATAGCTTTGAAGCCGTTGCACGGCGGTTATGGGGGTAAAGGAATCAAGGCGCTCGCTTTGGGAAACGTTTTCCGTTACCACGAATACTTTGGAAACAAGAAGAAAATCATTGGGGTCGGCGGCGTGTTCTCGGGCAGGGACGCCTTCGAGCACTTGTTGGTGGGCGCGAGCCTCGTGGAAATCGGGACCGCTTACCAGATTCACGGAACCGGGATATTCACGAGGGTGGAAAACGAGTTGAAAACGGAATTGGAAAAACACGGGTTCAAGTCGGCAGGGGAAGCAATTGGAAAAGCAATTCAACTCTGAGCGTCAACGTATTCCGCGACCGTTGAATATTGCTCTTCGGTAATCATTCCCTCTTCCCTTAGTAACCCGACGAGTTCAATTATCGTGGTTGCGACGTGAACCCTCACACCGCTGTTTGCACAGTTTTCCACGCCTCCCTGCAAGCGGTCCACGAGTAGAACGGTGTCACTCACTTCAAAACCATCGGCTCGCAGGGAAGCAATCGTTTCAAGGTTACTCTTGCCCGTGGAAATCAAGTCCTCAACCACGACTATTTTTCTTTCGCCTATGACCCCTTCAACCAGTTTTTTAGCGCCGTGTTCCTTCGCTTTTTTTCGCACGAAAGCCATTGGAACCCCGAGCTTGAATGCAGTTACGGCGGCGAAGGGAACGCCGGCAGAAGGCACGCCGACTAGAACCACTTCTTCGCCGCCAAAGGCCTTCTCAACCAGTTCCTTGTAAACGTCGGTAACGAAGTCAAAGGCCTCGGGATGGGAAGGCACCACGCGCAAGTCCAGGTAATATGGGCTCTTGGCGCCCGAAGTCAGCGTGAATTCGCCGAACTTAAGGGCGCCGGCCTCGTTCAACAACAACGCCAACTCCTTTTTCAACCAAAACGCACCCCGTTCAAATCCTTAACCGATTTTTTCGCCGCTTCAACCACCTTAACGCGCCACTCCGAGTCGTCGGGAGAAAAACACTGGGTTATGCCGCGGGAAGAATTCACTATGGCGCCCGTTCCACCCCGGTTAAATGCCGGCTTAACGTCTTCGGCGGTTCCGCCTTGCGCGCCTAAACCCGGCACGAGAAAGAAGTTGGCGGGCATGATTTTTCGCAGGGCCTCGGCTTCCTTCGGGTAGGTAGCGCCCACTACCGCACCCACGCTGGAAAAACAGGATTCGCCCACGTATTCCTTCCCCCACTCGTTTACGAGCGAGCCCATTATTTCATAAACTTTTCTGCCTTGCGATTCAAGGTCTTGCAGGTCCGAGGAAGACGGATTGGATGTCTTCACCAAAATGAAAACACCTTTGTCCTCTCCGCAGTATTCAAGGAAGGGCTTCACGCCGTCCAAACCAAGGTAAGGGCTCACTGTCAAGGCATCCACGCCATACGTCTCAAAAAAAGCTTTCGCGTATGCCTTGGCCGTTGAACCTATGTCGCCGCGCTTCGCATCCACGAGAACGAGCAGGCCGTTTTTCTTCGCGTAAGCAACGGTCTCCTGAAAAGCGGTCGCGCCGCGCGGACCGAACGCCTCGTAAAAAGCGGATTGCGGCTTGACAATCGAAACCAACCCTTTGACCAGACCAATCACTTCCTTGTTGAAGCCAACAATTCCTTCCGCGTCGCGCGAAAATTCTTTTGGAAAGTTTTCTGGACGCGGGTCCAAACCCACGCATAAACAAGAATTTTTACGCTTTACCGCGTCAAACAGCGAGTCGGCGAAACTCATCAACAAGAATCGCCGAAAAAACAACTTAACGCTTTGTTGACCAAAGCTAATCAACCATAGCGGTAAAAAAGCGGGCTGCGTAAACCCATCGTGTTAACGCGTGCAATACTCAAAAAAATCGTTTTGACGCGCCCCGGCCGCAAGGGCGACAACGGCCGCCTCCTCGTCGCGGGCGGCTCCAAGAAATACCACGGCGCGCCCCTCCTCGCAATCAAGGCCGCCTCGCGCTTCGTTGATTTGATTTATTATTACTCGCCTCACGCACCCAACGCGCAAGTCAAGCAAAAAAACAAGTGCTTCATTTCAGTTGAAAAGCCGAACCCGAACCGGGTTGACTGCGTTCTAATCGGGAACGGTTTGGACGTGAACCCCGAAAACAAGCGCCTCGTCAACCAATTACTCAAAAAATCGAAGCGCGCCGTCTTGGATGCGGGGGCAATCCGCATGGCCGGCTCGTTTGAGGGGACGATTGTCACGCCTCACGCAAGGGAGTTTGAAGACGTCTTCAAGTTGAAGGCATCAAAGGCGAATGCCTTGCGCGTTGCAAAACAAAACAATTGCGTTGTCTTGCTGAAAGGGAAAATTGATTTCATCGCGTCCCCGGCGCGCGTCCGGGAAAACCGAACGGGAAACGAAGTCATGACACGGGGTGGAACCGGCGACGTCCTCGCGGGGTTGTGTGCGGCCCTTCACTGCAAGAATCCCGCGTTTGAGTCGGCGTGCGCCGCGGCGTGGATTAACGGGCGCGCGGGCGACAAACTAAAAAGGAGGCGCCGCGTATTCAACGCGGAGGACTTGGCTCGCGCCCTGCCGGAGGCATTAAAGTGATTGAATTCGTTTTGCCGTTGTGGGGACTCGCGTTCCTGCTGATAATCCTGGCCGTGCTCCTCGTCGTGATAGTGAAGCGCGTGCTCGTCAACACCGTGCTCGGCGTGCTCGCACTGCTCGCCGTGAACTGGCTGGGCGCGCCCTACGAACTTGAAATCGCGGTTACGTTCCTCACGGTTCTAATCGCGGCAATCTTCGGCTTGGCTGGAGTCGGCGCCCTAATCATGCTCGAACTCCTCGGCGTCCACGTAACGTGAGGGGAAGAAGCTCCTCAATTAATTCACTGATTCTAATTGCAGGGGGTCGTCTCCAAGGGTGACGGGGGCTGCAATCCCCCTACGACGCTTAGTGGGGGATCCAAGATTCAGAACCAAACTTCTTTTGTAAAAGAAGTCTTGTAAAGCTTTGCTTTACGAGGCCCGCAAAAACAAAGTTTTTGCTGGGTTTATCAAGAAAACGCGTTTTCTTCTTTCCCATCAAAGTATTTCTTCTTTTTCTAAAAGAAGAAAGGGTTTGAGTGGGGGGTCCGAGATTCGAACTCGGGTCACCGGCTCCCAAAGCCGGCAGGATGCCAGGCTACCCCAACCCCCCGCTAACCATAAGTTATGGTAAACCGAGAAAACTATTAAGTTTCTCATTCGTTGCCGGGTTCCATTGTCCTGCTGGAAGGAGGCTGGTTGGACGCGTTGTTCAACTCGCGGATGTCTATGGTCGCCGCGTTTTCCTCCTTGTACTTCTTGAAGTAAATGAAGATTCCCGCCGCGCTTAAGAACAGCAACACCACGCCCCCCACCAAAACGAGGTCCAACTCGTTTTCGCGCGGCTGCATTTCCGCGGCGCGGGTTGACAGCGCCGTCGCGTTCATCGTGATTCCTTCGAGCAGGACCTTCACTTCTGGGGCTGCCCCCTCCGCCAACTTGTTTTGGGCGACCGCGAGCTGGGAACGGAGGCCCTGCAACTCGCTTTGGAGTTCGGTGACTCGCTCGTCGTTGGAGCCGTACTTCTTTACCGCTTCTGCCACGTTTTCGTCGGCTTGTCCAATGAAGTAAGCGGAATCGTTGTAATACGAGTAGAATTCGTCGTAGCCCTCCAGAATGAAGTAAACCTCCTCCTTCTTGGCGTCAAAAGCAACCTCGCACTCCCGTGCCTGGTCCAGGCTCGTGGTTGCCTCCAAATCGGAGTAAACGGACTCCAACTCGGACAGTTTGTTGTTTAATTCGGTCAACGCCAAACTGGACGAAGAAAAAAGGCTTGAAACGCGTTCGGTGGCGTTCTGGATGTCGGAAAGGGCGCCTTCGCGCGTCCGAATTATACGCCTGCGCTCGGCAATCGGAGTGCGTTCGGCGAGTTGCTCGTTGATTCGCGCGGCGAGCTCGTCGCTTGGCACGCGGTTGCCCACGGAAACAAGCGACTTCAAAACCTCGATTGACGCGTCAACTTCCGCGTCCTTGTCGCACAACCTCCACGCCCCGTTGGTGTAAAACATGTTTGTGCCCCACTCCAGTATTATCTCGCTTTGAATGAAGGACAGGTTGTCGTAGTGTTCGCCCATGACGTCCAACTCCGAGTGAATCAGTGAAAAGCTTTGCAGCACGCCGTCGGCGTCCCCGGCTTCAACGAAACCCTGCAGGTTCTGAAACGACTGGTTGACGCGGCTCATGGACTCGTTCATCAACGGCGGGCAAGCAGCCAAGTCGTCTAGGACTGCGTGGGAGTGCGGGTAAATGTTGGGCCCCGCCAACGTGTAAATAAAGAACTTGCTGCCAGTGCGCGTTGACCAGTGATTCAACCCGAACCAGCACGGGTAAACCAAGTCAAGGAAGTATTCCAGCTCCGCGTTGACGTCGGAAAGGCTGTCCAACCCCAAGCCGCCGAACACGTGGTCCTGGTAGGCGGCAATCGCCCGCGACAATTCCGCGGAATCATTTACCTCCTCAAAACCGCCCGGCACCTCCTTTAACACCACGCCCTCCAGGTCGCTGAACAACGCGAAGTGGTAAGCCGAGCCGCCGGTTGACACGTCCACGACTGAAACCGTTTCGCCTTCCTTGGAGTACAACGCGGCTTCGTCCTCCAACGCACCGGCGGAAAGAAGCGCAGCCAAGAACAACAATCCTAGGAAAAGTTGAATGCGTCGCATAACGTTTATTAAAAAAGCGATTCACTTAATAAGAGTTGCTGACCCGCAGTAGCTCAATTTGGCAGAGCACCTGACTGTAGTTAGAAAATCCGAGTGGACATCAGGGGGTTGCCAGTTCAAATCTGGCCTGCGGGATGAATCTCAGACCACCACTTGGCCGAACACCATGGCCAGCAGGAACAAGACATACCCGCCCAACAGGATGAGGCCCTCCCTGCGCTCAAGTTTTTCCCGATACAAAAAGAAGTAAACCAGCGCGTTGTTGGCTATCAAAGAGAACACAACCAAACTCAGAAAGTTGTTCACGGGTATGGGGTTGCCCAAGGCGAGCGCGGCCCCAAGCACGAGCGTGAGGTTGACCACGCAACTCCCCACAACGGTGCCGGCCGCCATGCCCGCGCGACGCTTGTGCGCCGCGGAGAGCGTCACGGAAAGCTCTGGCAGCACGGTCCCCAGCGATATCAGCGTGGCCCCTATGAACGTCTTTGACAACCCAGCCACATCGGACAAGAGTACCGCGTTGTCAAGCACGAACTTGGAGGAAACGAGGAGCACGGCAACCGAGACGCAGAACAAGACGGAACTCTTCAACAAACTCCCGTCCTCCTCCGAAACCATTATCTCCGCCACGGGGCGCCGCAAAACACGGTACGAATAGTAAACGAATAAAGCCATCAAAAGGAAACCGGTAAAGCGACCCGTGTCATAAGTCAAGAGGAATAAGGTCACCAAACTCGCGCCCAGCAACAACAACACGGCTTCCCTTAAGTCCTGCTTGCCCACCGCAATATGCGAGAAGAAGGCGGCCGCACCCATCACGAGCAAGATGTCCGCCACGTTGGCGCCGAAGACGTTGCCCACCGATATCCCGACGTTCCCCGACAACGCGGCCTGCACCGAAATCGAGAGTTCGGGCAGGGAAGTCGCCACTGAAAGCAGGAAGAAACCCACCGCGGTCTCGCTGATGCGCAGAAACCTCGCGATAATCGAGGCGTGGGTAATCAACGCCTCCGACGACTTGTACAATACCGCCAGGGACGCAACGAGCAACGCGAAAGGCACCAACCACTCCATGAAACCCTTACCCAACAAAACAATAAAAACGCTTATCCCCCGACAAACCACGAGAATCAAAAATCACTGGAAGGCACGTCTCAACAGCATTTTAAACGCCCGAAAAGAAGTCAAACAATGAAGAAGACTAGTATTGCATGGTTTGCGGGAGCACTGCATTCGGATGGATACGTTTACGCAAAAAAGGACAAAATCAGGGAAATACGCTTGAGGGCGGCCGGTTGCTCAATTCAAATGGTTGAAAAATGGTGCAACATAATTAACGAAATAACCCAAAAAGAGCATCAAGTAAGAAAAGAGCGGCTCTGGGACAAAAGATTTTCACGCTACTCAATTCAATACTGCGTAAGGGAAGCTTCCAAACCAAGCATGAAAAAAATCGAAACCGCATTGAAAAAAACCGGGTTCGGTCTCTTTGAAGGAGAATTCAATGACTTGACGGAAGGGGTTTTCGCTGCGTATTTTGCGGGAATATTGGATGGTGACGGTTGCGTGCAAATAAGGAATAGGAGCGATGGTTACGGGCAAGAACTCTTATTGAAGATAGTAAGCCAAAACAGGGAAGCAATCGAAAAAATCCGCGAAAACCTGGAGAAATTCGGGCAACCCAAAGGATACGTAACAGCTTACGCCAACCACTACGACTTCTGGTTGTACGTAAACAAAAACTTATTTAAGTGGCTGAAAAGGAAAGTAATAAGCAATCTGGCTATAACCAAAAAAAGCCGGAAACTGCTGTTGGGCGGCAGCTTGAATAAAATTCCACTAGGCCTTGGTAACGTCTCCAACTCAACTGAAGGCGTCAAGAAAGTGTAGTGGTCTAGCATTCCAGGCTGTCAATCTGGCGACCCGGGTTCAAATCCCGGCCAAGGCGCTGCCTAAACGCGGGGGGAGTCTCCCCCGCAGTCCCACCGCGAGTTCTAACCCCCCGAGGCGCTCAAACCCTTTCTTCTCTCAGGCGCCCTGCTCCCAAAGCAGTAAAACTATAAATCTGACCAGTCAAGAAGTCATAATGGAAACACGGCGCGTGCGCGCGGAAGGGGAGGGAGGTTGGCTCAAGAAAATCCCGCGGCAAATCCGACTGGCGGCGAAACGCGCCCGCATCAACCTGCTTCTCTACTCACCCAACATCGGGAGAGAGCGCAGGAAACTAATTCAAAAACACTTGGAGGCGTTGAGTAGGGACCCGGCGCTCTACGAACACTCCTTGGAGGTTGCCCGGCTAGCGAGGAAGAGCGCGAAAAAGCTGGGTTTGAACAAAACCGACTTGTTCGTTTCGGGTTTGCTGCACGACATCGGGAAAACCAGGATTGAAGTGAATGGCCGGAGGCGCGGCGACTTGTTCGACGGGGAAGAACGCAAGAAAACCGAGCAACACGTCGTGGAGGGATACGAACTCCTCAAAAAGGAATTTCCTCTCGCGGCAAGCGTCGCCTTGTTGCACCACCTCTTCGGGGAAAGAAAGTATCCCGAAAAAGGCGTTCCGCCGGAAGCAATGAAATACGCCGAGTACGCCAAATGGGTGGGCATACTGGATGCTTACGAAGCCAGGAAGAACAGGAAGGATAGGCCGGAGGACGAGAAGAACGAACTCATCCAGGACTGGTTGTTGAACAAGCACGTGGGCGCATTCAAGGAAGGCCGCGACGAATACGGGGACCGCGTCAACGAATTGTTTGAAGCCGGAATCCTCCGAAACCGAATTATTAAGAAAAAAACAAAGGATTGATTACCATGATCAAGGACTCAATTGTTTACGGCTTCTCGTTGTCCGTCGTAGGCTTGTTATGGCTCGGCGAAAAAGCGGGTTGGTGGCCCGAACAAGGGTTCTGGCCCCCCCTCCTAATGATTCTCGGCATCGCCTCAATTGCGTGGGGGTTCCACAAGCGTGGGTGACCCCCTCCACCCAAAGGGCTTCCTAGACGTAATACAATATTATTCGCTGACCGCAAAAACCCTGCAAGGATTCATAGGCAACAAAGAAATAGCAACCAAGACCTGGATTCACGGCATGACGCGCCCATTGTTGAAGCGCGGAAGCAAGGAACCCCCCTTGACGTGCAAGGACCTGGCAGAAGCAATTGACAACAAATTCCTTTGCCTGCGCGAAAAAACCTTGAAGGAGGCGCGCGGCAAACTCTCAAAAAAACAGGAACTTGCCTGGAATTACTTCGTGCCGCGCAAGCTAAGCGAGTTCTTGTTCGCCACCAACCACGAGTCCGGCAACAAGATTGACTTGTTGTTTTACGACTTGGACCTCGGCAAGGGTTTGAACAGCGAGCACGGCCGACTGGCGGCCCTGGCGCTCACGCAACAAATCAACGCCGACAAGGAGTTCCAGAAGGAGTGCCCCGGCAAAATGCTTTGCTCTTGGACGGGTTCGTCGTTCCACGTTTTCTGGAGGTTGAATAAACCGAAGCACGCCTCGTTCTACCACGAAAAAATTTCGTGGACAGCCGAAGGAAATTACGCCTCCAAATGGGTTGAAGCCATGCAAAAAGAATTGATGTTCAAAGTCGTGGCGGGACACGCGCGCACGCCCGACGCGGTGAGCGTGGACCCATCGCAGACCCCGCCCGGCAAGTTGTGCCGCGCGCCCCTCGGCAGCCTCCACGTCTCGGACTTCAAGGCGGACGGCGTGAGCGTTCCCCTCAAACCCGGAATGCTTTCAAACCCGGGGCTCGTCAAGGAACTCCGCGCCTACACTCCGGAACGCGTCCTGGACGAGTTGAAGGAGCTGGGCTCGCGCCTCAAATGATTTTCCCGCACTCCTTGTTCAGCGGGCAGTGAGCGCAATCCGGTTTCCCCTTGAAACAGTTGCGCTTGGCCAGTTCAACAATTAAGGCGTGAAACTCGTTGTATAACGCCGCGTCGCGGGGCAGCGACGATTCAAAGAATTCCTGTAACTGCGCGTAGGTTTCGCCAAGCAGGGGGTAACGCCGCGCCAGGCGCTGCGTGAAAGCATCAACCACGAAGACCGGTTTTCCGCCCGCATACAGGAGAATGGAATCCCTTGTTTCGGGTCCCACGCCCTTCCACGAAAGGACTTCGTGCTTCAAGGCGCACGTGGGCTGGGAGAAAAACCGGTCAAGGTCGCCGTTGTAGTGCTTCACGATATAACGCGCCATGCCCTTCAAGTAAATTGCTTTCTGGTTGTAGTAACCGGACGGCTTGATTAGGCGGCGCAGGCGCGGGAGTGGGCACGAGGCAAGGGCGCGGGGCGAAAGCAGTTTCTCTTGCCGGAGGTTGGCCACCGCTTTTACAACGTTTTTCCACGACGTGTTCTGCGTGAGGACTGCGCCGACCATCACCTCGAAGCGCGACCTGGCCGGCCACCACTTCTGGGGGCCGAACTCGGCGTAAAGCAGTTCAAAGATTCTCTTGGGAACATTCATTTACTTCAAGCCGTTTTTCTTGAACGCCTTCCTCATCCTGCAAATCAACGCCGTCTTCTTCTTGCACGGCTTCAAGGCGGCGTCCAAAACGTCCACGATGTTGGAGGCGGGAACGATTTTCGCCTTCGCAAGTTTTTTCGCGTCCAGCGTGCCCAAGTCCTCGTAATTCGCTTTCGGGATTATCACGGTCTTCAAGCCGGCGTCCAGCGCGCTCTCTATTTTCGCGGTTACCCCGCCGACCGGCAAGACCTCGCCGCGCACGCTCAACGAGCCAGTCATGGCCACGTCCTGCCTCAACGCCACGTTCTGCAAAGCAGAGATAACGGCGGCGGCAATGGAAATGCTGGCGCTGTCGCCTTCAACCCCTTCATAGGTCTGGAGGAACTGAATGTGCAGGTCGTAGGCGCGGATGTTCTCGCCGAGGTGCTTCTTGATTACCGCGCTCACGTTTTCCACTGCTTCGCGCGCGATTTCGCCGAGTTTGCCAGTTGCAATGACCCGGCCCTCTTCGCGGGAAGCCGAGGGAGCCACTTCGGCGACGATTGGAATGATTATGCCTGAGTCACCCATCAACGCCAAGCCGTTCACCTTGCCGACCTGCGCGCCCTCGGTTGAGAACACGTGGTAGTCCTTGCGCGCTTCAACTATCTGCCGCGAAATCTGTTGTTCGAGCGTGGTTGCAATGCTGAGGGCTTCCTTCACGTCTTCAGGGCTTACCACGCCGTGCTTCTTGGTTTGCGCAACGTCTCCTGCCGCGCGCACGAGGCCTCCGAGTTCCCTCAACTTGAGCGTCAACTTGTTTCTTCTGCCGGCCCGCTTGCGCGCCTCGTTCACGATTAACTCAACGGCTTCGCGGTTGAAGTGCGGAATCTTACCGTCCTTCTCAACCTCCTGGGCAACGAATTCCACTATGCGCCAACGGTTTTCGGGCGTGTCCGGCACGGATTCATCCATGTACACCTCGTAGCCGTAGCCGCGAATCCTGCTCCTCAACGCCGGATTCATTCCAACCAACCCCTGATAGTTTCCCGCCGCCACGAGCACGAAGTCACAGGGTGCGGGCTCGGTGTGCACCAAAGCACCCGAACTCATCTCGCTTTGGCCGGTAATGGAATACTTCTTTTCCTGCATGGCCGTCAACAACTCCTGCTGCGACTTGGGGGACAGGGATGCAACCTCGTCAATGAAGAGCACGCCCTTGTTAGCGCGGTGTATTGCGCCGGGTTCCACGCGTAGGTGCGGCGGCGTTCCCAAACCACCCGAGTTGTGTACCAGGATGCCGTTGGCGAACAAATTGCCGGACTCCGTGGTGACGTTGTAAACGAATCCCTCGTGTTTCACGCGCTTGACCATAACCAATTAAACGACGTGGGAAGCATATTAATTCCTTGTTGCCGGACTTTCGTTTTAATGGGCCGGGGTGGCAGAGCCATTATTGACGCGAACTTTTTTCTTCCCGAAGAAAAACGTTCATTAAAAAGAAGAACCAAGAATTAATCAACAAAGCCGGGGTGGCAGAGCGGTTATTGCGCTGGTCTTGAACAATCCCTTGTGGGTTCCAGTCAACCAGTGGCCGAAAGGCCTCCTGAGTTCGAATCTCAGCCCCGGCGTCCCAAAGTTTTCTTGATCGAACTTCTTTTTGAAAAGAAGTTCGGTTGCAAATCTCGGCCCAGGCGTCCCAGACTTCCCACGGGGACTCTTTTAATTCGGCGAAAGCATAATCATTGCATGGCGTTATTTGTCACGACCTCGCGGAAGCCGTCGCAACTCACGCGCCGCGTGGCGCGCTTCCTCGGTCGCGTGCTCGGCAAGTACGAGAACCGCGGTAAGCACGGTTTGGCGGAGGTCGCGTCGCGTGCCGATGCTGCGGGTTACTCCCGCTTGTTGCTGGTCTACGAGAGGAAGGGCAATCCCGCCGAACTCTCGTTTTACGAGGATAATTGGCTGGAGCCGCTGGTGCTGATACGCGGCTTGAAGGAGGGCGGAGAGAAAAAAAAGGGCAAGGGCTACTCGGTTCAGGGGCCGGCGTGGGCGAGGAAGTTGTTCGGGGAAGGCGAAGGGGAAAACGTATTAATTGTTGAAAAAGACAGGTTATGGTTTGAATTCAACGGGCGGAAAATTGGTCCGGAACTCAAAATCAAGGTGGTTGAACATGGCACACGAATTGAGTGACGAAACGCGCAAGCAGTTAATTGAGTTCCAGCAAAACCAGCAGCAACTCCAAATGCTTGCCTACCAGGAACAGGCCTTGAAGGCGCAGGAAATGGAAGTGAAAAAAGCGCTTGAGGAAATCAGCAAGGGCGGAGAAAAATTTTACCGTTACGCCGGAAGCATCATCGTCCCAAAAAGCGGAGGGGAACTGGACAAGGAATTGAAGCAGGAAAAAGAGGAGTTGGAACTCAGGATAAAGTTGTTCGGCAAACAAGTTGAAAAACTCAGGAAAAAAGGGGGGGAACTACGCGAGTCGCTGGAAAAGGCCCTGCCCAGGCAGGGAGGCGACGGCGCGCAAATAAGCGGGTGAAAGAAATGGAGAAAACAGAGGTGGGCAAGGTATTCAACTACTTTGCTAAAATCGGCGTGGCAGCCATAAACCTGACGGGCGACTTGAAGGCGGGCAACAGGATTTACGTGGAGTCAAGCGAGCCCTTCGAACAAACCGTGGAAAGCATGCAAATCGAGCACGAAACCGTGCGGGAAGCCAAGGCCGGGGACGGCATAGGCATGAAGATGGCGAAGCCGTGCCACAAGGGCAACCGCATCTACAAAATCGTTGAATGAATCAAAGAAGGCTGCCTTCCCGGTCTATTACCTTACCCGCAACCAGCCACTGCAAGTGTTTTTTGGCGTAAGGGTTTCCGGCGTTCTCGCGCAACGCCTGAACCGCCCGCCGCCTGAATTCAACGCGTTGTTTCGGGTTCTCTGCTATTCCGCGCAACGCCTCGGCCAAGGCGGGGTGGGGCAGCGTCTCCGGGGAGCGCAGCCCGTTGGAGAGAACCCCGATAACGTCTTCATTCACGTGCGCGAGGTTGAGGCGGGAAAGCGCCTTTATCGCCGCGCTCCTCAACTTCTCTTCCTGGAGGGAGCGGGGGCGGGCGCGGTAGAGTGCGAGCAAGCTCTCTGCGGCCTTCTTCTGGAGTTCGGGTCTTTCCCGGCGTGAAAAGGCAATCCCGGACAATTCCTCCAAACCATTCAGGCGTTTGACAAGAGGCTTGCGGGGGTTGTTAATGTCCCTGCTCGGGCCGCGCATTTTCCCTAATTTCTCCGCGGCCTCGAACAATTTCTCTTTTGCCATGAACAAGAATTGAGTGGAAGAGGAATAAAAGGATACTCAAAAAAACGATTTTAAGCACTTGCTCCGTTTGGTTTTCATGCGTTTTCCCCTCCTCCAAGGAAAAACCGTTTTCCTGGCGCATTCGCTCGCCGACGTTGACGCTGTTGCCTCCGCAATTGTTTTGGCGCACCACTTCAACGGGGAAGCAATGTTAAGCGATTCAATGGACTCGCAAACCAAACGCGTTTTGGAGGAGTTGGATGTTGCCCGGCCCCAGAAAATACGGGGCTTGGACGGCGTGGACAACGTGGTCCTGGTTGACTGCTCCAACTACGACGTGTTGGGCAACAAGGCGAAATACTTGTTGAACGGGTTCAAGGGAAACGTTTACGCAATAGACCACCACGCGCAACCCAGCGCAATCAAGGGAATTATTGACCCGAAAGCGGGGAGCACGGCCGAAATAGTCACCAAACTCGTTGACCAGGGGCCCAAGGAAGCCGAATTGTTGTTGTGCGCCGTAATCTCGGACACGAACCGCTTCAACAGCGCCGGCTCCGAAACCTTCAAACGCGTTCTGGAACTCCTGGAAAAAGGCGCATCATACCGAAAATGCTTGAACGCGGTGCAGAAAACGCCGCCCTTGGAAGAACAAAAGGACTTGTTGAAGGGCATGCAAAACGCGGAAATAATGGAAGTCAACGGTTCCCTTGCCGCGTTCACTTCAACCTCGCAACACCAACTTCACTGCGCCGCGTTGCTCGTGCAAACCGGCTGCGCCTACGCCGCGGTAACCGGAAAGGGCAGAATGTCAATAGCCAGGCACGCGGACGCGCCCGGAAACGCGAACGAGTTGTGCCGGCGCCTGGGCAAAATTCTTGGCGGGGAAGGGGACGGCCACGACATGGTGGGCGGCGTCTCCTACCCGCACCAAAACGAAAAACAAGCGCTCGCCAAAGCAAAACAAGAAATAATGTTACTACTGTCGCAAGACAACCTTTAATAACCACTTTGTTTACTCATAGTAGCGCAAGGCGGGTTGATTCTAATGGTTCCCAAAAGGAAGCGCTTCAATAGAAAGGTCGTCAGGAAAACGAATAATAGAATCGGAAACTGGAAGGCCGCCAAACCAAAAGGCGTAGCAGGGCACAAGCGCTCCAAACCCGCCAAAAACATGGCGGAGCGCGTGCAACGCAAGTGGCTTTACCAGTGCGCTTACTGGCGCATCTGCGGGTCGTGCACCATGCGCGACCATTGCGCAAAACTCGTGAAGGAATTGGGCGTTGAAAAGTCGTGGCTCACCGACCAGATACTCTTGAACAACGAGGAAACGCAGCCCATCAAGGCGAAGACGAACAGCCGCTTCCTCACTGAAAAGGAATGGCTCAACCAATAATCAGAGCACCAACGACAACACGCTTATGGTAGCAAAAATTATTGCGAGTGCCTGCTTCGGCGTAAAGGAATCCCCGAAAACGGGGATGGAAGCCATTGCAAGTACCACGGTGCCCAAGCTGAGCACGGCCATCACCAACGCGACCTTCTCGGTTTGAAGGGCGAGGAAAACCAGCCCGAACGACAGGGCCGAAAAAAACAATAACGCGAGCGCGACCAGCACGAAGTCCTGCCCGGCTTCGCGGAAGAAAAAGTAATAGGCGGCCGCGACCGCAAGCAATACCAAAACCGCGGTTCCAATCAACGCGTTCTGGCCGATTGACTGGGCGTGGTCGCGAACGAATATTTTGAGGAGGATGTTGGCCACCGAAACGCACAGCATGGCGAACAATGCGTAAACCAGCCAGTTACTCATTCGATTACTACCCACCTCCAATGACGGAGCTGAAAAATATAAAGGTCTTCCCTATTCCCTATTCAACTTTGAACTTGAAACCGTAAGCAATTGCCCCCTGACTGCCATCTTCAAAAACACGGCGGAAAACCATTTTCACGGGCGCACCTATCACGATTCTTTCTGAAGGCGAATCAACGATTTGTGAAAGGATTATTACGCCGTTATCCAATTCTATCAATGCCAAGAAATACGGCGCCTCGTTCTCGAATCCTTCGGGCGCGGAAAAAACCTGCGTAAACGAAATCACTTTACCCTTCTTTGGCATTTCCTCGGGAACGAGTTTTGAGGCGCGCCTGCACTTGGAACAAATTTTTCTGGATGGGTAATACGCCTGGTTGCAGGATTGGCAGCGGTTGCCGAGAAGGCGGTAGCGCTCCTTGCTTCGCCTCCAAATCAAGGGCAGTGCATCCTTCACTTCAGTCACCCCTCTTGTAAAGGTTCACGACGGCGGTGCCTCCGCTGCCGCCGACATTGTGCGTCAAACCGATTTCCGCGCCGTTAACTTGGCGTTTCCCGGCCTCGCCGCGGAGCTGCCATGTTATCTCAACTGCTTGCTTGACGCCGGTCGCACCCACGGGGTGCCCGCAGGCCTTCAGCCCGCCACTGGTGTTAACGGAAATCTCGGCGTTTAAGGCGGTGCGGCCCTCCTCGGAAACCTTTCCGCCCTCACCTTTTTTGAAAAAACCCAAATCCTCTATGGCCATAATCTCAGCTATCGTAAAACAGTCGTGGACTTCGGCAACGTCAACATCTTTCGGGGTTAAACGAGCGTGATCAAAGGCGTCCCTTGCCGCAACGCGGGTAGCGTCAATTGAGGTGAAAGACGAGCGGCTTGCCAAGGAAAGGGTGCCGCTGGCCTGGGAAGTGGAAAAAATTTCAACGGGTGCATCCGAATACTTCCGCGCTTTTTCGGAAGCGCAGAGCACTACCGCTGCAGCCCCGTCCGTCAAGGGAGAGCAATCAAACAATTTCAGGGGCGAGGCAACGTAACCCGAATTCATTACCTGTTCAATGGTTATTTTCTTCCGGTATTGGGCATACTCGTTGTTGACCGCGTTAGCGTGATTCTTAACGGCACAAGACGCCATCTGCTCTTCGGTTGTCCCGTAATCGTGCATGTGCCTGCAAGCCATCAAGGCGTAAATCGAGGGGAAGGACGCGCCGTTAAACAATTCCCATTCCTGGTCGCCGGCTCCACCCAAGGCAAGGGCGGCCCTGGACGTCCCGATCTCGGTCATTTTTTCCACGCCTCCGACCACTACAACGTCGTAACGACCCGAAGCAATGGCCAGCCAACCCGAGTGAAGGGCTACCCCGCCCGAAGCGCAGGCCGCCTCGCACCGCGTCGACGGAATCGGTTTGAGGCCGACCTGGTCGGCTATGAGCGAACCTATGTGTTCCTGCGCTATGAAGCGGCTGCTGGCCATGCAACCCCCGAAAATGGCTTGAACATCTTGGCCGGGCATCTGCGCGTCCGTCAACGCTTTTACTCCGGCTTCCACTATGAGGTCGCGGAAACTCGTCTCCCAGTGCTCGCCGAAACGGGTCATCCCCGCTCCGACAATGGAAACCTTCCTCATAAGCTCTTCAACTTCCTCCTGTGCTTCACATAGAGCGCGTAATCAACGTATTCCTTGTCCTTAATCTGCTCGAAAACCGGAACGGGCTGCCTTGCGTTTTCAATTTCATCGGTTACGCTCAACGAAAAAGCGTCGCTGCCTGCACCGCTGCCATATGATACCGCCAGAATTCTTTGACCCGGCTTCGCAACGTCAAGAACCGCACACAGCGCAATCATGGTCGCGCCGCTGTAAGTGTTACCGATAAGCGGCGTAACCATCCCCGGCAAAACCTTCTCCTTTTCAAAACCCAGTTGTTCGCCGACCTTCAACGGGAATTGGCCGTTTGGCTGATGGAACACCGCGTAATCATAATCCTCCGCCTTGGTCCCAAGTTCCTGAAATAACCGGTTGGCTGCGCCAGCAACGTGCTTGAAGTAAGCCGGCTTCCCTGTGAAGCGTCCCGCGTGTTTCGGGAATTCAGCGTGGCTCCGGCGCCAGAAGTCGGGCGTATCCGTTGAAAAAGAGTACGTGGCTTCAACCAAGGCAATCACTTTCTCCTTTCCCACTAGAATCGCCCCGGCCCCCGACCCTGAACTGAATTCAAGCACGTCATTCGGCCTCCCCTGAGCCGTGTCCGAACCTATTGCAAGGCCGCTTTCAATCATTCCACAGGCAACCATTGCAAGAGCGCTCTGAATGCCCGCGGTTCCTGCCTTACACGCAAATTCCAGGTCCGCGGCCGTCATGTTGGGGGTTGACCCCAATGCCTCCGCAACAACCGTGGAAGACGGCTTCACTGCATAAGGAGGACTCTCCGAGCCGACGAAGACCGCACCGATTTTGGAAGCGTCAACGTTCCTACAGGCAACTCTCGCCGCTTCAACCGCGAGAGTGCACGAATCCTCGTCATAAGCCGCCACCGTCTTTTCCTTGATGTTGAGGGATTTGCTTAACGAAGCCCCGTCCTTTCCCCACACCCGCGCTATCTCCTCAATTTTTATTCTCATGCGCGGGACGTAGGTTCCATAACCGGTAATGCCCACTCCATTAAACATAGCAGTAACCAAAGTAAACCTAACGTTAATAAACGATTGGTCATACGTCAATCGGCGAATTAGTTTTTTATTGAAAGAAACCCAAAACAACAGTATGGATACTGGTGGGTTTTACAAGAGGAGCATTAAGGAACGGCGGAAAATAATTGAGGAAGCCATGGGAGTAAACTACGCCAAAACAAAGGAAACCGACCTGGAAGCCGCAAACATAATGATTGAAAACGTGGTTGCAACCACGCGCCTTCCCGTGGGAATCGCAACCAACTTTGTGGTGAACGGCCGCGAAATCCTGATTCCAATGGCAATAGAGGAGACCTCGGTTGTTGCCGCTGCATCCAACGCCGCGAAAATTGCGAGAGCCAGCGGCGGGTTCAAGGCTGAAGCAAGCGAACCAATAATGGACGGCCAAATACAATTCCTTAACGCCGACAAGGAAACCGAGAAAACCATTCGCGAACACGAAAAAGAGCTGCTCTCATTTCTTGACGAACAAAGCCCAAGCATGAAGAAGCGGGGTGGCGGCGCCCGCAGAATTGAAACGCATTGGAGCGGACCCTACCTCGTTGCACACCTCCTTTACGACGTGCGCGACTCAATGGGCGCGAACACGGTAAACGCCGCGTGCGAAGCATTATCGGAGAAACTTGAGGAACTCACCGGAAAAAAAACTGGTTTGTGCATCCTCACCAACCTCTGCCTTCATCGAACCGTCAAGGCAAGCGCGACCTTCCCAAAGAGCGTGCTCGGAGAGGAAACGATTAACGCAATCCTCAAGGCGTACGACTTCGCGGAAAAAGACGTTTACCGTTGTTGCACGAACAACAAGGGAATCATGAACGGAATCGACGCCGTGGCAATAGCCACCGGCAACGATTGGCGTGCGCTGGAAGCGGGCGCACACTTCTACGCCTCCCTCTCAGGCAGGCATGAGCCGCTCGCAAAATACGAGGTAAATGAAAAAGGCGACCTCGTGGGAACCATTGAACTGCCGCTGGCAGTAGGCATCGTGGGCGGCTCAATCAAACTCAATCCGGTAGCCCAAGCCAACCTCAAAGTGCTGGGGGTAAAGAGCGCGCGCGAACTCGCCGAAGTAATGGCGTGCGTTGGCCTCGCCAACAACTTTGCGGCCCTGAAGGCGCTCGCAACCGAGGGAATAAACCGCGGCCACATGCGCCTGCACGCGCGAACCATCGCAATTCAGGCGGGCGCAAAAGGAAGCGAAGTGGAGAAAGTCGCGAAAAAACTCGTTGAAAGCGGGAACATCAAGGCGGACAACGCGCGCAAAACGCTTAAATCCGTTCGGGGATTAAGCCCATAAAATTTGGATTGGCGACTCTGGTGAAAGCATGAATTCCGAAAAACGTCTTCGGCGGGAAGTGTTCAAGGAACTCGGCGTTTTCAAGGGTGGAAAACTGTCCCGAGTT
>Ga0066637_10000736_pt1 | contig 20357 bp, 23 predicted proteins | sample CryGeyCG2014_020_FD_62737 | JGI IMG/M metagenome (GOLD analysis project Ga0066637, IMG submission 62737) | Groundwater microbial communities from aquifer - Crystal Geyser CG08_land_8/20/14_0.20 | ecosystem: Environmental > Aquatic > Deep subsurface > Groundwater | place: USA: Utah: Grand County...
GCCACCGGTATCAATTGCAGGATTCCATTCAAATGTTATCGTCATCTGATTTGTAGCCGCACCATTTATTGGTGCGAGCAATTCCGGTACCTCCGGTGGTGTCGTATCAATTAAAACACTGAAGGGTGAAGTCCAATCACCAATATTTCCAGCATTGTCTCTCGTCCTCACCTGCCAGTAATATGTAGATTGTCCCAATGTAGCAGCATGATTTATCATGCTCGTTTTTGTTGAATAATAAATTACACCAAATCCCGAATCCTTTGAAATCTCTAATTCATACTCCTTTATCCCTGACCCCCCCGTATCCGCCGAAGGCGTCCATTCAAATGTTATTGTCATCTGATTTGTAGCCGCACCATTTATTGGTGCGCTTAGACCCGGTGCCGGCGGACTTGACAAATCCACCCCGAAATGTCTTGTCCCCGGGGTTGAAAAATTCGTCCATTGACTTCTTCCGCCATTGCCAAAAACACTTGCCCGCCACTGATACGATGTCCCGCCTGTAAGACCAGGAACCTCTACGGTACCAGTCGTCTCGGCACCACTATAAATAAATGGCGCCCCTGTAAAAAGATTCGTTCCGTTGAACGATTGACCTGATGGTTTCACTTCAACTATAGGATAAATCACATCACCTTTCGGAGTGCTGCTCATAATAAATTTCAGCACAACAGTATTACTGTTTATCCAGTTACCACTACTTATTTTAGTAGTCCCATCGGATACATATTGATTTAAGTTACCTGGCTGATTTGGCACAGGCCAGTATGTATAGTTTATATTACAAACACCCGTGTATGCACCTCTTGTAGTAGAACCATCCGCTGAAGTTAACTGATTGAAATTTGCAATAACTGTTGTTGAAGATGTAGTAATTTGAGTCCCTTCGTATAATGCTACCTGATAATTTGCTTCATTATTATGTCTTGTTTCAACAGTAATCTGGTTTGTCCCGGAAATGTCAATCCGGGTTTTCATATCACTTGATGCTAAATTAGTTATCTTTTCAACCCTCAGGAATGCACTATTCATTTCCTTTTTACCTGCAGGCGTTCCGGGGTCAGGAAACCATAGATTGAAATTTTGTGTGTTTGGAGAGGAATTTCCGTTTGAACTCTGTCCTGTCATGCATTTATAGAATTCAGTCCAGACAGGTTCGCTGGTATATTCATAAGTTATGACCAATTTTACTCCAAATCCTCCCCACTGAATCCTGTCAGGAGTTATAGTTGCATTGAAATTTGCTGTTGCTGATGACTGCCATATATCCCATGCATTAGAAACTGAACTTAAATCATGGATAATTCTATAGCCGGAAATCTTTAAAGGGGCAGTCTGGTCAGAAAAATTTCTTGTCGGGTATGCATAACCATTGACACTGCCTGTTGAAAGTACTGATTCCTGTGTGGAACTTATATGTGAAATATCAATGGTGATATACTGGTTTTTTATATTTATCCCTGAACCATAAATAACAAAATCTTTTAACCAGTAAGCAGTTGCACCTGCTGTGAGTGTCTGTCCGAAAAAGAATTCTACTGTTTTTACTTTGATAGGTGCGGAAGATTCAGAATATTCATAAGTAACAACCAATTCCCCTCCTAATACTGCTGTCTGTGCATTTCCTGAAGTTATTACTTCAATATTCTGGTCAGTATTGACTGCAAAACCCCGAAGTGTCCCGGTATCACTCAAAAACCTGAAATGATAAGAATCTCTCAGCCCACCATCAAAATTCATTGTGCCTGTTCCAGATGTTTCTCCCTGAATTCTACAGGTAATATTTCCATCAGCAGTACTCCCACCTGATGCACGATACCCTGTAATTTCCACCCACTGTTGTCTCAACTGGTATCCTGAATAACTCGCCTCAGGGACATAAACATTATAAGGGAAATAGTATGTTCCCGCTGGAACGGTTGCTTCAGTACTTTCCAGAGGAAATCTCACTGTTTTAATCTGTGTAGGAGATGTATCATCATATTCATAGGTTATGTAGAGTTTCAAAGAATGCATGTTTGAAGTAGGTCCTGTAATAATAACTCTTGAACAATAATTTTGATTTGTCCAGGAAGTGATTTGCGAAGTTACATTTGCTTTTGCACAGACAACTATTGATTCACCTGTCCTGTAAGTGTACTGTGCTGTTATATTATCAACAATTGTGCCCGGCACAGTTCCGGCATTGAAATAAATGTTCATATTGCTCATATTAACATTGCTCACTGCTAAGCCCTCAAATTCTAAATATGCATTACGGATTGTTATACCTGTCTCTGGCAGGTTTATTGTTATGTAAGGCGGGTTCCACTGTCCGTTAGAGGCAATATCAGCCACAGAATAATACGAACCAAAGTTCCATTCCACAGTCTTTATCCTCGTCATAGCAGTAGCAGGGGTCAGACCTTGAAATGTGAAAATAAACAATAAGGGGAAGAATCTCATAATTCTATTCATATCATTGGTGACATATTCATGTTCATGGTGACAGTCTTTACTTATTTACATTTCCGTTTATTATTTCATCCAGTGTTATCTGATTTAAAAATTTGTCTATCCGTTCCTTAAACCCATTAAATGGATTCTTGCCGCCATTTCCATTCCTGTTTGTTATATAAACAATTTCACCGAGCGTTATCTTGTCTAATGGTTTAATCAATACAAATCCATGTCCTCTTAATGAAGTGACTATTTCGTTTTCTGATAACCTCTTAAGTATTTTTGAAAGATAACAAAATGGTAAATTTTCATTCTTTGCTATTTCTTCAACTGTAACAAATCCACTGTTATTCTCAAAATTCCTTTTTGATAAATAGTTAATACTCCGCAAAGTATAATCAAGTGTTCTGCTAAATTTCATCTTTTTCTACCTCCAAAAGACATTTTTTATCCGTTGTAAAAATAAATTTTTTTAGTTTGTAAACTATGGGAAATATAAATCTATAAATGTTACTGTAAACCAGTCCCGAAAAACCTTTAGACAAACAATTGCCACTCACAAGTTTACCAACAATATCTTTCTTATTCACATTTAACAATCCTGTCGTTGCTGTATCGTCATTTATTAATAGTCTGTCATTTTTTTCTCCGACAACACGATGCAAAAAACAATCATTGTTTATCTTATATACCACACTATCACCGGGATTTATATTCTCGCTGGATGCTTTTTCAACAAACACTACTTCACCCGGTTTTATTACCGGCCACATTGACCATCCTTCTGTTTTAAAACACACGATTTTTTCCATAAATGTCGCGGTCATAAATCCCCCTGTCTTCCCCCTTTAATAAAGGGGGAATGAGGGAGATTTAAGAGACTCGCGGGACGCCCATGCATGCGGACTGAAATCTTGGCAGACCTGCTATACATTTACCACATGCAAGCGCAGTTGTCTCAAAAATTTTCTCTGATTTAATTTCAGGCTTGTTATAGAGTTTTTTCTTCTTTTTTCTTTTATCCATATTATTTATTCTTTATACTAATATTTTATACCACATATATGCAGTATTTTCAAGTGAAGTTTAAGTGATTTTTGTCACATTGGACCTTCACCATTTTACAGGATAAACTTGAAGGACCTAAAAGGTTGCCGTCTTCCAATAAAGCCAGACCGGGACATCGCCTACAGTTTTCTGCATATGTGCATTTATTACATACTTGTAAATCGTCCTGTTTAAATTTACGTAATTGAGTCAACTTTGAACCGTTACCCGGGTGCCATATTTTTGAAAACGTCTTATCTCGTAGGTTACCCAGGAGGATTAAAAGTTGCAAGCACGGGTAGACATTTCCATACGGGTCAATACCACACGAATTGTGACCGCCACTGCAGAAAAGGTCATTACTCCAATCTGAAAATCCACCGCCTTTTCTATCTTCAAAACTGACATTCCCCACCAAATCCTTATCCCCAAAAACCCTCTTCAACTGTTGATTAGACAGCCTGTGTTTCAAAATAGATTTATCACCGTTATTCTTAGGCGCTACAGTAGGGTCAAACCTGTAACTAACCCCATTATTTCTGGCATATCTGATAAGCCAGGGGTAATCATTAAAATTAGATTTCATAAGCAGACATTTTATCGTGACCTTAATTTTATACCTTTTTAATAAATTAACAGCATTAATACTTTTTTCAAATGAACCCCTGACGCCGGTAATCTTGTCATGGACTGATTCCCTGCCATAAAAACTAATCTCTACTCCGCTTATTCCTGACTCTGCTAATTGCCTGGTAATTTTTTCTGTTATAAGATTGCCATTGCTAAAAATCCTGAAATCAAAATTAAGTTTATGTGCATATTTACATATATCCAGGATATCATCTCTTAAAAACACTTCCCCCCCCGTAAGGACCAGATGCAGGCATCCTGCTCGTTTGAGTTGGCTCAAAATTCTCTTTATTTCTTCTGTAGTCAACTCGCTTCCAGAACACTTATCGTTTTTAGGAAGATAACAATGTCTGCATTTAAGATTACAGCGGTTAGTCAATTCAAACACTGTGATTAATGGAATATTCTTTTTATATGTTATTTCAAAAAGTTCTTCCTGTATCATAGGAATTAAGGGGACACATCACTTAATTATTTTTATCCGGCTTTGCCACCAGTTTATCCTCTTCTATACATATTGTTATATTGCAATTTTCCCACCTAATTAGCAATTAAGTGATGTGTCCCCATAATTCTAAAAAATTCCTCAATATCATCTTTTAATGTTTCCTTATCAACGTCATATTCTGAATACAACTTATCAATTATAAACTCTAAAGTTACCGGCTTAGAAATCAAATCCCATATCCTCCTGCCCAAAGGATTCAAAGAGTAAAGGTATGAACTCGCAGGGTTTACGATATATACAGTATCATCAATTACTCTCCAGGGCAACTTATTATTGCGTTTTATCTTCATTTTACCTTATTCAAACAATTTATCAAGACTTTTTTTATCCCTGATATTCCAGTGAAACTCATAAAATTCCACTGCTCTTGAAAAACCGTGAATATTAGCAATCAGTCTTTCAATTAAGTTCTTATCTTTAGAACAACACACAACGTTTTGAAGTAACAGATTTATTACTTTATTAGAATCCTTTATGGATTTAATCTGGCTTTTGGGGGATTTATGGAGAAAGAATACCTTCCCTGTCTTTGCACTATAATTTTTTGCTATTTGAAAAAATTCACCCGAAAAAGGGGTCCCGTATGCATAAAAATCCTTCCCCCCTTTTTTTATTATTACAAGTTCATCGCTTAAAATTGACCCTGAAAGCGTATTGTTTGGCGGGCTATATCTTTCTAACAAACTTTTAATTATTGTTGATTTACCTTTGCCGCTTTTACCGATGAACAAAAATGCATTATTATTTATTTTAAAACCTGCCGAGTGAACAAGAAAACCGTCTTCAAATATGGAAAGGTATGAGCTCAAAATCCTCAAGAGTGAATCAAACGAATAAATGTTTTCGGGATAACTATAGATATCAAAACATCTGGATAACCTTGAATGTGCTGGTTTTATTAAAAAGTTTTTATACTTAGACTTTAATTTTGAAAAAAAAATCCATTATCCAGGTGAACGTTGAAATTCCATCCACCCATTGAAAGATTAAGAGTGTAAATGTTTTTCATCGTATCCTTGCTTTGTATCCTTATTTCGTTGTATTCAGAGCAATAACCAATAACAGTATTATTGATGCTAATTGTCCCAGGGCACGAGATTCCATATACGGTGCTATAATAGAAATTGGCTGCACTATAACGCGTGAAATTACAGCCAGTATGATTGTAACCGCAGCTATAATTATTAAAACAAGATTCAGCGTTTTCATTTAATTTCACCTCCTTAGTCAATGTTTTTTTGACTAACCCCCGTGTCAGTTTTGCAGAGCAAAACTATGGGGGTCATACCTTACTATGTCCCTTTTACCCACCAACGTTGTGCTTTGAGTTCCAGAGCTAATTTTTTATCGGATATTTTTATTTTTGTTTCATCTATAGCTTCAATCACGCATATCATTGAATCTACTGAAAGGTCAACGATTTTCTGTTCTTTCGCTCTATTGCCTTCGGGGTCAATTATAATTCTTACTTTTGGTCTCGTCGGTAAACCTGGATTTGAGCCGATTACTTTTCCTATTTCTCCGGAGTTTAACCTGACATAACTTCCTGCAGGATAAAGTGAAATAGTCCCGATAAATGCTTTTATAATACTTACATCAAAGTCTGTTACAGCAAATTCAATCAACATCTTTATTGCTTCATGCGGTATGTGTCTGTCGCGCCAGTCTCTCGGATGAATGAGTGCTTCATATACATCAACGATACTTATTATACGTGCAAATTCATCTATGTTTTCCCCCATCAGTCCTGAAGGATATCCTTTCCCATCTCTTCTTTCATGCACCTGTACAACAATTTTTTGTATAAAAGATTTCAGTGAGGATTCTATACCCGAAATATTTTCCAGCAACTGAACCGTATATACAGGATGTTTCTTTATTTCCAAAAACTCATGAGACGTAAGTTTCCCGGATTTCTGCACTAAATCTGTAAATTTTATCATACCCAAATCATTTAATAAAGCGCACAAGGATAATTTATCTATGTCAGATTTTTTTAATTCATACCCCACAAGAGTTGATAATATACATACATTCACGCTATGAGCACACAGGTAAAAATCGGGTGTAGCACGTTCACAAAATGCAACTACATCTTTGTTTCCACCGGCAATCAAATCGTTTATGTCTTTTACAATAATGGCAATATTTGAAAAATCCACTTTATTCTTCTCTATGTTTTTTAATAAATCTCTCATCAGATTTATTGCGTCACCATAAACTTTTCCTGGCGATATACCGGATTTTTGTTCCTGCTTTTGTTCCTGGAGTTTCTCCTCTGGTTGGGAGATTTGTGGAGATTGCTCTATTTCTGACTCCAAATTTTTCTCCTGGACAGACTTACCTTCTTTTTTCTTTATTATATCTGATAACCGCAAGACAGTTCTCCAAGAAAATCGCTTTCGGCGATAACTCTAAACGGCAACAGAGTTCCCCCGTCTGTTTACTTTGAACAAAACTCCTGGCCGCCACCGCCGAATTTCGTGCCAGCTTCGCTGGTACGCCGCCTTTTATTTTTTAATCAACTTATAAGTATTGTTTATGTAACTTATATTTTGGTAAATTTTCGTAACTGGATTTAATTCATCTACTTTATAATAGAAGATTAAATCTTGAGTCAAATCTTCTAATAGGTTAACAGAAAAAAGTGCATATCTCGTTTCATCCATAGGTGATAAATCTGTTGAAGACTTGAACGATCCATCTTTTTGCTCAAAATTTTGTAATAATTTAAAGCATAAGTTAATTTTCTCTACTAAAATCTTTAATTCATTCTGTTTTAGATCGGTCTTTGAATAAAGAAAATCTACACAGTAAATTATTTTAGCCAAATCTTCCGTTGTGTTCTTATCCGAAATAAAACTTAATAGATATACCAACCACAAATTTATATTTTGGGGTACCTTGTTAAGGTTATCCAAAATAAAGCACACCTTAAAAAAACTGTCTAAATCATTCGGTATAATTCTAACAATTTTTTGCTCATCTATAACTTGTTGAAGTAAATAGGATAATTTTTCTTTAGTAATTCCAATAAAATCATGTTGAAAATTAAGAATATAATTTTTAATATCAATCATCTCAACAACGATTTTCAAAGTAGAATCTGTTCTTAATACTTCTAGAAATTTAGCTTTCGGTACTCTGTAAGCATCTTTTCTCCACGCATCAACAAATCCAATGTGTCCATTTTTCAGAATCCATTCGGGATCAAAAAATGCAAAAGAATGGTTATACTTTAAAATATATAAAATTTTCCTATCTTAGTGTGGTTCTCTTTTCCCGGTTTTCCTATTTTTTTTAGTAATCTTTGAAACCGCAAAATCAAAATAATTTAAGTCTATTTTATCAGCATATTGAAACTCAATGTCAAAATCTTTGTCATCAACCTTTGCTCTGTAATCTGGTTCTCTGGTTACTCCTCCTTTCCTCAAAAACCACAAAAAAGTATCACCGCCAAATTTTGACAGTTTGATTTTTTGATTTGGATATAAGATTGATAATTTAGATTTTAGCCAATCAAATACTTCTAACTCCGCTATGGCTTTTTTCTTCATATCTTTCCGATATTCAAGATATGTTCTTGATTTTATATCACTTGATTGCGCGTAAATTGTTTTCGCGTCCATATTATTATTGATAAATTATTTCTCTTTTTACTTTATTAAATAAGCCATCACTAATGTTAGATTCTATCAATATTAGAAAAGATTTATTGATTTCATAAATTATTGAATTACGCCCTTCTTGAATCGATGCTCTTGCCGTTGTTCCCATACCACCGAATGGATCTAAAACTGTTTCGGTGATATATGAATAAGCTTTTATAAGCCTTATCGGCAATTCAACGGGAAAAGGTGCTAAATGTTCTCTTGTTCCGCTTTTATATGGTTTCATCAACCAAACATCGGTATTTTTCAATGTCAACCAGAAATCTTTTGATATTTTTGAGGCTTCTTTAATCTCTTTTGTGAGATGATTATATTTAGATCCACTACCATTAGGTTTCTCAAATTCCAAAATTTGTTCGTGCATATTATTTATTAAAATTCCACCCGGATAAGGATATGTACCAAAATGAGCCCGCACTCCGTTCGTTTTATGCCATATGACTTCTCTTTTAAAAATAAATCCTAAATCCACACACATATCTATTGTATGTCCAACTATATTTAAGGTTTTAAAAACATCTTTGCCATTTGATTTAAGAGGTAAATTCATTATGTTAATGAACAACCTCCGCCCAGGTTGTAAAACCCTTAGGCATTCGCCCCAGACCTTTTTTATTTCATCTTTCCATCTTTTATAATCATTAATATTACCCAAATCTTTTCCAGAGAAATCATTGCTATAGGTTTTAGCATTAAAATAGGGCGGTGAAGTAACTATAAGATGGACACTTTTATCCGAAACTTCCTTCATATTACGGCTATCGCCAATTATAATTTTTGTTGTGATTTTAGTATCCATAGTTTTTTTAACAGTTTCAATTTTCGAAATGGAGCGGGCGATGGGAATCGGACCCACACTTCAGGCTTGGGAAGCCCGTGTTCTACCACTAAACCACGCCCGCAATAATAGATTCTTCGTCGCTGTGCTCCTCAGAATGACACCCTTCACTGAATAGTTACATGTTAGCGAAAGCTAACACTTTAATTATACATCTTTTTTCAATATAAAGTCAATTGGTTGGGTAGATTATAAAAAGAGGTTATAATAAAATGGAAAAATGTTATTTTTGCAAACGTACCCATGCGATGTGTCATATCGTATATTCCTGTAGATTTTTACTTTATTCAGTGTCATTGATGATTTTTATCTTTTTTAAATTACATCTTGAACATACAGAAATCCTGCATTTTAATAAAAGTATCTCCCTAATTCCCTTTTGATATTCATAACAACCTTCAGACTCTATTTCCCAATTATGGATACAAAAAATCTGTTTGATACTTTTAGGAAATTTATCTTCTATCTCTATAGAAGGAACTATACCCATATGCTATTTTTCATAAAAATATTTACCCCCCTTCGCAGAAAGTCACGGATGCCGTTAGGTCTGTTGGACTCTACTATACCCAATAGAATTCAATATTAATTGTTCTCCTATTTTTTCTTATCAGAAGAAAGTCCTATTGTAACAGAAGTGGCTATCTTTTTATCAGCTTGGATTTTGTAATACACAGTAACTTTATCATCAATAGACATATTTTTGAGAGAAATATTCTTTTGATTTTTCTTAATCTGGGTATTCTCATCAAGATTCAAAACTTCTCTATTGCCAGATTTGTCTTTCACGGTGAATTTATTAGCAGAAACATTAACAAAAACCACTTCGCCAACTATTGTCGGAACCGGTTTTACTGGTGCTGGTTTTGTAGGTTGTATTGGTGTCTTAGGAACACTTTCACGCACCGCAGATTCTTTAGAGACTTTCACTGGTTCTGGGATTGTTGGTTTAACTTCGGCTTCTGTTTTTTGTAGATTTTTAGTCGGTACCGTCGCTGATTCTTTAAATGTCTGTTTAATTACTGGCTTCTTTGGACAACCTGTTAGTAATATAAACGATAGTATTGTTACTATTATAGGTAATCCTGCTGTAATTCTTTTCATTTTTTTATTCACCTTCCACCACTAACTATTATATATTCTTTTTCTTATCTCAATATCTGTCCCTAATATAATTATCTATACCGGAGTCAATTTTTTCATTATAAGTATATTTAAGTCATTTATATTAATAGGCTTTGTTAGATAATGTTCTACTTCACAATTAATTAATCCTTGAATTTTATCCAAAGGTTGATCCTTTGCAGTAAGCATAATAATTGGTATGGACTTACAGACCCCATCTGTTTTAATTCGTCTTGCCACTTCAAATCCGTCCATTTTGGGCAACATAACATCCAGAATTATTAAATCAGGAAGTTTATCTTTACAATTTATAGTTTTAGCTAATGCTTCTTTCCCGTCATATACAATTTCAACTTCATAATCGTCAGTCTCAAGATTAGCGTGGATTAACTTTCCTACATTTGGATCATCATCAACTACCAATATTTTTGCTATTTTCGTTACCATAAAGCATTTCTCCTTTTTAATGAAATTTTTTATACATTAAGTAAATTTTGTACTTTTTGAACAAATATCTGAATGTCTATTGGTTTTGAAAAAAAAGCATCAACATTTAAAGCGACAGCTTTTTCTCTATTTTCTTTATGGTCTGATGCTGTTAAAATAATTACTTTGATTTTATCATGCTCCGGTTTAGCTTTTATTTTTTGAAAAATGTCCCAACCGCTTATCCCCGGTAATCTCAAATCAAGGATAACTAAGTCGGGCTTGAATAGACTAATTTTTTTCCAACCCTCTCGACCAGTATAAGCATTTTCTATGACAAAACCAGCAAGGTTGACTTTTAATAACTGAGTAATGTTTTCTTCATCTTCAATTATCAATATTTTATTTGCCATATTACTAAATGGGTAATGCGAATATAAAACAACTGCCGGCTGGTTTATTGTCTTCGACCCAGATTCTTCCTCCATGCAGTTCAATAATAAATTTTACAATTGTTAACCCTAAACCTGTCCCTCGTTCTTTTATTGATATATCGCTGTTAATTCTATAAAATTTTTGAAATACTTTTTCTTTTTCACTGTCTGGTATTCCTATACCCTGATCAATGACACTTATTCTTATTTCTTCTGCAAATTGCTTGATAACAATCTTTATAATGGAATTAATCGGCGAGTACTTCAATGCATTTGATAAAAGGTTTTGTAAAACCTGAGTTATTCTATCTTCATCTAAATTCATTAAGGGGAAATGATTTTCGGATTCGACAACTATGCTAATACCTTTTGATTTTGTATTAATAAATTCAACTACCCGATTTACTATTTCCTTTATATTAGCTTTTTCTATTTTTGGCTCAAATATACCCTCTTCAATTTTTGTTAAGTCAAGAAAATCAGAAATCAATCTTGAAAGTCGACGTGACTCGGTTGCTATAACATTTATAAAATCTTCTTTTGTATCTTCTGTTAAGTTTAATCTTTTATTCAAAAGAGTATCGGCAAAACCTATGATTGATGTCAACGGTGTTTTTAAATCATGGGAAACTATAGAAATAAATTCGGTTTTTCTTTTATCCATTTCTTTTAATTGTAAATTAAGTTTTGACAATTCTTCCGTGCGTTTCTCTAACTTCTGATTTGCCATACGTAGTCCATCAACTGCTTTTTCAATTTTATTTTCGAGTTCTTTATAAAAAGATTGTAGTTCCTCTGTCATAACATTAAACTGTTTAGCGATTTGTCCAATTTCATCATTATCATTAGATGAAATTGGAGCTCTGCAATCAAAATTTCTTTTTCCCATATTAATTACTGCTTCATGTAGATATCTTAACGGCTTTAAAAAACAAGTCAAACCAATGTAAGTAACTATTACTATTAATAGGATTGCAAATAGCCAGATTATAATCCCTGTAAATAAATGATTGCGGAGTGCTTCTTTCATACTCTGCGTTGGGAATCCTACAATGATAGAACCTATTTTTTCATTATTTTCTCCCTTTATTTCTCGATATACATCATAAAAATTGTCATCCACATTGAATATATTCTCTGTAGCAAATCCAATGTTTTTCTTACCATAGTTACCCGCTGCATAAACTAATTTATTATTCTTATCATAAAATGATACATATTCTATTTCGGGTTCGTTAAGAATAAATTTACTATATTTCCCAAGAAATGGCTTATCGGAAATTTCACTACTACTTATGCTAAAACTTATGATATCGGCAATCACACCTGTTCTGAAAGACATTCTCTCTTTTAAAATTATATCAACCTGTTTTGCTCTTATTTGTAAAGTAATTGTTACAACAGAAATTGTTATGGTACATATAAAAAACATTATTTTAGTCTTAAAAGAAAGTTTCGAATATATACTAAACATAAAGTTCGTTCCTCTTTTTAAAATTCATCTACAACTTCTACTCTCAAAACTGATGAATAGGCAATGTAAACCCTCTTGTTTTCTCCATATATTGTCATATTAAAACCCGAACCACCAGGATTTAAAGCTGATGTTATTCCATTTACTATTTTTCCGTCAGGATAATATACCAATATTTTCTTGTCAGCAGAGTATTTTTTTGCAATATCAAAATATTTTTTATTTATACCCGGGGAGATGGCTTGAGTCGGCTCTGTTTTTGTTGCCAATAATAATTTTTCAATATATTTTACAAAGTCATTTATTTCAAATGGTTTTGTTATTATGCCAGATGCACCCGCACGTTCTGCATCTAGTTTGAATTTTAACTTGTCATATACACCCGATATGAGTAATATCGGAATGTTACTGCTTTTTACTGTTCCTCTAATTAATTTGCATATATCAATACCCCATCTACCAGGTAGAACGACGTCCATAATAAGCATGTCGTATGTACTTTTGGTGAATTCATTTAAGGCATCTTCTCCATTAAATACACAAGTTATTTTATACCCCATAGGCTCTAAATTGACACGTAACAATTTCAATATATTAGTATCGTCATCAGCAATTAATATTTTCCCTCTCGTTTCATATACCTCTTGAGATATTCTTTTATCTACGGCAAACATACTTCGTGCAGTATCTTTACTGGTTTTGATGTAGTTTTTCATTTCTGTTGCAAGTTCCACGATTTTACCATAATGATTTATATCCTGTCTCTCATTAGTTACTATACCCATTGATAATGTCATTATGGGAAAAGTTTTTATGTTTCCCTGTCTATCTTTTGAGATTATATATCCTTTTTTTATGTCTTCTGAATCATAGTATTTAGAGATTCCTTCATCAAATTGCCCGGTGATTTTCCCGCAGATAGATTCCGTGTTTTTTATTTCACAAACCAAAACAAAATCATCTCCTCCGACATGCCCAACGAAATCATTTTCATTGATACATTGTCTCATAACTTCGGCTGTAAATTTGATAACCTCATCACCTCTATAAAATCCATACTTATCATTAAACGATTTAAAATTATTTATGTCCAAATATACAAAAGTAAATCTTTCTTTATTATTTAGACGTCTGTTTAATTCGTTCATTATACTTACATTACCAGGGAGTCTGGTAAGTGGATTGATTGATAAAGTCTCTTCTGTATGTTTCAGGAAAGATTCAATCCTGGCTAAAAGCTCATTTATATCAAAAGGTTTAGTTATATAATCATTTGCTCCAAGTTTTAAACTTGTTATTTTATCTACTGGTTTATCCTTTGCTGAAGTTACAAGAATGGGGGTTAGATATGTTGATTTTTCAGTTCTTAGCTTTTGGCAAACTTCATATCCATCCATACCCGGAAGCATTATATCCAAAATTATCAAATCAGGTTGATTTTGTTTAGCTTGAACAAGTGCTTTTTCTCCATCATAGGCAGAAATTAGCTCATATCCAGCATTTTTAAGATTTACTTCCAATAGCTTAAAAATTTCAGGGTCGTCATCTACAACTAATATTTTGGGGTTATTATTCATATCATTTTCTAATTTTGGGAATAACTTTAAATGACTTTTTTATTCCTTTGTAGCCTGATGCATTTCCTTTTGTCTTCTTTTCAATTCTGCTGAATATTCAATTATTGCATTAACATAATTAGTCTGTCTGTTATAAGAAAATATTGCGTTTTTCTTGTTTTTCTGACTTGTAGCAAAACCACACTTATTCAAATAATTTGCAACAAAACCTATTGCATCTTCAGTATCATATGGGTCCACCTTTCCATCGCCGTTAAAATCTACTCCAAATTTCTTATATGATGATGGCAATGCTTGAGCAATACCAAATGCACCGGCATAGCTGCCTTTTAACTCAAAAGGGTCTTCATAAAGAATACCCTTAAGGCTTATATATTGTTTTATCTCAGAATACATCCATTTCCTATTATAGACATACATTGAAGCAAGGGAATTAAACACGATTCTGTTACCTGTTTTTCTTCCAAAATTACTTTCAATCTGTAAAATCGCTGTTATATATTCCGGTTCAACACCATATTTTTTATTTGCTTTTTCCAATACCGGTTGATATTTCTCCAAAAAATCAAAGGATTGTTTAAAAGAATGTTCTGTAAAATATCCGAATTTTGCAGAAAAATAATTCATTGTATTAAGTGTTGTTGCAAGTTTGTTTGTATTTTCATAAACCTTGAATCTTGGGTCAGCAAAATACTCGATATGGTAGTCATCTTTATGCAGTCTTTCCATCAATTCGCCTATCTTTTGCTCAATCGATTCACTCCCAAAACAACTGGTAGTTAAAAATAGGAAAAGAAATACGCGTTTCATAATATTCTATAATTCTCGCTTATTTTTTAAGTCTAATCTTTGTTTCAGCACGTCTGTTCTTGGCCCAGGCATCTTCTCTGGACATTGAGTCAACAGGTTTTTCTTCACCATAAGAAATGGTTGCAATTCGTGATAATTTAATACCTAATTTCCCGTAATATTCACGAACAATACTTGCCCTATGTTGTCCTAATGCCAGATTGTATTCACTGCTTCCTCTTTCATCACAATGTCCTTCTACAATAATGTCCAGTTCCTGGTGTGACTTAAGATATTGAGCGTTTCCCGATAATATCTTACAAGCATACTGGCTTAAATCTGATTTATCAAAATCAAAATTTATTGTTTTCAATTCCGGAATGGATTGCCAGTCAATAAAACGCGCTGACGGTTCTTCTCCGGTGTCTTCAACAACAGGTGGAACTGGCTCCGGTTTAATTATCGGTTTCTTGACACATCCCCAGAGAAATACAAATATTATGCAAATAATAATTATTGTTAACCTCTGTATCATGCAATCTAACCTCCTCAAATTAGTGTATTTTTTTGTACAGGTATTTTTTGTTCATTCTTTTTTTTAATAATATTTTCTATCATATCCACAAGTTTAGATGGGTCAAATGGTTTAGTCAGGTAAAAATCAGCACCTGCAATTTTTGCTTTCTCGCCGCCTTCTTTTTGTGGAATTACTGTTAAAAATATAACCGGCATATCTTTTGTTTCAGGATTGGATTTAATCCGTTTGCAAACTTCCCATCCATCCATTTTTGGCAATTGAATATCTAAAGTAATAACATCCGGAAGTTCAGTAAAAGCCTTCTCTAAACCCTCTTCGCCATCAAAAGCTGTTATTACATCAAATCCCCGGGATTCCAGATTTACTTGTAAAAGTTTAACTAAATTTTTTTCATCTTCAATGATTAAAACTTTTTTACTCACATTTTTATCCTTTAGGCAGTGTAAAAATAAATTCACTTCCTTTACCCAACTCAGATTCAACCCAAATTTTTCCCTTATGTGCTTCAATCATTCCCTTTGCTATAGATAGACCTAATCCACTACCCGAATTTTCACTGTTAATATTATCTTTACACCTATAAAACTTATCAAAGACATTATTAAGTTCTTCCTCCTTTATCCCAGGTCCTTCATCTTTAATGCTAATCATTACGCTATCTCCTGTATATTTTCCAATTATAGTTATTTTTCCTTCAGTTGGAGTGTATCTTGAAGCATTATCTAAAATATTTAAAACTACTTGTTTAATCCTGTCTTTATCCACTTTAAGTTGAAGGATATTTTCCGGGAAAGATAATTCAATTTTGACATTCTTCATCATTTTAAAAGTATCAACTGTTTCACGGATGATTTCTTGAACACTGGTCTTGGCAAACTGAAGATTTAATTTTCTCAGTTCAATCTTTGATATATCAAGAAATTCTTCTATAAGAGAATAGAGGCGTTTCCCTTCCGAATCGATTATTCCCACATATTCTTCTATTTTGTTTTGGGGTAGATTTAGTGTAAGCAGTGTATTTGTAAACCCAAGAATTCCTGTTAGCGGGGTTTTTAATTCGTGAGAAACAATTGAAACAAATTCTGTTTTAACTCTATCTAATTCCATAAGCTTGCGATTAGATTCTTCTAATTGTGTTGTTTTTTCCTGGAGTTTATCAGTTGCATTTTTTATTTTTATGTTTAAATTTTCCGTTAAATCATTAAGGTGTTCCGCCATATCATTTAAAGATATCCCCAGTTCTCCTATAACATCCTTTGAATTAACTTTAACTTTTGAAGAAAAATCACCTCTTGCAATTTTATTTGAGACTTCCTTCATTTCCACCAGGGGACTTAAGAGTTTACCTGAGACTATCCAGGCAACAAACAGTATCATTATTAAAGCCAGTCCGCTTAAACCTAAAGACCAATGCAACATTCTATTGAAATCATTTTTCATTTCAATCAATGAAAAACCAATCTGAATATAACCGTATTCCGCTTTTTTATGTTCTAATGGAAATGATTTTATATATTCGTTCCCTTTTACTTTTTCAATATCTCCACTATCTTTATATGGATTCTTCTTATTTGCTAACAACTTTCTGGAAGAAAAAATAATCGTGTCACCATTATCCACTACAGAGACAAAATTAATAAGTGGCTGTTCAGAAGCAAGAACAATTGATTTTTGTACACCATTATACTTCTTGTCTAATAAATCGTCTAATATTTCTTCGCTTAATAACGTGCCCATTGTGTTTAATCTGCTTATTGTTCTTTCATACAGAATATCTTTTAGCAAAGATATTCTGTTCAGGGTCAATATTGAAAGCATCAAAACACTTATAATTGAAACTGATAGAAGCAACTTTAATCTATAATTCATCGGTATCCTACCTTTTGTCCTGTTATATTATACCAGCACAATGTAACTTTCGCAATTACTACAATGCAACTTTTAGGCAACTTTGAAAATATTGTGCCAAATTTGTTATAATTAACCTATCATATTGGGGTAAAATATGCATAAAGGTGAAATTTTACTTGTTGAAGACGACCGTAGCACAGTAATTCTCATAAAAGACACTTTAGAAAGAGAAAAATATATTTTACGAGTTGCTAATAATTTACAGAAAGCAAAAAATGAACTTGAAATGAGTATTCCTGACCTTATCATTCTTGATAGGCGATTACCCGATGGTGACGGGATAGACTTTTGCAGGGAAATTCGTTCTTATAAAAGAACAGAAAATGTTCCTATACTATTTCTCACAGCTATTAATGGTGTTTCAGACAAAATTGTCGGTCTGAGAGTCGGCGGAGATGATTATCTCACAAAACCGTTCAACATTGAAGAATTAATTGCACGAATAGATGCAATGTTACGCAGAATTAAGAAAATAACAGAACCTTCTTCAAAAGTTTTAAAAGCAAGAGGGATTGAACTTGATATTACCCGTCACGAATGTAAAGTAGATGGTGGACTGATTGAACTCTGGCCAAAAGAATTTGAATTATTAAAGGTTTTTCTGGAACACAAAAATCGAATTATAAGCAAAGAATTTTTATCCGAACATGTTTGGAACTACGAATATTCAACAACTTCCAGGACCATTGAAATTACAGTCCAACGGCTACGTAAAAAACTCGGTAAAAGAGGTAATCTTATTGAAACAATTAAAACATACGGATATAAACTTACTCTATGATTTTTCATTTTTTATTTACGCAGTGACGCTTTTGAGAATATATGTTCCGGTTATTTCTTTGATGATTTTATAGCCGTGTCCTTTCTGCTAAAAGCACGATATTTTTAGTTTTTTGTTCATATCTAAGAATTTATTATAAAAGTCTGATAATCGTCCATCTGAAGATGGACGCTACAGTAGCGTCCAGTTTTAACTGGACGATTTCTGGAAGAAATGCAGTTTGTCCAAAGAGAATGTAACGTCTATTAATTCGTTCTCATTGAGATTTAAATGGTTAGTTAATCCTGTAAGTTTTTGAGAAAGAAATGTAAAGTGAAATAACATTTCCTTGCCCAGAGATTCAATGGAATCTATTTTAATCTTCACTGAATTTTCCTTATTCAATCGTCCTACAAGAATATGTTCCGGCCTGATACCAACAATGAGTTCTCCCGCCTTTTCTATTTTGAGAGTTTTAATTTTATCTTCCGGAACCCTGATTTTTATATTACCCAGTCCTACGAACAGGTTATTATTTTCTTCTGATATTGTTGTTTTGATTAAATTCATCGGAGGAGACCCTACGAAAGCGGCAACAAAGACGTTTGAGGGTCTATTATATAACTCAAGGGTTGTTCCTATCTGCTCCACCCTGCCGTTTTTTAATACCGCTATTCTATCGCCCAGGGTCATTGCCTCTGTCTGGTCATGAGTGACATATACTGTGGTTATCCCGATATTTCTCTGGAGAAGTTTTAATTCAGTGCGGGTCGTATTTCTCAATTGGGCATCAAGATTTGAAAGGGGTTCATCCAGCAGAAAGATATCCGGACGGCGGACGATAGCGCGTGCAATGGCAACTCTCTGTTTTTGTCCCCCGCTCAGTTCAAAAGGTTTAGCATTCAATAAATCTGATATCTCCAGGATACCTGCAACATCATCAACAGATTTCTTTATCCGGGATTCTTTTGTCTTTTGTATGCGCAGAGGAAAAGCAATGTTTTCATAAACGTTGAGGTGCGGGTATAGCGCATAATTCTGAAATACCATGGCCACGTTTCGTTCTCTTGGTGTTAGAAATATTTTTTTATCATGTGAGGCAACAATTCTATCATTAAATAAAATCTCGCCGTAAGTTGGTTTCTCAAGCCCGGCAATAAGATTGAGAAGCGTGGATTTCCCGCACCCGCTGGGGCCAAGTAAAACAAAAAATTCCCTGTCCTTCACTTCTAAATTTATATTTTCTACTGCAGTATTAATACCGCGCAGTGATGAAAATTTTTTCGTTAAATCAAGAAGTGTCAGAATCATCCCTTTACCGCTCCCCTGGTTAATCCCTGGATTATGTTCTTTTGGAAAATCAGGACCAATATTACTATCGGGATTGTAGTTATTGTAGCTGCTGCCATGATATTTCCCCAGGGTATTTCTCCATGAAGTCCCTGGAAAAGCGCAATACCAACAGGTATTGTTCTTGCCGTATAATCAGTGGTAAACATCAGTGCAAACATAAATTCATTGAATGCAAATATGAACGCAAGCAGGGCGGCGGAAAATAATCCGGGTTTTGCAACCGGAAGAATGACACGGTAGAGTATCTGCCAGGTAGAACAGCCATCAACAATTGCTGCTTTATCCAGTTCCTTAGGTAATTGCATGAAATAACTTACAAGTATCCACAGAGACAGAGGCAAAATCCATGCTATATAGGGAAATATCAGGGCGGGATACGTATTTATCCATCCTAATTTTGTCATCAATGAAAACAGGTAACCAACAAGGCTTATTTGAGGAAACATAGACATTGAGAGTGTAAACAGTAAAATAAAACTTTTGGCAGGCAGGGATAGTCTTGTTATTGAATATGCTGCAAGACTTGCTATAAAGACTGCAACAACCGCACTCACTCCTGAAACAATAATGCTGTTTCTCAAATATTCAAAAAAATGCAGTGTTCTTGCTGTAAATATATTTTTATAATTTCCAAAAGTCCACCCAAAGCTGCTCTGCAGGGAAAGAAAATCCGGATTTTTACTTAAACTGGTGACAACCATATATATAAATGGAACTAAACAAAAAAGCACCATAAATACAGCCACGGTAAGAGTAATTATTATTTTGACTTTTTCTTCTTTCATAGGATTTCTTTTCCAAATCTACCAATTTTTATATAAAGTAATGATAAAG
>Ga0066637_10000737_pt1 | contig 20342 bp, 21 predicted proteins | sample CryGeyCG2014_020_FD_62737 | JGI IMG/M metagenome (GOLD analysis project Ga0066637, IMG submission 62737) | Groundwater microbial communities from aquifer - Crystal Geyser CG08_land_8/20/14_0.20 | ecosystem: Environmental > Aquatic > Deep subsurface > Groundwater | place: USA: Utah: Grand County...
TCGACAGTAATGTAGTTCTTTTTGTAATCCTCTATTATAAGGTCTATTTCCTTCCCGCCGTATTCTCTATAGAAGTATAGGTTAACTTTTGCATTGGCAAGACGCCGCGCCTTCTCAAGCTCCGTGATTACAAAATTTTCAAATACTCCGCCTTTATCTTGGCGGAGTTCTAGATCCCGAAAGTCTCGGATTAAAATATTGCGGATTCCCAGATCGTAGAAGTACAGTTTGCGGTTTTCGGACACCGCCTTTCTAAGATTTGTCTTAAACGAAGGAAGGGAAATTAAAATGTAGTTTTTAATAAAGACTTTGATGTAGTTTGAAACAGTAGAAGGATACGCACCAAGAGAATCTGCAATTTCGCGTACTGACACTTCAGAACCTAGTTGGAGGGCAATTTTAGTCAAAATGTCTTTTGCCAGTTTCTGATTTCTTAACTCGTAAATATCAACTATATCCTTTAGCACATAGGCATCTAGAATCCCCTGCAAGAGGTCTATTTTGTCCTTTTCGCTCAAGTTACTCCCTGTGTAAACCTCGGGGTAAGCCCCCCAAATTTGCACTTGCTTTCCTAGTCGTCCCTTAAATTCTGTATCTTCTGAAGTTTTGGGCTTTTCGTTCTCTTTAATCTCTAAGACGGAGAAAGGAAGGCAATAAATTTCATTAAATCTGCCAGCTAGCGAATCAAACTCTTTAGAGGATTTCTGGCGAAGTTCGGAACTACCGGTAGCTATTATTTTTACCTTAAACTCATCGTAAAGAATTTTAAGCATTATCGTAACCTCAGGATAGTTTTGAATTTCATCAATCAGTACAACTGCATTATCTGCAACAATCTTTTCCAGTACCTCCCTACGAGGGGCGAATTTATCACGATCCGAAGCAAGATCAAAGTTATACTTTGTTACCCCTAACTCTTTGGCCAGTTTATCTATTAATGTGGTTTTTCCGGATCGTCTCGGTCCCCAAATAAATAGCATTTTTCGCTCATCACTTTTTAGGTATTTTTGTATATCCTCTTCTATTTTACGTTTTACCATATCCATAATATAACCATATTACTACCAAATTGTAGTTTGTCAAACTACAATTTAGCACTAATTTGTAGTTTGAATAATCCTCGCTACCCAATCTTTACCACCTTCCAAAACGCTTCTTTGGTTATCCTAACTTTCCCCATTCCCATTTCTTTAAGCCGAGATTTACCCTCTTTTTGTCTATCGAGTAACTTATTCTTCCGTGTAACATCGCCCCCATACAGCTTTTGGGTAACAGTTTTACGCATTGCGGGAATTGTTTCCCGAGCTAGTATCGTACCGCCAATTGCCGCTTGAAGCGCTACCGGAAACTGCTCTTTGGGCAAAGTATCTTTAAGACCAGCTACAATCTCCCTTCCCAAACTTTCCGCTTTTCCCCTAAAAACCACACGGGAGAGGGGATCTACCTGATATCCCGCAACCAGTATAGAAAGCTTAACAACTTCCGCCTTCTCGTACCCCGTAACTTCGTAATCCAAAGAGGCGTATCCCGAGGAAACGGACTTAAGACGGTCGTAAAAATCGGTAATCATTTCGGCTAAAGGCATAAGAAATTTTAAACGAACCCTTGGGGAACCTGTCGCTTGGACAAAAGTATTCTCCAAAATCCGCGCTCGCTTTTTGGAACAGATATCCAAAATTCCCCCCAAATATTCTCCCGGAGCGTAAATAAAAAGGGTTGCTACAGGCTCTTCCACAAATAAAATGTATGAGGGGTCGGGAAATGTAGCGGCAGAGCTGGAAAGAACCCCACTACCATCGGTCATGGTTACTTTATACGCCACTGTTGGTGTGGTGGAAATTATTTCCATATTAAACTCCCGTTCAATTCTTTCCTGAATTATTTCCGCATGCAGTAACCCTAAAAATCCGCACTTAAAGCCATGCCCCAAAGATCCCCCCGATTCCGGCTCAAAGTACAAAGAAGAATCGTTTAAGGAAAGTCTTTCAAGGGCCTTCCGCAATAATAGATACTGCGAAGCGTCTTTGGGATAAATTCCCAAAAACACCACCGGCCTTGGATCCCTATATCCGGCTAGCGGAACAGCGTCTACTACCGAGGAGAGAGTCATGGTATCCCCCACTCTAACCTCTCTAATATCCTTGAGCCCTGTCGCCACAACGCCCACCTCTCCAGCGCACAGCTCCAAAACAGATAAAAACCCGGGCTTCATGTAGCCTAACGCAACTGCTGATGAAACCTGCCCTGTTTTTAGAAACTTAATTTTGTCGTTAACGCGGATTTTTCCGGAAAAAATACGAATACTGGAAATAACCCCCAAATGATCATCAAAAGATGAATCAAAAATTAACGCCCTAAAAGGAGCGTTTTTGTCGATTGTTGGGGGTGGGATATCGCTCACGATTCTTTGCAATAAATCCACAACTCCTTCGCCGGTTTTTGCCGAAAGAAAAACTATCTCCTCTTGCCTAAATCCAAAAAGCCGTACCATTTCGCTGGCCGTGTCAAGAGCCCTAGCATTAACCATATCAATTTTGTTGACCACGGGAATTATCTTTAATCCCTGCTCTACCGCTTTATCAATATTTGCGATAGTTTGCGCTTGAACGCCTTGGGTTGCGTCCACAAGAAGAATAGCTCCTTCGCACGCGGCTAGGGATCTTGAAACCTCGTACGAAAAATCCACATGTCCCGGGGTATCAATAAGGTTTAAAATATACGATTTCCCTTTTAAATTAAAATCCATCCGTACAGGCTTAAGTTTTATGGTTATCCCCCGCTCTTTTTCCAAATCAAGACTGTCCAGATACTGCTCCCGCATATGCCGACTCTCCACGGTTTTTGTCACTTCCAAAAGTCTATCGGCAAGCGTGGACTTTCCATGATCTATATGAGCGATGATGCAAAAATTTCTAATATTTTCCATAGGTTTTCAAAAAATCCTGCTATACTTAAACAGTGGCAATTAACATAAACCTAACGCCCGAAAGAAGCGTCGAAGAGCTGGTCTTTAGAAAAAGGCTGGCCTTTTGGGCCTTAACCACCGGACGGACAATTATTATTGTAACAGAATGCGTTGTTCTTGTGGTTTTTTTGGCCAGATTTTACTTTGATAAGAAAATCTTTGATCTTGCAAGTAGCATTGAACAGAAATCGGTAATTTTGGAACAGAAAGCGGATTTTGAAAAAGAATTTAGAAAAACTCAAGCCAAGGCCGACTACCTAAAATTTATTGTAAAAAACTCTTTTGACTACAAAGGAAAGGTTGATATCCTACAGAAGAGTACCCCCGATGGGGTTTTTGTAACACAAATTCAAATTGGAAACCGAACCGCTTCGTACACCGCCCAAACAAGCGATATCCTAAATTTTGGGGCTCTCGTTGAGAATTTTTTGCGCGAAACTAGAGTTAGCTCCGTAACCTTAAAAGAAGCTGATTTTTTAAAAGAGGGTTCAAAATACAGTTTTTCCGTGGAGGCAACATTCCAATGATTACCAGTCCTTTTATTTTAAGATTTAAAAGAATGGAGCGGGAAGAAAAAAAGGCTTATTCCATGGCCATTTTTAGTATTTTTGCGATTGTAATCTTTGGGATTTTTGCCATAAGACCTTCTATTGCAACAGCCATTAAACTAAAGGAAAACGCGTCCTCGTATAGTGAAATTGATAAAAAGATGACTCAAAAACTTGAGGACTTAGAAATTGCCCAAAGCAATTATAACCTGCTTAAGCAGGAAAGGGTTTTTCTTCTAAAAAAGATTCCTGATGGTAGAGATGAAGCAGGTTTTGTAAGGGAAATTTCTTTTACCGCGGCAAAGCATTCCGTAAGTATTACCAACATTTCCCTTGAAAATAGCGGCCAAACAGAATCCGCTACGAGTAAGGAGACTACCCGATCGGTATATTTTACTTTTTCCGGAAAAGGTTCGTATAAAGACCTAATGGATTTTTTGGGGGAGGTGCAAAAAAGCCCACGCGCGGTAAATTTTAACTTTGTGGAGTATCAAAACGAGTTAAATAGCGACGAGGCCACTCTTGAAATTAAAGGAAGTTTATACTATCTGTAGATACCATGATAAAAGATAAAGATATCTATCTTATCGCCATTGCAACCGCTTTAATTTCCGCTATCTGGATTAGCTATGACACCCTTTGGAAAAAAAAGGAACTGGCCCTTAGTCCAGAAATAGAGCTTCTTATTACCCCTCTTGACTCGGGGCTGGAAATCTCCACTCCAAAATGACTCTTTGAAATTTCCTTGCAACTTCTAAAAGTCGCGCCCGAAAAAATGCGGTGTCGCGGATTTTTAAAAGAACGCTGATGCGATAATAAGAAACTACCCCTATTGTAGATACTACCAAAGTCAAAAGAAGCAAATACAAAGTTCTAGAAGTATCAAAAATATAGTTATCCAGAAACTTTAAGGGGATATAAAGACAAACACCCAAAATAAACGATGCCCAAGAAATTTTTGAGGCCTGCTCCAAAAAATCCTCTGTTAAGAGGTTTCCAATTTTTGATTTAAAAAACCTCTCCAATATCACCAAATTGGTGATAACGCCAAAAGAATAGGATAGTCCCAAACTCCAAACTCCAAAATGCCCAGTCAAAACAAATCCGGCGCTTAAAACTATGTTTACCAAAATAGATATCAATCCCGCTCTAAATGGGGTTTTGGTATCGTTTTCGGCATAAAAAGCGCGGACCAGAATATAAATAAGGGATTGGGCAAAAATGGAAAAAGAAAAAAAAGCCAAGGTATAAGAAGAAGCAATAGTGGCATCCCAGGAAAAACCTGAAACTCCATAAACAAGACGCACAATGGGAATCCGCAAAACCAGAAGGACAACACTAGCGGGAAGAATAAAATACAAGGCTTTAATGCAAGAACTCCTAACTAACGCCAAAAACTCCCCTCTATCATGCTGGCTTAAATAGGAAAATTTTGGTAAAAGAACCTGCGCCAAGGATGATCCGATAACGGCGGAGGGAAGCTTTTGCAGGGAAGATGTTAAAACCAAAATAGCGGTAGCGGAGGGGGCGATAAAAAACGCCAAAGAAGTGTCTACCACCATGGCAATTTGATCGGCAATAATTCCAAATGTGCGGGGAAGAGCTGTCAAAAAGACATTCCTTGCCCCCTCGTCAAAAGAAAAGTTGAGTCTGTAAAAAAAATTAAGTTTTTTGAGGACGGGAAATTGAATCGCAAAATGTAAAAAGGCCCCAAACAACATCCCCCAAGCCGGGGCGTATATTCCCCACCTTTTAGCAAAAAGCGCCACAAAAACAATAATCCCCACATTATAAACCACCGGCGCAAGGGACGGCGCAAAAAATCTTTTTAAGGATTGAAGAGCGCTCGTTTCAAAAATACTTATTATTAGTACAAACTGGGACAACATCATTATCCGAATAAGATTTAAAAGCACGGGATCGGGATTGGAGCTTAAGGCCAAAACAGAAGCCAGTTGGCGCGTAAAAACAAAAACAAACAAAGATATTACCGCAAACGCGCCAAGAGTAATGTTAAGAACTTTAGATGCCAGCTCCCACGCCTCTTTTTCTCCGCCCGCCGCTATCTTTTTGGTAAAAACAGGAATTAAAGCAACTGACAATGATCCGGCCACAAGAGAATTAAAAATTAACGATGGTATTTTATCTGCCAAAAAGAAAAGCCCGAGAAGAGATGTGTTACTGTCAACACCAATATCAACCCCGTAAGCCGAAATCAAAAACCGTTGCTTAATAAACGAGAGCGCATAGGAAAGGATATAGGTAACGGATATAATAGAAACAGCGGATAGAATACTGTCTTGGGAGTTAGTGAATATCCTTCTCATACAGTTTTGTATGTTATCACGCTCTTGTAAATAAAACGACGGGCTGGTAAAATCCCGTCATGGCAAATACAAAATCTGCTAAAAAAGCTATCAGAAGTTCGGCAAGAAAAAATAAAGTTAATGTTTCTTGGAAAAAAAGGCTTCTAAAATCCAAAAAGGGTTTTGAGGCGATAATTTCTAAACCAAAAACAGATGTCGCTGTCGCCAAAAAACTTTTGGGTGAGGTAAAAAAGGTTGCAGATAAAGCAGTAACGCATGGATCTCTGGCAAAAAATAAATCGTCTAAAATAAAATCTCGTCTTGACAAACGATTTTTAGTCTGGGCAAAATCATAGGGTATGAACACCCACCTGCCAAAATTCTCCTTTAAAAAAGGGTTAGTTATTTTTCTTTCTTTACCTTTATACCTTGCATTTTTCTCTAAAGCTTACGCCGCTTCGCTTTCCTTAACCCCACCAACCGGAAGTTTTTCCGGAAATTTTGATGTTACCATAAGTGTAGATCCACAAGGAGCTTCTATCTCGGGGGTTGATGTGATTTTAAAATACGAACCCGACAAGTTGGAAGCGCAGGTTACTCAAAACGGAGTATTTGAACAATATCTTAGAAAAAACATCGATAAAACCACTGGTTCGGTGGCAGTAAGCGCTTATAATACCGCAACACTAATAAGTAGTACAGCAACCGTCGCCAAAATTACATTTAAGCCGTTAGTGGCAAGCGGAACCACCGCGCTTACCATTGTTTACACACCATCCGCCCCCAATACACCACCAAATACCGACGATTCTAATGTGGCCTCTGGCGGTGGAGATGTGCTATCGGGTGTTACGGGAGCCTCCTATACTTTGCAAGGAACGGGCGTTACCACAACCACTACACCAACCGTAGCTACCACCCCGGCTACCACACCAAAACCAGCGGTCTCTGCTACGGGAGATTCCTTTACCGCTCTTATAATAACTACAATCTGTTTTGGGCTTATAATGTCAGGAACCCGCTTGCTAAAATCGCGATCAAATTTTGACGGAAATGAATAGCCTAGAAGCAAAAAAAGGATTCCTTACTTTCCTTGCGGTTACTTTTCTTGTATCCGGTATTGCTTTTGTTGGAAAGGAACTTTACGATTTACGGTTTGGAAACAACCCCCCCACTCCGGAGAAAAGTTTAACCGTTGAACCTGTTACGCCCCCAGAAAATTTAGTTAAGGAGGTGGTAGAGGAGCCTATTGATAATACTCCAAAAGATATAAATGGCGATGGGCTTATTAACTCATTAGATTTCCCCTTTAATCTTCCATTAGTTCAGCCGTAACCAACATCCGGTATTGCGTTGTTCCCCCAGGCCAGCAAGTCATTAAAGTTACCGTCTGTTTGTTTAGGAAGTTAGGATAATAATCTTTGTACATAGACACATCATCGGGCTTTAAAGTTTCTTTTCTTATTACTTTATAAATAAAATCCTTGTCGTTGTAGTTAATAATAATCTTTCCGCCTTCTTTTAAATCATCTAGGGTAGAAAAAATAGTTTTTGGATTATCTGGGTTAAAAAGATACTTAAATGTGGAATGGCCTGTTATAAAAACATTGCCGGAGGATCCGGGTTCCGCCGTTCCTAGAATATGAACAAGCGCATCGGACGGATCAATACTAGTGGAATTTGCTTCTACAAACGCCTTTTCTATTTTTAAGGATGGGATGGAAAGGTAGAAATGATCAACTCTTTCTTTTAAACCCGATTGGTCAAATGCGCCAAGGACTCTTCTAGCTGTATTAAGCTTTTTTGTTACTGCAAGGGCAGTAAGAGCTCCGGGGTCGTTGTCAAAATCGCTCCCTACTGCTCTAACAATTGCCCCGGTATATTGGCTTTTAAGGTAATTTCCTAGAATTGGATAAATAACAAAAAGAAAAAGGAAGGAAACTCCTAAAGTTACCAAAGACAAACCCAAGGTCTTCCTTGCATTTTCATGGTCTTTATTTAACTTCTTTTCCCGTTTTTTGTAGCTGTACGGATAAATCATAGGCAGAATTAATTATTATCTGTTCGTCATCAATTCTACCAGATTAAAGGCGGATGGGATATCCTCCGCTAACCCGTTTTTAAGATTGGCATCTGTTTCCAGAATTTTTTGGTAACAATCTTTAAGCTCGAGCAAAGTAAAATTATGGGAAAACTTTGTTGCCTTTAATAAAACAAACGGGCGCAGGCTTTTTACAAATTCCGCGCCCACAGAAACTGCTATCATATTCCGCACTTGGTAAGAAAGCGGGCCTGTTAGCTCCAAAACTGTTCCTCCGGACTCAATGAAAACTTTAAGTTTTAAATACGAATCCTTGGCATTACGACTACATAAAGCATCCACAAGATTAAAAGCGCTGTCGTCCCTTTTTTTCGTAAAATTTAATATTTTGGCCTTGGCAACTGTTGCAAAACTTTGCAATTTGCTTTTAGCATTTATAGCGGCATTGCACAAAATAATAACGGTATTATTCTCTGGTATTTTTGGTAAAAAAGAAAAATCGCAGGACGCTCCCGGCACTTTTAAAAAAACCGCCGAGACGGTTAAGGGATCGCCAAATATGGAGGAGGAAAGCGCCGTGGTTTTAAAATCATTAAAACTTTTCTCTCCATCTTCAAAATGTTTTTTTTCTCCTATTGTTGATCCACAGCTTTTTAAAAACTGCTCCCTACTTGCAGTATTGTTATTACCGGAAATTAAAATCACCATAAGTGGAATTCTAATCTAAATTCTCCGCAAAAGCTCTATGGTTTTGGAATAGGTACGGAGATTGTGAAGGGATGCCAATCTAAAAGCTAACGAATCTTCCACAGCAAAAAGATGACGGAGATAGCCTTTGGAGTAGTTTTGGCAGGTGGGGCAATCGCAATAAGGACTTATTGGATCTTTATCACTGGTAAACTTTTCTTTATCGATATACAAATGGCCAAAAATATCGGGGTCGTTTAGTAAATCCGCTTTCTCCGGATCCTTGTTAAAGATAAAAAGCCGGCCGTGTCTGGCATCGCGGGTAGGAAGAACACAATCAAAAATGTGCCAACCGACTTTGTACGAATTAACGATATCCATGGGGAGTCCCGCGCCAAGGGCAAAAAGTACTTTGTCGCGGGGAACCAGATCCGCGATAAATTTAGTTAGAGCCATATTCATTTTCCCATCGTCTCCAATTAGCCAACCGCCAAGACCAAAAGCGCCAAAACCGATTTTTAAAAGCTCCACTGCACATTTTTCTCGCAAAGATCTATCAAATCCTCCTTGAATAGGGACTAAAAGAAGCGGAGACTGTTCCTTTAAGAGATGGCGAATTTCGCATTGTTTTATAAATTCCTCTTTGCATCTTTTAGCCCACTCTACTGTTCTCATGACGGATTGTTCGTTTTCTTCCCGTGTCGCATTTGGCGGGGTAAAAGCGTCAAGACAAACCACTATATCGGGATTTAGATTAAATTGCGCATTGATAGAAATTTCTGGGGTAAAAATGTACTTCTTTTTGTTCCCTTTCGACCCTATAAAAAACTTTACTCCATCGTCGGATACTAAACCTAACGCATTGTTCTTTTGGAGCATAGAAAATATTTGCCAGCCGCCGGAATCGGTTGTAATAAATCCGTCCCATCCCATAAATTGCTTTATCCCGCCAAATTCTTTAATAACGGAAGTTCCGGGGGTAGTTATTAGATGGTAGGTATTGACAACTAACCCTTCAATGCCAACAGTTTTAAGGTCGTCACTATCAAGACTTCTCACCACCCCTCTAGTCGCATCGGGAAAATAAGTTGGAAACTTCATCTCCCTGCCTTTTATTGTGACACTTTTAAGACCGGACATGTTTGAGATTAAATATTACTAAGTAGTTCGAGATACCTGTCACGGAAGATTTTGGCAGTTCTTAGATTATTTAAAATTATAAAAACAGGAATGTCTTTCTTTTTTGGAATAACAACTCTTCTTAAGAATCCAGCTTTTCTAAACTGCGTATGACCACCAGTTGTCCCGATATATTCCCAACCCCCAAGTTCAAAAACTTTTGCTAAATCGCGATAGTTTATGAGAGAGATTTTAGGCATATCTAGCTTTAATGGTTTTTGGAGAATACGAAACGGGAATTGTAAAAAAAGACAAGGAAAAGTTGCTTCTCTCCGGCACCAATCCAGATTCTTCTAACAGTTGATCTAGTGTACCGTCTTCTTTAGCACCTTCTAAAAGAATAGATACTGCTTCCTTAAGCATTTCTCTTGCTTCTTCTTTTGTTTTTCCGCACGATGAAATATCTAACTCTGGATTATATGCAACAAACGGATTCGCCTTAGAAGAACCCTCTTTAAAAACCTTAATTGTTAAAGGCAGATTTACATTTCCCATATTTGTATTCTACCTTTGGACAAACCTATTAGCAACAGCAGGGACGGATTCCCGCCTCGCCGACCAACCACAAAGATGAATTTTTCATATGTTGTCAAATCAACCCAAATGTAGTCAACCTTTGAGGTTAACTAGTCGATTCTTGCTTTTATGACGGTATTTTTAAGGAAAAAGAGCTTTTTGACCAAAAAGCCGTAGTTTTTCCCAAATACAATCCCCGCCCAAATTAGAAACACCCATTCAAAAATAAATACGGGGTGGCGGACATAACTTGTTATAAAACCAACAACCGACGGACGAAGATGGGAATATGCGATAAGAGCTTGCGCGCGACGCGGGTCAAAAGGATATAGCCAAAAGATTTCGGGCTTTCCAACAGTTGTTAATCCCACAAGCTCAAGCCAATAACTAAAATCGTCCAGAGCCAAATGCGATAGGATCGCCAAAAACCCTAGGACAAAAACTCCTATTTCTACCCCCTCTGCTCTCTTTCCCCTTATCCCTCTGATCCTTCTCTGCCACTTATAAACAATATAAAACACTAGGATCGTCCCAACGGCAAATATCGGCGTATGACTTGGCAAAAGGTGGTGATAAATTTTCTGCCCGCCAAGATATACATAGAACAGATCCAGATCTGGCAGATTGGCACAAAAAATTATAAAAATGACCTCCTTAATAGAAAGGGGTTTTCCTTTTATCTTAATTTGGGAAATCAAAAAACCAACACTTGCGTGGGCTATTGGTAGCATAGCGGAAATTATATATAATTTATTAACATATGAAAACAACTGCGGATGTTTTAAGAGAAAAATACATAAGTTACATGGTGGCGCGGGGGCATGCGCAAATACCCTCCGCTCCCTTGGTTCCGGAAAATAATCCTTCCTTGCTTTTTGTTAATTCCGGTATGTTTCCTTTGATTCCTTATCTTTTGGGTGAGGAGCATCCGGCAGGAAAACGGCTTTGTAGTATCCAAAAATGCGTCCGCACCGAAGATATAGACTCGGTAGGAAATCCTTTTTATCACACTTTTTTTGAAATGATGGGACATTGGTCCTTGGGCGATTATTTTAAAAAAGAAGCTATCCAAATTACATACGACTTTCTGGTCAACCATTTAAATCTGGACCCCGCAAAACTATCCGTTACCATATTTTCCGGAGACGAAAACGCCCCGTTTGACTCGGAAAGCAAAACCGCGTGGCTTACTGCCGGAATTCCGGAAAATAGAATTTACCCTCTTGGAGCCAGCGAGAATTGGTGGATTGCAGGAAATAAAGGTCCGTGCGGCACCGACAGCGAAGTATTTATGGATACGGGAAAAGCTCCGTGTAGCGCAAGTTGTAACCCCTCCTGCAAATGCGGAAAGTATTTTGAAATTTGGAACAATGTTTTTATGGAATTTAATAAAAAAGAAGATGGCTCTTTGGAACCGCTAAAACAAAAAAATGTGGATGTGGGAATTGGAGTTGATAGGACAGCCACAATGCTTGAGGGACTAGACGACAATTACAAAGCGTCTCATTGGAAACCGTTAATTAATCTTGTTGAAGATATCACCCAAAAAAGATATGAGGAAAATACTAAAAGTTTCCGGATTCTGGCAGATCATGCAAGGGCCATAACTTTTTTGCTCTCGGAAAATATTGCCCCCTCCAATGTCCAACAAGGATACATTGTCCGACGAATTATAAGGCGCTCCATGCGGGAAGAATTAAAACTTAGCGCTGGCGGAAAAGTTCTCTTACCCCTAATTGAAAAAATTATTGCTGACTATGGACCAACTTATCCACAATTGACCAAAAACCGTGATCTGGTCTTGACCCTTTTTAAAAATGAGTGCGAGAAATTTGCGAAGACTTTAGTAAAAGGAAATGTTTTCTTTGCAAAAAATCTCGAGAGATTTAAAAAAGAAGGCAGAATTTCCGGGAAAGACGCTTTTGATCTTTACCAAAGTTATGGATTCCCTATTGAAATGACAAAAGAACTTGCCGCAGAACAAGGATTAAAAGTGGATGAAGATAGCTTTTCTTTAACATTTACCAAGCACAAGGAGTCTTCAAGAACGGCTTCCAAAGGACTTTTTAAAGGAGGGCTTGCCGGAGATTCGGAAGCGGAAACCAAGTACCACACGGCAACACATATTCTTCACCAAGCGTTAAGAAACCTTTTAGGCGATACAATTTCTCAAAAAGGTTCCAATATTACGGCGGAAAGATTGCGTTTTGATTTTTCTTTTCCACGAAAAATCACGGAAGAAGAAATTACAAAATTGGAAGAGGTGGTAAATGGTGTAATCACCCGCAACCTTCCCGTGGCATGCGATACAAAAAGTCTTGACGAAGCAAGAGCCGCCGGAGCTTTGGCTTTTTTTGCAGAAAAATATGGTGACAAAGTGAAAGTTTATACTGTGGGCGATTTTTCCAAAGAAGTTTGCGGGGGGCCGCATGTCACGGAAACAGGTCAGCTTGGACATTTTAAAATTATCAAGGAAGAATCCGCCGGAGCGGGAATCCGCAGAATAAAGGCGATTTTAAACTAGTTCTTATCGTCCTCCTTTTTCGCCTCATCAAGTTCCTTCCAGAGCCGATCTAACAGCGTTGATACCTCGTCCACTTTTGTTACGAGAGCCATCGCCAAGCACACGGAATTGTAACTCTCAAAGCTACGAAAGCCACGACCGCCACCAAGAAGCTTTTGGATCAGCGTGACGGTGGATCCGTGCAGGGTAGTGAGATCGTCTGCGCCACTTTCCCTTACATAGGTCAAATATTTTCGAACACCTTTCTTTAAGACCGACATTTTTTTCTCCTTTCTTGATATGGGAATATAACTACTGGGGGATTTTTACATTTTACAGGATTTTTTCCTAAATGTATCGTAACTTATTCATCCGAGACTGTGTGGTGTTAAACACATGCTCTACACTTTATGAATTACAGTTTTCTTCCACCTCCGAAGTGGAAGAATTGCATTTATCAGAGTACACCTATAATCCTAAAACTTCCCTTGAAAGGAAAAGTCGCTTTGATTTGTATTAACTCTAGAACAGGATAATTTTTAAATGGAGGTGAAATTTATGAACAAAAAATATATGGTTCTTGGAACAACTATTTTATCACTTGGAGCTTTTGCGGTAAATTCTTCCTTGGCACATGCTTATAAGGGAGATCCTGCAGTAAAAGGTCCAAACTACAGCGAGGAAAGACATGCTCAAATGGAAGCTGGTGCGGGTTGTGGTATGGGTTTTAGGGCACAATAACGATAACATCTTTTATCAATACATCTGCCGGCTTTAGCCGGTAGGGTATTGGTAAGAGGAGAAAATTTATGGAAACTGCTACGATTTCGGACGAACACATAATTTTAGAAGTTTGCCAAGGCAACAAGGAAAAATATTCCGAAATTATTAAAAGATACGAAAAAAAGCTTTTACGCTATGCTATTTATTTGCTTGGTGATGAGCATGATAGTAAAGATGTTGTTCAAGAAAGTTTTCTTAAGGCGTATATCTTGCTAAACAACTTTAACAGAAAGAAAAAATTTTCAAGCTGGATTTACCGCATTGTCCATAACGAATCACTAAATCTCCTTAACAAGAATAAAAAAAGAGTAATTCTTGACGCAGATTATAAACCGGAAAGCGGAGAAAATTTGGAAGAGGATTTTATAAAAAGAAATTTGCAAGAAATGACAAAGCGATGCCTTTTGCAAATTCCGGTAATCTATCGCGAGCCAATTACGCTTTTTTATTTGGAAGAAAAAAAGTACGAAGAAATTAGTGATATTTTAAAAATCCCGCTTAAAAAAGTTTGATTTTTCCTACCAAAAAAATTTTAGGGTGATCGTGGCGGGGTTTATTTTAGCGGTAATTTTGGCGGTGTGGGGATTAGATTATTTGGGAATAGGGGAAAGATTTTATAACAAAAGGCGATTTAAAGGTGTTGCACACCAATTAGACTGTGGTAACAGCGCATCTTCCGTCGGTTGCGACAGATTAAGTAACTAAAATCTCCTTCCACTTCGGAAGTGGGAGGTTATAGGAAAAGAAAATACGGGATTGATTCTTTATCCGGGTTTAACCCGAATCGGGTTGAACCCGAAAAGAAAACGACTAAAGCTATTTAAACGAGAGAATCAAGGAAAGCAAAAGGACAAAGCAGATGTTAAAGGAAAGCCAAGAGGCTAGGATAATAAAAAAGACTGGGTGCTTGCCAAAATGCAAATTCCCCCGCCAGCGATTTCCAAGATGTCTCATTACGATTATTCCAACGAGTTGTCCGAAGAAGTAACCGACAAAACCTACGAATGCTGATATTATCACAGCATTTACCAAAGCAAGATCCTCAACCATTCCAAAGGTTTTTCTAAGAAAATCCAATGCTCCAAACGAGAATGCGAAAGTAGATAAAATACCCAAAATAAAAAATAAAACCCAACCAATAAAAAAAAGCCGGATGTTGTAATCGTCATCCTTACAGGTGTTTTCCGCTTGGCGTTTCCAACGGATTTTTTCTATTTGTTCATCTGCTACTCCCATAGGTTGTTATGGCGGGTACTACCCCTACGGGGTAGTACCCGATTTTTTTACTCCGTTAGTATTTCTAAAACCTTATTATGAATCTCCGGTTGTTCTATTAAATCTTTGTGTCTCCATCTAATATAGTCCTCCGGTGTTGGAATCTCAATCTCCGAGGCAATACTTTTGGTTCCAATGTTTATTTTAAGTTTCATATCAAGATCGGAATCGAAAGTGTATTTCTTTTCGTTTGCGATGTTTGGAATATCGCTGGCTGAATCGGCGGATATCAAAGTGTCGCCGACAGATAATTTACCGCCAACCTGCACACCAAAGAAATCTTGTTTAGTTGTGCCGCTGATGTCACCGTATAAAAGACTGTAGTCAACATCTGTAGCGTATCTACTTGATACTCTGGACATAAAGGACGAATCCGGTTTCAACTGACCTAACGCAATACAATTTATGTTCACCGGCTGGCCATTATCTGTTTTCTCTTCCATGTAGTAATTGATTTCATTAGTAAGGAGTGTTGCTAAAGGCCACGGAAGTTTGTCCTTTTGAGAATAAGCCCAACTGCCTTTGTTCGGCGAGGCGATGATAACAGCATTATCTATCTTGTGAGGCCTATCGTCCACTACCTTGCTTGGATCCCGTACCATCTGCGCAAAATATTCTCTGATGATCTGGCCGCCTAACGAAAACCCAACAAGATCGACTTTGCCATCTCCTCCCGCTTGTACCGATTCGTAAGATAATCTTGCCACATCTTCCTGAAGACCTTTGGCAATTTGTCTTATGTCTCCTTGGTAGTTGTACTTCCCCTGATCATCATATCCATAATGGTAAGCGTATGCCCAACTATCCGGATACTCCGGATCGTCCTTCTTGTAACTTGTCAGGATTAAATCTCTCATCTTTGCTTTGTTTCCCGTTAACCAATCGGTATCTTTTCCTCCCAACCCATGAACAAATATTACCGGATGGTGTTTGGGAGTTGTATCGCAGTAGTAGTCGCGGGTGCATCCCGGATCTTGATAGCTTGTGGGTATTTTAAATAGTATTCCATTTTTGGATACTGTGTAAAGATAGTTAAAATCGGATGAAAGAAGAGGAGCCATTCCCTCCCCCCACGATCCCATATCAAAGGTAAACAATTCCTCAAGATCATTGGAGAATTTGTACACTTTATCTACTGTAGCGTAGACACTGCCCTCGTTATCCACAACAACAGAAACATTTCCCGTAGTGGTTATGGGAAATTCATACACAGCGGTGATTTCTCCATTGGAGCTAATTTTAAACAGTTTATCTTTTCCTAACGCGCTATCATCGTAGGTCATCATAAAGATGTTGCCAAACCTATCTAATATTGGAGGAGAACTTGCTCTTAAAGAAGAAGGCGAAAAAGAAACTGTGCCAAGAAGAGTTCCATCGCCAAGATTAAGTATAACTACCGCAGGGGAGTTTCCGGGTCCGTAACGATCAAAGTAGTATAACTTCCGGTTCTTGTAGTCTATTGCGGGACCAAGAAGATATAAAGATCCTATCATGGAAGGAGAAGGATCTTTGGCAAAGTTTAAAAGATCCATATCTCCTTCCCCAAAACCATCTATAAATCCATAAGGGTAAATAGAATAGGCTGTGCCGTTTAGAGTTCCAATATATGAAACATCGGCGTATGAGATAACTTGCGAAGCGTAAGCCGGACCGCCTATGGATTCGCTAATAAACTTCTTGCCTGTCAGTTGACCTGTTTTGGTATCAAATCCAAAAAGATATTCCGGATAAGTAAAATGGATATACAAATTCTTTGAGTCGGCAGAAAGCGCTGGTTTGGAATAATAATATGGAAACTTTCCTAATAGTTTTGGATCAAAAAGCTCATGTTCTGTTACCAACTCCCCTGTATCTTTGTTTAAGAAGTACGCGTAACCTCCAAAATAGCCACTGGTAAATACAACAAAGTCTCCAGCAACTTTGGGAGATCCCGTTACCTGTCTTTGATATTTACTTGGTATCTCATACTCCCACAGTACCTCCCCACCATCCGATATTTTTATCAGTTTTCCTTCACGAGTAATATACAATGACCCGTCTTCATCAATTTCAATATACGGGGAGTTAAAAGCGGAATTCTTTCCAATTAAAAGTTGCCATACGGGAGAGATATCCCCCGCCAAAACGAAATGGCAAGGCAAAAAAAGGAATGCCGCAACAATAAAAAATATTTTAATAGTTTGGGTAGCAGACACTTCTTTAAGTGTATCAAAATTCAGGTTATACTTTAACTATGACATTACACCTGCCGGAAATCCCAAGGGGATTTTTAAAACGCACCCAAAAAAACCAAGCGCCTAAAAGCTTTTTGGCGCTTGATATTGGCACGGCTTCGGTAAAGGCCGCTCTTTTCTCATTTTTAGATAATGGCCATGTTACGCTTTTGGGATTTGGGAGAGCTCATGCGGAAGATTCTGCGCAAATAGCAGACGCCGGATTATCGGCATATAACTCCATAAAATCCACAGCCGAAAACCCTTATCCTGTTAAAAACATTATCTTTGGCCTATCCGCAAAAGAATGCTACCTTACAACAACAAGCGTAAAAATCTCCAGAAAAAATCCTCAAAGTCCCATAACCCAGAAAGAAATCGCGCAAATGACGGAAAAAATCCAAAATACTTCTTATATTGAATCTGCCCAAGCTCTGGCGGATAAAATTGGAAGCGACGATGTACAAACAAAACTTCTAAATTCCGACTACATATATACAAAGGTAGATGGTGTAGAAGTGGCAAATTTGGATGGTTACAAAGGAGAAACGGTCGAGGCTTCCCTTTTTTCCGCTTTTACCACAACGGAAAAAATCGCCGAGCTTTCTAAAATAGCATCTGACCTAAATTTAAAAACCGCCGCTATCACTTCTAATATCTATACCATTGTCAAAGCTATAAAAAGAAAAGCGGGCTTGTCCGGAAACCGCGTCATTATAGATATTGGTGGGGGGGCAACCGATGTAGCCGTAATTTTTGGCGGGGGGATAGCCGCATGCCTTTCCATATCTCTTGGCGCTTCGGATATTGTAGATGTAATAGCAAAAGATCTTAAGGTGGGAATCCCCGATGCGCAAAAACTTTTGGACATGTATGTGGGAAAAAACTTGGACGCGGAGTCCGTTGCAAAAGTTGGAGGGCTGATAGCAAAAGTTGCCCAAATGTGGTCCGCCGGAATTGAACATTTGTTTAAAGAATTTGAAGGAATTAAGGTTTTTCCGGGGGAAATAATCCTTGCCGGCTGGGGCTCCGCTATTTCCGAATATAAAAATTCTCTTACTGGGGAATGGTCAAAAGACATTCCCTTTAAAAGCCCACCGGTTTTTGGAAATTTTGGCGCGGATTATCTGGATTTTATTAAAAGCGACAAAAAAGATATCTTGGATAAAGAAGGCGCAACGCTTTCTTTGTCTTTAGCGGCTTTTGAGTTATGGCATCATTAATATGGAGATCATAATAAAAAAGGGCGACACCCTGTACAAATTAATTGACCAGATAAGAAACTCTCCCGAGGGTGATGTGACAATAAAAGGACAAGATGAATCAAAGATTCTTTCTCCGCAGACTAATCGTTCTTTTTTAGCAGAAGTTGCCACGGGTTATGGAAAAAACCTGCAAATAGAAACTGAGACCCAGCGCAAAAGCGATGGAGATCCCAGAAGAAATCCTCAAGATATAAAGGCATATAACATAAAACCCGCGCAACAAGACGAGGAAGCATCGTCCATTAAATCCGCTTTAAAAATTGTTGGAATTTTTGTAATTTTCTGCGCCGCCCTAGTTGCAATAGCGGCGTTTTGGTATTTTGTACCAAGCGGTCAGGTTAACATAATACTAAACTCCGAAACTCTGGTTAAAAACATAGAGATCACTGTAGATCCAAAAGCTGTAGGCGCCGACCCTACTAAAAAAACCATTCCCGGAGTGGAACTAGCTATCACAAAATCTGAACGCAAAACAACTCCTGCAACAGGAAAAACCACGACTGGAGAAAAGGCTAAGGGAAAGGTGACCATTTTAAACAAAACCGATAACGACAAAACATTTGATAGTAGAACTATCTTTATACTAGACGACAACAGCAATCTTAAATATCTTTTGACCGAGGATATTAAAGTTTCTAAACGCACTGTCACCTCCTCTTCCACAACAACAGAAACCGTAACTTACGGAAGCGCTGAAGGCGAAATTATGGCCGATAAAATAGGCAAAGATTATAATTTGGATATTGGAAAATCTTTTGAAATAGAAGATCAGGAAAAAACCAAATTTACCGCCTCAAATGACAAAGAAAAGATCAAAGGAGGATCTAGCGAGGAGGTAAAAGCGGTAGCTAAAGAAGATATTGATAAGATCTCCTCCGAGATGGAAGGGGCAATAAAAACCTCTCTGGAAAACGAGTTAAAAGGTAAACTTGTGGGGGATCAGGAAATACCAAGCGGCGGATTTACCTATGCCATTATTGAACAAACCTACGACAAAAAAATCGGGGACCCGGCGGAAGTTTTAGTACTGGACGAAACGGCTAAAGCCGAAGCGATCGTCTACTCCAAAAATCATCTTAAAGAGATTCTTGCCCCCATTATCAAAGATACTATTCCCGACAGATATTCCTTGTTTGAGACCGATTCTGAGCTAGAAATAAGCGACGCTATAGCACAAAAAACAGTAGTTTCAGAAACCGGAAGCAAAACCATGCCGCTCCAAGTAAAGGTAAAAAGCTATATTATCCCCAAAATTGACGCGGATAAAATCCGGAATTCGCTACTAGGTCAAAGCTTACCGGATGCAGACTCCTATCTTTTAGGAATTTCCGGAATATCGTCTTTTGATCTTTCCGTAACTCCTCAGTTTCCGGGACCCTTTAACTCCATGCCTCATGTGGCCAGCCATCTTAAAATTAATCTGTCTCACAACTAAAGTTTATGCCAAGATATCTATCTATTGATTGGGGCGAAAAACATATCGGGTTGGCCCTTGGAGTATTAGAGAATGGTACAACCGGTTGTGTTATTCCCATTAAAGAAATTGCAACTTCCAAATGGGAGGTTGCCGTTGCAGAAATTACCCGTCAGGTTAAAGAATCTCATATAGAATTCCTTGTTATGGGAAATCCGCTAAGCGCTACGGGTCTGGAAACTGCGGGTTCTCTAAAGCTAAAACGCTTTAAAGGATTTTTAGAAAGGCGCCTTAAAATTCCTGTAATTCTGCAAAACGAATATTTTTCTACCCAAGAGGCAACGGGCTCCCACTCCCAAGCCGCGGCCATTATTTTAAACCAGTATTTTGAATCCTATGACAACGATAGCTCCAGAAAAAACTAGCGAAGTGGCGGTAGCCATCAAAGATGGACTTGTGGTAGCTTTCCCCAGCGATACCAGCTACGGACTGGCTTGCGATCCCAAAAACCTCTTTTCTTATAACAGCCTATTTAAAATAAAGGAGCGTCCTGCGAACAAGCAGATTAGCTGTATTTTTAGAGATATCGAACAGATTAAATTGTGGACGAAAATAACGAAGTGGCAGAAAGAAATTTTGTTAAAGAA
>Ga0066637_10000741_pt1 | contig 20306 bp, 16 predicted proteins | sample CryGeyCG2014_020_FD_62737 | JGI IMG/M metagenome (GOLD analysis project Ga0066637, IMG submission 62737) | Groundwater microbial communities from aquifer - Crystal Geyser CG08_land_8/20/14_0.20 | ecosystem: Environmental > Aquatic > Deep subsurface > Groundwater | place: USA: Utah: Grand County...
GAAAGTAAGCGCGTAATACCAAGGAGAGTTGTATTTGGAATTTCAAGAAGAGTCAAAATACAGTTATTGAGAAGATACTCAAGTCGAGGCCCCCAAGAATAGCCAAAGTGCTTTTTGAAAACGTCTACCAAGCCCGAGGCCATCAAATTCTTCTGGGCCTGATCCGGACACTCAAGCATATTTAAAGATACTGGGCGATCGGCGTCCGAGGGATCAAAAATAACCACATCTTTAATCCGATTATCCGGAATAAGTTCCAAAAGCTCATCAATTAGGTTTCCGTGCGGGTCTAAAACCCCCACCCCTTTGCCATTAATAATGTCTTGATAAATCATATTTTTAAATAAGGTTGATTTACCCGTACCGGTTTTCCCAATCAAATAGGTGTGCCTGGCCCGATCACAATCTTTAATCCCAAATTTGACTAGCTGATTTCTAAAGGTGGTTTTCCCTAAGAAAGTGCAATCAGAGGTGGGTAAATTGAGAGGCGGCTCGCCATGCTTAGCCTTTGTCCAAGAAATGGCGGGCGTTTCTACGGTCGATGAGGGAAAGTGAAAAATGGAAGCAATTTCTTCGGTTGATAGAATAAAAGCGTGATTTTTCGGGAGCGATCGTTCTCTACACTCATCCACAAACTCGTTAATGCTTGGCGGATAAATACCCCCTGTAAAGCCATTGAGGTCCGAAATTGAGTATTGCTTAAAGGTAGCGATCACGGATCGGAGCTGGTTTTCCGCCTTCTCTTTTGTTCCGGCGCAGGAACCAACCCGAACCACCGTCCTAAATCCCATCTTAGAAAGTTTATTTTCCAAAGATTTTAGGGCTAGTTCTTTACCGGCGGAAAGCCTTGGCGGTAACGGATCCTTGACAAGGGGTTTACCACTAGAGTATTGCTCTGGAGGATTAATAATTGCTTGAGGAATAGAAGCCAGGAGATCAACTACTCCAGTGATAACTTCCCCCGCAAAAGCGCTTAAGCTAAAGGTAGACTTTTTCTTGCCTTCCCTAACAATATCTACATATTGATGCCCCTCATCCTGCCAGCCATCGGCCAAAGGACAAAGTAGATATTGGATCCAAATACAACCATCATTGTTAACTTTAGACATTGCCCCGGTCACCGCGGAGAGCGGATCGACCTCAAAGTCTCGGAAAGTTTTAATGGGGAAAAAATCTTCTTTTTCGGTGGAAATATAAGCACCCGTCATCGTTCCGCCAGGCTTAATCGTAGAAAGGTAATCCTCTACCTCATCAATTTGGGCATCGGGATATTGGGCGTAAATCTGGCTTTCTACAAAATCCCTGACCGACTTCGGCGTCGTGACGTAGAAAAAAATCCCCCGCTCGCCTTTTGAAAAAGTGTCTCCGGTTGAGAAAACTTCAAAAGAGATGTGTTCTTGAATTTCGGGGGTAATTCTTAAAAGTCCATGAAGGGAAGAAAACATCTGTTCCGCCGCAAGAGGCGCCGTTTTAAGTTCCTCCTCTTCCCCACTATCCCTAGGAACTTTAACAAGAAGAATCACATTATCGTAAGAGGAAGATTCTGGGTCAAAAGCGGGGTTAGAGGGGGAAGCTTTTTTCTTTAAAGCGCGAAGAGAAAGCGCCACAGAAAATATTACGATGGCTACAATTGCTAAAGGTGTTAGAAAGCTAATATCCATACATTGGTCTCCTCCTCTAAATTAAGTATAAGGCTTGCAGTATTCTTGTCAACACCTTTGGGATAAGAGTTTGGATATTACCGCGCGAGGATTTTGGACCAGAGGGATAAAATGAGGCGGTCAATCTTTTCCAAAATCCCTAATGGGATGGCAAAAAAAGATGGTTTTTTCTTAACGTTCATTGATACAGACGCTTCCGCTCCCAAAACATTTTCCTCGCTAAAAAATTCAAGCTTAGTTCTACTGGTCTTCTCCCCCAAAACCACCGAATCAAGTAAAACTTTCTGTTGCGTTTTTTCCTCCGGAGTTATCTCCTCGGGCAAAATCAAGTAAGAAGCGGAAGCCAAATCTTTAAGGACATTCGATCCTTTGCCATCGTTGGCAAGAACTAATGACGAAGGTAAAAATTCCACTTTGACAAATCCCGCCTCTTTGCCTCTTAAATAAATCGTCCCAAAAATCCCATGGTCGCTAAAAAATCCCGGATTCGGAAGCCCACCGGTAAGCCTAGCGTAACCATCTTTGTTATTAATTTCCTTTTGGATAAAAACCTCGGCGAAGGACTCTTTTTCCGAGATATCAACCACTTCAACTCTCCCGGGGTCAAAACCAATATCCGCCTGCACCGCATTAATTGGTTTTTCTATCCCGAAAAGCTCGATCTTCATCGGAAAAATTTCTCCAATGCGAAATTGAGCTTTTGGCGGGATGTTAAAAACGACTGTTTTTGGCGCTTGCGGAAAACCCAACTTCAGCAAAATTCTGCTCTCACCATAAACTAATCCTATCGAAATAATCGAGAAAATTAAAATAAAAAAAGCGTTTAAAAGGGTGGAGCGAAGATTTTTCGGATGGATGTCTTTTTTGCTGACGGGAAGATTACAAAAACGACAAAGATCCCCCTCCTTACTCACCTGACAAAGAAAACAGGGAATGGTTTTAGGGGATAAAAACCACCACAAAGGATAGGCGACCACCAAAAATACGCCGAAAACGGCCAGTAAATGGATTAATACCCAGGAAGCAACCGCGAAAGATATAAATTTTAGTACCAGAAGAATACCAGGTAAAATCATCTCATTGAATATGACGCCCCCGACGTCTTTCCTCAGCGAATAAAGATAATTATTCGCTTCTAAAATGACGTATGCAACGTCTATTCTTCGCGAGTAAAAGTTACTCGCTCTGAATATAATACATCAAAATAGAAAAATCTGTAATATCGCAACGACCATCATTATTTAAATCGCAAGTGCCCCCAAAACTCTTGCTAAACTCCTTAAACCAAGCCGAGGCCACATCAAAAAGCTCGGGAAGCTCAATTTTCCCATCCCCATTCGGATCAAAAAGAGCAACTGCCTCGGGAAGCCGAAGAAGCTCTTCGATCGGTTTTAAATTTAAAAGAGAGGTAGTTACCGTCGCGGATTCAATTTTTAAAGTAAAAGGAGAGCTACCAAGGCTCTGCGTCGACTGGTAAGCGGAAATCGCATAAACCTGGTATTCGGCTGCATCTAAATCTTTGGCTTCCAAAGAGTATTCCCAATAACCGGTGTTGTTTGCAATCGCCGTTTTGGAAAAAGGATGAGGGGAAAAGAAAAGAGTAATCGTGGAAGATGGATAGCTAATCCCAGAAAATTTAACCGTCCCATCTTGAGAAACCTTAGTTTTATCTAGAGTAATTGTTGGCGGAAGAAAAATATTACCTAAAGAAGTGTTGGCATTCTCGGTAAGATTGATGGTATAGCCAATCGTAGAAGTGCTTAAGTTGCCACGATCAGTCGCGTAGAGTTTGTACTCCTTAATTCCATGGGTTTGCGCAGTGAGAGTAAAGTCAAAACGCCCACCATCATCCGCTATGGTTGTCCCGATGACCGCCCCATCCCGCGTTACTGTCACCACCGCCTTGGGGCTAGTCATTCCAGAAAAAGATAAAGTAGTATCCTCCAAATCCCCGCCGACTTTTAAACTGACGACAACTGAACTTTCCGCTCTAACTGGTCGAGCAGAAAAGACCGAAATTATCGTCAGGCAAAAAATTATTGTCAGAATAATCGCTTTTAACATCAAACATTTTTTCCTAACAAAATCCTAAGCGCCAAGGAAATCCTTCGGCGAGCCCGGAAAAGTAAAAATCCAAGAACGAATAAAACTGTTAAAACTATTCCGCCGACGCGATATGGAAATCCCCAAAAGGAAGTAGTTGTTATCAGGGCTTTGCCTTTATCACCGTAACCTAAGGACAAAGTAGCCACATAATGACCAAAAAGATTTTTTCGATCCCAAGAAAACGGGATCTTTCTGATCGCCCCAGGAAGGACGTTTCTCCCCTCAATCGGAATGTTTGCCACCTGTTTGCCAAAGACATTAGTAATGGAAAGGGATCCGTGCGGTTTAAGATGAACATTACCTTCATTTTTGACTCTGGCCTCAAACTCCACTGGACCATACTCCCAAAGACTTCTCTTAACTTGAAAACTTTCCAAAGTGGCCTCCTCTTTCGTCTTCCCAGCGATTTGAAGAAGTATTAAGGCCCCCAACTCCTGGGAAACCCCCGCTCCGGCTTGACCGGGAAGTAACCCGCCAATTTTAAAAATCAAAGAACCAAAATGCCCACCAGGCTCGGCGTTTAAGGGAATTCTAATCTCAAAAGGAAAACTGATATTACTTTTAGCGGGAAGATCAAACTCAGGCCATCCAGGAGTCATCCAACTAGCTAAAGAAAATGAAGTTTCCTCTTCGGTTAACCCGACGGAACCCTCTTCCCCAACCGCAGTAAAATTTCTTTTATCCACCACTACTCTGATGTTCTTTTCGCTTATATTCTGGACTCGAATAACATTTTTAATTGTGTCACCAGGATTGGCAGAAATTTCAAAAGTCGGAGGAGAAAGGCTTAAACCAGTGGATTCCGCCGCGAAAGCAAAACGCACCCCCGGACAAAAGAGGGTTAGCGTAATTAAAATCGCTACAAAAAAAACCAAAACTGACCATTTTTTATTCATTTGTCCTGTTGTAATCCTTTACTCTAAAAAAGACCAGACACTCGCAAAAAACGGGTCGAGCAAAGGGTAGCCTACACAAAGCTACCCTTTCTCTACCTCGCTCTAGTACTGCGGTGTGCAGGTAATAATCACTGTTGTCGTGTATGTAGCTGCAGCAGTGGTGCTCGCGATTCCCACTTGGTAGCCAACACGCACCACATCATCGGCAATCTTTGCCCCATTGTAAGCAACTTCCAAGTTGCCTGTTGTAAACTTTGCCCAATAGTCCGCCGGAGTGGTAAACCTATCAACCCCATCTCCAACGTTGCTTAAGGTCGCGTCATCAGTCGTATAGCCAAAGGCCTCGACTCCTGCAGCCGAAAAAGCTGCCGGGATAAGGTTAGTTCCAGGAGAAACGTCATCGATGGCCTCTGAACCCCCGTCTGACGGGGCTGCCGTGTAACGAATACTGGTAGTATAACCAGTGCCCGCGTTAGTGGTCGTAGTTAGTTCGTGACCAGCAATCGCGTTAGCTTGATCCGTCACCGTAGCAAAAGGGATCGTCCTTCGGTGCTACCCGCAATGCTTTGGGCGCCGCTCCCGTTGAAGGTAACTGTGGAAGAAGCCTGGGTAAAGGCGCCGTTGTTGGTCCATGTTCCAGACACATTGTAGGCCGAGGTGGTGGTTGAAGTTAAAGCGCCAGTGACGGTCAAATGATGAGTTGTTAGGGTCTCACTTCCGGATAAAGTGAGAGTGTCGGTGGTTAAAATATCAATTTTCTCAGTATCGTAAGTATTCACCGCGGCTTGAACCAAAAGGCTGCCGATTTCCGCGTCATACATGATGTCTTCGTCCTGATCGGCGTCGTAATTAGCCGTTACCAAGTCAGAAACAGCAATGCTTTGCGCTCCAGTTCCCCCTACTGAAAGGGTGTTAATATCTAAAACCATATCGATCATATTACCGGACCCACTATATTTTGAAATGGCCGTTGATTCCGAGGAATCGGCAATATCTCCATCACCGTCAGTAGCAAAAACCGTCATAATCTGATCGGCACTGGGCTGAGTTACACCGGTAATCTGCCAGTTTCCTGAGGTAACCGTCCCTGTTTGTTCAGCCAAAGAACCATTCACTGCCACCCTGACGATTGTTCCTTCACCAACATTAGATGTTCCAGAAACGGTAATCGTAGGGATTGTCCATTCAATTCGAATATAGCCTCCGTAACCTGCCCCACCGCTTCCAGTTTTACCGGTCCCACCACCGCCTCCTCCACCATAAAGTTCACCAGGAGCACCCGTTACATTATTTCCAGTAGAACCATTTCCGCCCTTACCTCCATAAAGACTAACCGCCGCCCCACCAGTCGGAACAGTCCCAGGATTTCCATCGGCAGTCGTTCCGGCGGCCGAACCGCCACCAGCTGAATCTCCCGCTGTTCCTGTACCACCAGTGCCGCCAGTCCGATTGGTATCACAATTAGAAGCCGTTCCCGGTGTCCCGCCAGTATAAACAGTTGGCGCTTGGCCGCCACCGCCACCACCAGCCGAATAGGTTGTGCCCCCAACAACAAAAGTGGAAGCTGCCCCATTACTACCGTTACCATTAACAGCTCCCCCACCCCCTAAAGCACCGACCGAGTAATCATAAGTTTGATCTTTAGTTAGTGATACAACTGAAATACAAGCCGCGCCACCGCCCCCGCCACCACCACCTCTTCCATTTGTACTGGAGGCGCCACCCGCGCCACCGCCCCCACCGCCAATTAGGATAATCGTATGATCACCTGTAAACTCAGCGGTAAATTGTCCTGAACCGGAGGTATATTCTTTGGGTGAAGCGTCTGCCGCTATTTGCCACATTCGCGCTTCTTCGAAACTCGTCAGTGCAAGCTTGTCCTGAGTAAAGCGGAGAGGACCAAGCAAATAAAATTCCGGGCTTTTATCGGGCGCGTCAAAGGTATAGCTGATAGTCACTTCTTTACCTCGGTAAAGTGAAAGATTCCAGGAGATAATTTTTTCCTCACCCACAGTTTCCACACCGTCATAGGAAATACCAGAAGCGGAAGGAGAAATTTCAAAACCCAAAGGTACTGTTTCAACCACCGTTCCTCGCCAATCCTCCTCCGACGTGAGGTGAAGTTTGACAGAATATGGGAAAGTTGGATTGATCCGCGTGGGCGCCGTTCGAGCAACATCAAAGGGAACTATTTTCCTAACCTCAAAAGAATCGGTAATCGTATGCTCGTCGTTATCGGTACGGGCGGTTAAAATCATTGAGTACGCGCCAATTTCGTCGGGTACCAAAAAATGGGCGTAGTAATCTGGCTTATCAATTAAATTATTCGGACCACACTGTTCTTCTTTAACAATACTGTCATCTTTGGTAGTAAATTCGAATTTTTTGCCAGAAGGACTTTTGATTACTAAATCAAGATCCGCATTGCAAATTGTGTAACCGGTATCGTTTAAAACCGCAAACTGTAACAGGGCGTCATTGCCAGGAAGTTCGATGGAGCGGTCAATGTTAATCGCCAACACTCCCCAGGTAAAACCCTCCTCCAAAACCGTTCCCTCTGAAGATACTATCTTTAAATGATATTTCCCTGGACGAAGATTTACCGTCGGTTCAATTTTTAACGTCTCTCCTTCGATCCGAATAGGAAGGACAACCCTCTCTCCCAAGGGCGAGAAAACCTTAACCTTAAGATCCCCCATCCGGTGAAATCCAACCGCAACCTCCACCGTTTCTTTTTTGGCAAAATCATTTTTTAACAGTCGTGGTTTTTCCAACTCTCCCGCCTCGTAGACCAAGTTAGCGGAGGAAGACGCTTCTTCTCCCCTCACAATAGTTATTGTATTAGGACTTCTAGGCGCGAGCGTGTTAAATACAAAAATGGCGCCGAGGAGAAAAATCGGAAATTTTAAGAGAATAAACTTTCTTTTTTTGGAGATATACGATTTATCCTGCGGAGAAGCGATTGAAGCCCGAAGATGATTTATAAAAAGTAGGGGTAATTGAAAGAAAACAAAAATGGTGACCAAAACAAGAAGAATAATAAATCTAATCAAAGAAAAGGTCGCCTGTGGTAAATTTAGAAGGGAAAGAAAAAAGCTTGAAAGCACCAAAAAAGCCAGGAAAAAGACATCCAAAAAATTAGACAAGCTTTTTAAAAAACCAGAACGCGTGGCAGGCACCATTGACATCATTCTATCATAGATTATTTGCGAATTTGTATCAAAGTTTTTTCTAAACTATACCAATATACGATATGCGTCAAATACATATTAGACTCTGTTTAGCGTAGTTTTTTAATCATTTTGAGATTCTACCAGATTAAAACCTAACAACAAGAAAAACCCTCGTTTCTACCAACACATGTGCCATTAAGTCACACTTTCAGAGCACAAATGTGAGGCACTACCCGCCTAAGGCGGATGGCTTCCTCCAATTGCGTACGCGAATCGCGCGAAAGCTCATACAGCCTCACCCACGTGCAAGAGCACGTGGCTCTCGCTTCGCAATTGTAGATTCTAAATGATTGCCCAACTTTCTCTAGATTTCTCTCTTTAGATTTCTCTCTTTCGCTAACTTTCCTGATTGGTTAACAACAACCTATCGATCGATAGGTTACCGTGAACACAAAGAATATCCTTCACCCGCTTTTCCGCCCGGAAACCAGGCCAATCAGAAGGCAAAAGTTGCTTAGGCAAATAGGGGTCGTGAAGGAGAGTTTCTATAAATCGTTGGCAAAAATGCTCTGGGGAAACAACTTTAGAGGCCCCATCCTCCAAAATATCTCGATACTCGTTAGCGAGAACAGAAAGGTTAAATATCTTCCAAGCTAGCCCTTTATCATCACCACCCGAAAGGTCTTCCGCGATCGAAACATTAACATATTCTTCTAGGTAATGTTCAGCAAGCCACTCTTTGATGTCAGCGCGAAAACAAGAAAAAGGAGAAATGTAGATACTCCTCTGCCATTTAGCAAATCCAAGGGAGATCAGTTTTTCCCTTAAGTACATTCTTGTATCTTTATTTTTTTCGGGGACATCGTAACTTACAACAACCCACTTCCCGTCCCAGGAATTACGAAACTTTGACAAAGAAAATCGCCTGCTGGGTAGTTTTCCCCTCCCTGGAGGAGAAAGTGAAATAAATACTTGTCCCCTGCGAACTTCTTTTTTGATATCTCCTACCCGAAAAAGTCTTTGAACTTTTTTTCTCAACTTATTTTCCTCTTTAGGGGAAAGTTCCGCGAATCCAAAAATATCTCGGTTCCTCGTCCCAGCGCCACTTTGTATAGTTTCAATAACCGCATCACCAAACAACGCCAAGGTTAGTAAGATTTTGTCACTCGTTCTTAGCATTTTCCTCATATAAGAAAGTGTACTTTAGCTGTTTTCATCTGTCAACAACTACCTATCGATCGATAGGTAGTTGTGAACACGAGTTACTGGAAAACCCTGTACTCATCAACAATTATTGTACTGATTAAAAATTTGGAACCTAACACTAGCACTCACCAAATAGGAATTGTCGACGCAGGCAACCGAGCGAGGGATTGGTCTTTACCCGAGCATTAGGCGAGCGTAGCTCGCCGAGTCTGGGGCATTTATGTTGATAAACATAAATGCCCCGGACTATTTTGGCCCGGGGCTGAAAAGGAGAGAGAGACTGATTAACATGTTACCACCAGAAACCCATTTTGTCAAGCCCAACGATAAGGATAATATCTCCTCTGTCAATAAAGTCCTCTTTGTCAAAGTAATCGTCCTTATGGAAGGCTTCAGAAACCCCGAACACTTTTTGTACTCGGAGAGAGGTGTAATCTTCAAAAGAATCGGTTAATAGAGTCGTTTTCGCGTATTCTTCCTTGGTATTTGAAACAAAAACCACTCTACCCCCAATATTTTTAATAATTTGGGCGCAGAAATTGGCTAGGCCTGGCTTTCCCGTGCCATTCAAAACAACGATCTTTTTATCGGCGGAAAGAATGGTGGAATCCATAAACTCAGGCAAACACTCCGCCCCACTCTCACAAAATTTGCTCATCGCCGATCGGGATTTAGAGAGCCCGCTTAATACATAGTATATTTCGGGCAAAGAAAGGTCAGTCCGGACGCTCTCGGGAAGAATGGAAATCAAAGATTTAACCTTAAAAATTAGGCTCAAGCTAAAGCTTCTTCCCAAATCCGTCGGGTCTATTTCCCCAGAAAGTTCAGAAAGCCTCCCCCAGCCAACAGAATCAGTCAAAAAATATCCATCAATGGGAATTTTTGCGGAAGATTCCAAGAGGCGACAAGTCAAGGCGGTATTTAGCTTTGGCTCGGCTGTGTTACCAACCGCGTAAGCTTGATTTAAAGAATTTTCCCCAAACCCAAAAGGCATACTAACTTGCTGATTGGGATTAATGCTGGTTAAAGCGTAGCGCTCCCCTTCCGGATCAATATGTAAAACTAATAAATCAGAAATTGTAGAAGAATCGTCGCTCAAATCAGAAATTTTTATTAAGGCAAGATTTATGGGAGTTTTTCCATCCCAACGAGTCTCTTTTGGCAAACTACCTGCCGCTTGCGCGAATGGATTTCGAAAAGAGTGATAAAGGTAGAAGGAAAGCGCGCCAATGCCAGCTAAAAGGAAAAGGAAAAGAACCGCAAAAAGTTTTTTAAGCAGATCATTCGTCTTTTTGACAAGAGAAAACTTGCGGTAAGAGAAGCCTTTTTTCCTCTTCATAGCAAGCCTCTTTGATTTTTTGGCAGTTCTTAGGGGCATTGGTCAAAATTGTAGCAACAACACCTGGAGTTTGACAAGAGGGAGTTTTAGGCGGTATTAACGGGAGTAAGTTTACCTAGCGCCCAAGCTAGTTCTTCCGCCATATCACATTCAAGTCTGATTTTGGCGCCGGTGCGCGGGTGATTGATAGTAATTCGAGCAGCGTGGAGAAAAAGTCTGGGCGACCATTTTCGGTCACGGCTTGATTGTTTATGGCCAGAATAAGTTTCATCCGAAAGAACCGGGTGTCCTATTGCAAAAAGGTGCACCCTAATTTGGTGAGTTCTTCCAGACCTAGGGAAACAACGTAAAAGAGTAAGCGCTTCCCCGCTGACCGGGTTCTTAAAATACTTTTCCACTCTAAAGATTGTCCGAGATTCTTTGCCAGAGGCAAGCATGCTAAATCGCATTCTATTTTCCCTATTTCTTCCCATAAATCCAGAAACCTCAAAGGTTTGAAAATTGATAGTTTTTAAATGAACATTTTCAGAAATCGTAGAAACCTTTCGTTCCGGTAAACCGCGACGAGGTGTTTTTCGATAGCGAAATCTTTCGTCCCCCCGGGCAATCTTTTTCGGCTCGGGGGCTGGTTTTGGGAGGTTCAATTTAAGAGGATCAATTCGCCCGTGAACCAAAACTAAGTATTCTTTCTCTACTGTTCTCTCCTTAAATTGGTTTTTGAGTTCACCAAATGCCAGAAGAGTTTTGGAAATGAGCATTACCCCAGAAGTTTCTTTATCAAGGCGGTGTGAAAGCCCGTTTTTATCAATAAATTCTTCAGTTAATATTGGGTCTCCCCTTTCCGATCTGATGTTTGCCACATTCCGGGAGATGTATTTTTCAATCCAATCCTGAACGGTAAACTTCCCAAACTGGGTATCGGAACGATTAACCACCAGCCCTGCCGGTTTATCAATCGCTAATATATCCTCATCTTCATAAATTATTTTTATATCCATTGTTTTGATTATATAATCGCCTAATTTGGGCTTGTCACGCTGAGCGTGGTTGCAACCCTCGTTAGTCGATTATGTATTCTCTACCGCTCGTCGCATTGCGAACTCGCGTTAGAGAAGTATAGCACACTAGAGGTTTTGGGGATAAAGAGGGCTCGGGGCGTTCTGAAGGCGCTTACCGAGCCATGTTTATCTTCAGTCAACGAATTGCACAGTCAGAAGGTACGATTTCTCAGCCATTTTCCTAACCTCAAGAATCAAAAACCGGGCGTCTATCTCTGAGTCCAAAAAACGATCACCCACGATAGGCGTCTTTCTCCTAATAACAGATCCTTGAGCGACAACTTCTCCTTTTGAATCCTTCACCATCCACGTCCAGCGAACCTCATCAGCCATTGGCCTCTCCTTTTGGACATCCACTAATCGACACCTGCCCCTCCTAGCCTGTTTTTGAAGATCATAACACCTTGTTCCTAAATAGTTTAACTTTTAGGGGACTTATTTTCCTCCTTCTCAGCACAGCTTTTACAAAGAGTGGTCGCCGGAAAGGCTTTGAGGCGATTAATATCAATATCTTTACCACACTTCTCACAAATACCATAAGTGCCAAGATGAATTTTGGCAAGGGCCCGCCTAACCTGGATTTGCATCCTTGCCAAAGAGTAAGAGCTTCGGTCAACCGACGCTTTGCCAATATCCTCCTGAACATCGTCAAGGTATTCGTTGGAACGCAACCGCCCCCTATTCATATAAGGATCTGACTTTTTTACTTTCTGCCCCTGTTGCTCAATGCTTTTATCCTTCTTATCAAGACTCTCACGAACAGAATCAACAAAGGCGCCAGGCAGCTTTGTCTTTTTCTTAAAAGGATTTTTTATATTCTTGAAACTAGCTTTCATAGTTTTAATCAAACTAAAGACTTTGGAAAAACCTAATTTTTTAACTCGCTTGTACAATCCTATCAAGGTTAGGAGTAAAAAAGCAAGAGTGATTAAAACATCAACATTAATTCCAAAAACAAGGTGTTTCTCGCTTCTTAAGAAGGAAAAAACGAAATCGTGCATGAAAAACAAATTAAATCCAAGAATCCCCCAAAACCCAATAAATACCTTAAAAGAAGAGAGTAAAACCAAAATCAAAAGAATAACTAAAGAAGAAACAAGCTCGTAAAACGAAAGCGATTTGTTAAATCCGCCGACAAAGTAACCCAAAGAAACTACCGTCCGCGCCGCCGCCAATGGAATAACCAAAATATCCAATATTTTATAAATTGACCATTTATTCTTAAAAATTAGATACAGACAAAAAATACCCGCCCCAAAAAGAGCTCCTGCGTAAGCAATATCCCCAGACCAAAACCTAAAAAAATTTAAGTAATTTCCCTCTAAAAGCGCACCATTCCAAAGAAGTCTATATACTCTTCCAGAAATCAACCCAAAAAAGAGCGCTCCCAAACAAAAATCCCAAACGTCCCCCTCGGCAAAGCCTTCCTCTACCGCTTTTTTCCAAAACAAAAAAAGGGAAACGATAACCGCGATCAGTAAAAAAAGAGGAATTAAATTTATGTTTATGTTAATCATATTTCTACCATTCTTTGGCGACTTTTGCGATATAACTAGAACTTACGAGCATCGAAATCCCAATTACAAGCGCCATTTTCTCTACTCCGAGCAAATCCGCCAAAAAAGCGCTTAAAATTACCGGGAGGGCTGAGGTTAGAGTGACAAACCAACTTAAAACTCCATAGACTCTTCCCCGCATATTGTCATCCGTTTTTTCCTGGATGGTGGCGTTTGCGGGCACTTCCACAAAAGAGCTAAAAAATCCAAGAATAAAAATTAAAAGGACGGCGATCGCAAGAAAATCAACTCCAAAAAAGCTATTGGCGAAGCCCGGAATACGCGATTCAATCCTCGAAAGCGGAATCCTCTTGGTAAAACCCAAAAGCATGATACTTGCGGCAATGATTTGATAAGAACGGAGCGCTCCTCGGCGACGGTTAAAGTGAAGCCCAATCTGACCAACAAGAATTGCCCCAAGAGCCACCCCCAAAACCATCGGTCCCATTATAACAAAGCTGGTATCGGTCAAGTTAATATGAAGAACAGAGGCAGAAAAACCGGGGGCTAAAACAAGGAGGGTAGCATCAGAAACTTGGGTCGCTCCAAGAATTAAAGAAGCCTGAGCCACCGTTTTATTCTTTTTCATATAGGAAATACCCGCCTTTATATCAACAATCATTTTCATAAATTCGCTTTTAAGAAAGGTAAAATCTAGCTTTCCAAAAGCGTTTTTCGGGTTAAAAAAGGTTCTATGGGCAAAGGCAAGGCTTTCTTTAAACCAAAGCCCTTTATCGGTGGTGGTCGGAAGCAGAGCAACTAAAATAAAGGAAAGGAAAAAAAGGGCGCCTAAAAAGATGAACACATAATCTTTGCCAAAAAGTTTAAGGGCGGGGCCTGCGAACAACCCCCCAAGAACCAAAGAGGTATAGACGGTAAAAGAAAAAAGGGAGTTGGCGGGCATAATTTCCTTTTCCGTTAAGTAGCTTGGCAAAACGGCTGACTCCGCAGGAGAGAAAAAAGCGTTGGCAATTGAGAAAATGGAAATTAGAAAAACTGACCAAGCGACGTTCCCTGGGAAAAGAAGAAAGGCGAGACAGGCAATCGCCCGAAGAATATTGGACATTGCCATTATAAGTTTCCTCCGCCCGCGATCAATGATCACTCCGATAAAAGGATTTAGTAAAAAAGCGGGGAGCCCGGAGGCAATCATGAGGATGGCCACTGCCCGATTAGACTTTGTCGTTTGGAAAATAAGAAGGGCTAAAACAAAAACCACCGCCTGAAAGGCGATCCGGGAGGTAGTTTGGGAAAGCCAAAGAAACATGAAGTTTTTGTTCTTAAAAACGGGAGTGTAAAGAGAAAAATTCATACGGGATTAAGTTTAGCAAGAAAGATCTTTTATACGCAACATTCGCATGTTCATTCGAAAACTTGTCCTGAGCTTGTCGAAGGATTCGCACCGCTAAAGGAGATTTTGATCTTTCACAGGACCTATCACTGCCAAATTAAGATTATTTTCTTTAACCACTCTTTTTGCGACTCGGGAAAGATCGCCCGAGGAAACAGCGTCAATCTTTGCAATCACTTCTTCTGGCGTCTCAATTTTGCCTTCTAAAATTTCCTGCTCACCGTAAAAACCAGCCGTATTCATTGTATCTTCCAAAGTCAAGATGAAGTGTCCCTTAACATATTCTTTGGCTTTTTTGATTTCCTCCTCCGGAATTTCTACATCTGCAAGTCTATGAAACTCCGAAAGGATCACCTTTACCGCTTCCGGAAGCCTATTAGTCGCCACTCCGGCAAAAGCAGAGAAAGTGCCAACATCATGGAAAAAGTTGGTGTCGGAATAAACATAGTAACAAAGTGAGCGTTTCTCGCGCGCTTCTTCAAAAAGCCGGGAGGACATTCCCCCGCCAAAAATGGCGTCAAGAACTTCTAAAGCGTAGCGGTCAGGATCAAATCGAGAAAAAGATCTGAACCCAAGAGCAAGGTGAGTTTGATCGGTCTCACGGAAGGAAATTTTGGTCGCGGGTTTAGTTTGTGATTCAATTTGCGGGAGGAAAGATTGAGTACTTTTATTACTCATTTTTAGGAAGCCCTTTTCTGCCATTTCCTTCGCTTCTTTTTCCTCAAAACTCCCCGCAATTACCAACACCGCATTTTGGGCTTGATACAAATTGTTTAAATAATCAATAAAGGTTTCTCTTTTAAAAGAGTTGATAGATTCTTTCGTGCCGGCGATATCCCACCCCATTGGCGTATCTCCGTAAAGCAAATTGCAATAAACAAAAGCCAGATATTTCCTGGGCTCATCGTGAATCATATTGATTTCTTCGGTAATAACGCCCTTTTCTTTCTCAATCTCTCCTTCCTCAAACTTGGAATTTATTAAAATATCTGAAAGCACGTCCAAAGATTTTTCTAAATGGGCTTTAGCGGATTTGATGTAGTAATTAGTCATTTCCAGGCTCGTTCCCGCGTTAAAAACTGCCCCAATCGAATCCAATTCTTTTGCCAAAGTAATCAAATCTGGGCGTTTCTTGGTTCCTTTAAAAAACATATGCTCGGCAAAATGGGAAATTCCGGAATTATTTTTATTTTCATAGCGCGACCCCGCGCCAATTAGGACCATTGAGGAAACGGAAGGAAGGGTGTGGTTTGGGACTAAAATAAGCCGTAAACCGTTTTTGAGTGTTTGTTTTTGGAAATGAGATGTTACCATAAACAATTTAACAACTCAGCAATTTAACAATTTTTAGCTTATTCTCCCAATATACTCCCCCGTTCTTGTATCAATCTCCACCATATCCCCTTCTTTAATAAATAGTGGAACTTGAAGGGTAATGCCTGATTCAAGAGTAGCTGGTTTAAACACATTGGAAACAGAATCCCCCTTAAGGCCGGGCTCGGTTTCGGTCACTTTCAAAACGACGTGCGGGGCAATATCAACCGTGATCGGCTCGTTTTCAAACAAAACAATGTAAACCCCCGCCCCCTCCTTTAAATAAGGAATATACTCCCCCACCACCTCGTCAGAAAGGGAAAATTGCTCATAATTTTCCGGATCCATAAAAAGATGCTCGTTCGTTTTTTTGTCAGAATAAAGAAATTGGGCCTTTTTTCTTTCCACATCTGCCTCTTCTAACCGGGCGCCCGAATACAGGCCCAGGTCCTTTAAAACCCCCGTTTTCAGGTTTTTAATTTTTAGTTTGATGCTGGCATTCCCCCGCCCCATCTTTTTGTGATCATAATTAACAACCACATAGGGCTCGCCTTCATATTTAAATACCGCGCCATTTCTAAGTTTATTAACTTCAATCATGGGGGGATTTTACCACAAAGTAATCCCAAGTTCTCTTAAGTCCTTCTTCAAAAACAACCTCTGGTTCCCAACCCAAAAGATTTTTGGCCTTTGTGTGATCCGCCAAAGTATTTCTTGGTTCGAATCGCGCAGGGATATAAACCGGTTTAATGTCTTTACCAGAAAGCTTGATAATTTCGGAAGCGACGTGGTTTATCGTAACGTTATTGCCAGCGCCGATGTTAAAAGATTGGCCAAAACATTCCTTATTGGTAGTTTCCATTGCCAAAATGTTGGCCCTGACCACATCCCCAACATATGTAAAATCGCGCGTTTGCTCTCCATCCCCCGTGATCGTTGGTGACTCTCCTTTTTTCACCAAATTTATAAATTTAGCAATCGCCAAAGGATAGCCTCCCGAAGGATCAATCCTCGGACCGTAAACATTAAAGTACCTTAAAGAGATTGTCTCTAGACCGTAAACATGGAAATAAAGCCGCATATACTCCTCGCCAAGAAGCTTATGGAGAGCATAGGGAGAAAGCGGGTCGGGCGTCATTGTTTCCACCAGGGGAAGAATCTTTTGATCGCCGTAAACGGAAGAACTGCTAGAAAAGACGATGCGCTTAATCCCCGCTACCCGGCAAAACTCCAAAAGGTTTAAGGTGCCGTTAACATTTATATCGTGAGTTTCCACGGGGTGCTCGATCGAATACTGTACTCTTGGCCTCGCGGCAAAATGAAAAACTCCGTCAAAATGCTCCCCTGAAAGGATTTCCTGCAAATTATCTCCAATGCTTTTTTTAACTATCTTTAAGTTAGGGTTATTTTTTTGAGAAGCTAGATTTTGTTCTTTTCCACCGGAAAAATCATCAAGAACGATAACTCTGTGCCCGAGCTCTAGAAGCTTATCCACCAAATTACTGCCAATAAATCCGGCTCCGCCGGTAACAAGATAGTTCATATGGACTTAGGATAACGCCAATTGACCACCAAAGTCAATCCAGTGTTTTCTGGCATCTTGATCTTTACCCGTAGAGACGAGGCATGCCTCGTCTCTACATAATAAAGACAAAACTCCCCGCAGTTGTTAGGTAGTATTTCACAACAGATGCTTATATTTTAAGTTGTACGATTTTTTCGTACACCTCGCTACCTTCATTTTGGAGCTTGATCTTTAAATCACTCCAATATCTGCGAGGAATTGTGCTGCCAGTCAACGCTGCTACCACATCTACAATTGAAAAATACCAAAGCTCCTGCTGGTCATCCCAGTGTCTGCGAATTTCTTTTCCTTGAAATATAGCAATTTTATGTTCTGACATATACATTTAAGTGGACAAAGACCACCCGAAGCTCAAAGAGCGTAGGGTGGTGCCGGCGGTCGGAATCGAACCGACACGAAAGGTTAGCCTTCCACGGGTTTTTGAGACCCGCGCGTCTACCAGTTCCGCCACGCCGGCAATCGCTTATGATTTTACTACAAAAAAGGAGCTATTGACAATTGAAAATAGTTGATTTAGTATACTGTCATCATAATTTAAGCTTCCCCATCTTTTTTTGATTGGTTGGTTAGTGAACTGCTGTGTCCGCTATCCGCCAACCGGCGGAGGCGGATTACCAACCATCAATCCCGATTTAATCGGGACGAAGGGGGATTCTACCTAGACCATATGTACATTTTTATCCGCGATCGCGGACTTTTTTGTACATAAAATATATAACAATTTTATATGCGATCGCATACTAATTTGTTATAAAAAGAAAAGCCCTCAGATCGAATCGTTGCGTTTTTAGGCGCTAGATTTTTATGATCTGAAGGCTTTGTGGTCCTACCTACCTATTCCCGGAAAGTTTTCAGGACCCTTCTCAATCGGGCTGATGAAAGGATCCGAAATTGGGGCGGGCGCGGGAGCAGGCGTCGGGACGGGCTCTTCCCAAACGGGGGCGTCAGGATAGCGCATGTGCCAGCCCGCGTTGTAAAACTCGCCTTCTCCATAAGGTTGCCAACGATCGGCGCCCCAAGGAAGGTGCATCAAATCGCTGGAGAGCCCAATCGCACCAAACTCTCCAAACATCTGCCGGGTGGCCCCGCGCTCCCCATAGGACCAGACAGTGAACCTTTCGGGGTTCACTTCATCCTCGACAGTGCTCCCGACCAGCATCAGCCCATTACCCCAGGTCTGCATGCTGAACGGCCAGATACTCTGTGGGCCCCTAGCGAAAGAGTAGTTCCCGTGCCAGAGAACCGCGTACTGATCCGTCAACACGCCAAGCTGGCCTTCCGAAGGAAGAATGATGTCCTCCGGCAGTTGAAAATGGGCGATGCCGTCGTTCATCCAGTAGGTCCAATACAACTCGGACCAGCGGCTCCCCTTCCCGCGGATCTGAATGATCGCGGCCCCTGCGACATTGGTCTCGATCGTCCACCAACGGCCACCGAGAAACTTCATGGTGACCAGATTGGACGAAGACCAAGCCGACGGCGGGAAAGACGACCCACCCGAAAGGCCTTCTTCTTGGGCGGCGGAGACGTTGAACTCGCCAGCAAAAACCGGCGGCTCGGGGGCAGGGCCTTGGGCCGAAGCGATCGCGGGCAGAGAGCCGGCGATCAAAGCAAACAAAAAAACAACGACGATCAATTTCTTGAACATGTTCCTCCCCTCTCTATTGGGAAAAACTTAAACCAACGCCTAATTACGTTGATCTTCGATACGCCTTGATTATACCACACTAGAGGTTAAAAGTCAATCCTTCGACAAGCTCAGGACAAGTTCCTTCGGCAGGCTTACAGTGAGCTTTGTCGAACTGCTCAGGACGAGCCTTTCTCTTAATTACAACTCTTCTCTCGCTGTAAAGCGATCAATTAAGCGCCCGACGAAGGATCTGGGCTTATCAAAAACGGTCAGGGAGGAAAGGGTGCAAATGGGAAGAAGGGCCGCAAAAACAAAAGTCGTTTGAAGGGGAAAACCCGCCCGAGAAACCGTGTAAGCAATCAAAAGTCCCCACAATGATCCTAATCTTAAGGCGATTTCTCTTAAAACTACATACAAATAAGAGTTTGTTATCCCGCTTATCCTTCGATATACCGTCGCCGCCCAAGATACCCTATATAAGGATTCCGACATGTTTCCCCCACTCTGAACCAGAAAAACCTGCCCGGGATTGGTAATTGGAATCCTTAGAATCCAAAAAAAGCTGATAAAAAGCGCCCCCAAAGTAAACCCTCCGGTTTCATTACCATGATCAACCAGTTTCCCCGAGAAAAAGCAGAAAATCACGGAAACAATTAAAGTGGCGGAAACAATAAATCCTAAGTAATCGTAACTCCCTTTAACAACGGCCAAAAGAAACAAAGGCCAAGCGATCCAAGCAACATACCCCCTTGCCCCCTCAAAAAAGAACCCCCACATAAAACCCCTAAATTTTCTCGAGAAGTATCCCTTAACTATTTCGCAATAATCGCCAAGGTGATAGCCTTTTCCATCAACTACCAAAGCAAGCGGAAAAGAGGAAATGATGATAAGAGAAAGTGACAAGATAAGTAAGGCGGTAAATCCAAACAAAGTGGCAATCATTCCCCCAAAAGCGGGGGCAATCGCAGAAACAAGCGTCCCAAAAATGCCATCAAGGGATATTTGGCGGCCTAAATGATGTTTGTCCGCCTGTTTGGCAAAGGTCAAATGATAACAATTCCAAAAGAAATGGAGGGAAACTCCTTCACAAATGGCGGCGGCCACCAACCAGCCATGATTATTTTGGGCTAAGATCAATGAACCGTTAGCTAAAGCAAGCAAAACATTTCCAATAAAAATTGAGTAACGAAAGCCTAAACGGAGGATGATTTTGCCGGCTGGCACCGCCACCAATAAGCTCGCAACCTCCATCAAAATAAAATAAAGTACCACCCGAACAACCGCCTCATTTAATGGTAGGTGGGAGTAGAGCTTTGAAACATAAATAGGAACGAAAATTCCGGTAAGAGAAATGGCGAAGGTTCTGACAATCGAGGCCAGGTAAACTCCGAGCATTTCCCCATTTCCGATAAAATTTGGAACGTATGGAAA
>Ga0066637_10000745_pt1 | contig 20272 bp, 16 predicted proteins | sample CryGeyCG2014_020_FD_62737 | JGI IMG/M metagenome (GOLD analysis project Ga0066637, IMG submission 62737) | Groundwater microbial communities from aquifer - Crystal Geyser CG08_land_8/20/14_0.20 | ecosystem: Environmental > Aquatic > Deep subsurface > Groundwater | place: USA: Utah: Grand County...
AAAATTATCCAGGTTTATGTTGATACCGGGCAAAACATAGAAAAAGACAAACCTTTGGCTGTTTTGGACTCTTCGGAACTGCGCGCTCAGTTGGCGCAAGCCAAAGCGCAATTAGAAATTCAGCAAATCAGATTAGAAGAAATTAAAAAGGGAGCGCGGGCTGAAGAAATCAATGTTTTGCAAACTAAAATAGACAACGCGCAAAGAGCGCTCGTTGACAGCCAAGTGAATTTAGCCAACGCACAAAGCAAAGCCATCACTGATTTGGCCAATTACTATGATGATGTGCCGGATATTTTAAACAGCGCTTATGCTTTAAGCGACGACGCGGTTAACAAGCAAATCTCTGACTTGTTTTCTAACGCGCTGACTGACAGCCCGCAAATCACTTTTCAGATTTCGGATTCTCAGGTGGAAATCGCCGCTGAACAACAAAGAGTAATTGCTGGCGTAACTTTGAATGAATTGAAAGCTATCTTAAAAAACACGTCTCCCAACGACTATACCAGCCAAGACAAAGCGCTAAATGACAGCGAGCAAAAGCTGATAATTATCAGGGACTTTTTAAGTAAAGTTGCCGAAGCATTAAATTTTTCCACTAATTTATCGGCCACAACTCTGGCCGCTTATAAGGGCTACGCCAATACCGGCAGAACAAATGTCATAACCGCCATTGCCGAGATTAATACTCAAAAACAAGCCATTACCAGCCAAAAATCTCTTAATCAGCAAAACATCTCCACGGCCCAAGCCCAACTAACCACTGCGCAAAATTCTTTAACCGCGGCGCAAAAGGATTTAGATTTGAAAAAAGCAGCCGCCACCCCAGAACAAATTCAAACGCAGGAAGCTCAAATTAAATCAGCCCAAGCTGACATTGAGAATTTAGAAATTCAAATAAGCAAAACAACCCTGCGCTCCCCTATCAATGGGATTGTTATTAAACAAAACGCCAAGGTTGGACAAATTGCCACAGCCAACACTAATATTGTTTCAATAATATCCGAGGTTAAATTTCAAGTTGAAGCCAATATAGCTGAAGCCGACATTGCTAAAGTAAAAATTGGCCAGACCGCCAAAATAACCTTAGACGGTTACGGCCCGGAAACGGTTTTTGAAGCAATGGTTATAAAAATAGACCCGGCTGAAACCATTATTGAAGGAGTGGCCACTTATAAAACAACTTTTGAATTTAACGAAGACAGCGATAAAATAAAATCCGGTATGACCGCTAATATTGATATTTTAACCGCTCAAAAAGAAAATGTTTTAACAATACCCAGTCGGGCAGTTATCACTAAAAATAATGATAAACTGATAAGAGTGTTCAACGGCGAAAAAATTGAGGAAAGAAAAATTACGCTTGGCTTAAAAGGTTCAGACGGCAATGTGGAAATAATAGAAGGCCTGCAAGAGGGAGAAAAAGTGATAACTTTTGAAAAGAAATAAATGACGCTCCAAAAACGGGAGCCGCAGGTGAACCGTTTTTGGCAAGCGGAATTTACCCCGTGAAGTAGAAATTTGCTTGCCCTGTTAAGTAAAATTTGACTTCATCAAATTTTAATTTCAAATTTTTTTAAAATTTGAAATTACTTAACAGGGCGAGCAAATTTCAATCCGCCTCAGGCGGATTACTTCACAGGGTATAAGAATTCGTAAGTCAAATAAATGGTTTGCTGTAGCAAACCATTTATTTGACAACGACTTCTAACATGTCTCTCATAGATGTCTATAATTTGAAAAAAATTTACAGCGGCGATGGCGCGGAAACCTATGCTCTTTGCGGGGTTTCTTTTAACATAGAAGCCGGTGAGTTTGTGGCAATTATGGGTCCGTCGGGCTCGGGCAAGTCAACCTTGCTGCATATCTTGGGATTTTTAGACAAACAAACCAATGGCGCTTATCTCTTTGACAATAAAAAATTCAACGACTACTCAGAAGACCAAATAGCCAAAGTAAGAAACAAAAAAATGGGTTTTGTTTTTCAGGCCTTTAATCTTTTGCCCCGTACCACGGTTTTAGAAAATGTTAAACTGCCGCTTTTATATTCAGATATTAAAGAATCGCTTTGGAATGAAATGACAAAAAAGGCGATAGAACAAGTGGGGCTAAGCCATCGCGCCAATTATGAAACATCTCAATTGTCCGGAGGCGAAAAACAAAGAGTGGCCATTGCCCGGGCCTTGGTTAATAATCCGCAAATAATTTTCGCCGATGAGCCCACCGGCAACCTTGACTCGCGCTCAGGCAGCCAAATAATGGAAATTATTGAAACATTAAACAACCAGGGCCATACTATTATTTTAATCACCCACGAAACCTGCACTGCCGAGTACGCTCAAAGAATTATCCGGCTAAAAGATGGATTTATTGAAAGCGACGAAAAGGTGGAGAAAAGAAAAAAAGACGCAAAAATTAGCTTTGCTAAATAAATCCAAAATTTATAAGCACGAAGCATAAAGCACAAAATAAATCCTAAACCCTAAACTCTAAATCCTAAACAAATCCAAAATTCAAAATCCCAAACCCTAAACCGTTTTAAATTTTGAATTTAGGATTTTGAGTTTGTTTAGAGTTTAGAATTTAGGATTTAGAATTTGTTTAATAAGTATGACCTTAAAAAACAGTATCAAAACCGCCATAAAGGGTTTGCGAACGAATAAATCGCGCTCAGCTCTGACTATATTAGGCATTGTCATTGGCATCACTGCCATTATTTTGATAATGTCGTTGGGTAAAGGCGCTCAGGACTTAATCTTAAACCAAATAAAGGGCTTGGGTTCAGCAACTATTATAATTGAACCGGGCCGCGAATCGCAGGGTCCTTCTGATTTCAGTTCAATGTTCGCGGATTCGCTGAAAGACCGCGAGGTTGAAGCATTAAAAAATCAAAACAATGTTCCGGGCATTGAAACGTTAACGCCAATGGTTGTTGCTTCGGGCGCGGTTTCTTACGGCGATGAAGTCAGAAATTTTATGGTTTTGGGTGCCTCCAGCATAATAACCGATATTGTTAATGTTCATCCGGAAATCGGTGTTTTTTTTGATGAAGAACAAGTCCAGCAAAGAGTTGCGGTTACGGCTATCGGCTCTGAAGTTAAAGAAAAACTTTTCGGCAACTCGGATGCGGTCGGCCAAAACATTAAAATTAAAAATAAAATTTTCAGAATAATCGGCGTTTTCCCAACCAAAGGCCAAGTGGGTATGCTTGATGTTGATAATACCCTTATCGTGCCGTATACCACTGCTCAAAAATATCTCTCGGGAATGAATTATTATCATCAAATAATTGCTAAGGCCAAATCCGAGGATATTTTATTGGAAACAGTGCAAGATATTAAACTAACTTTGCGAGACCTGCACAACATTACCGACCCTTCAAAAGACGACTTTCATGTGATGACTCAAGAAGACATTGCGCAAAGAGTTGGCACGGTTACTTCGGTTTTAACGGTCTTTTTAGCCGCCATCGCCGCTATTTCTTTAATAGTCGGCGGCATTGGCATTATGAACATTATGCTTGTTTCAGTAACCGAACGAACCCGCGAAATCGGCTTAAGAAAGGCATTGGGCGCCACCACTAAAAATATTCTCACGCAATTTCTTTTAGAATCAACTATTTTAACTTGTTTGGGCGGCGCCATTGGGGTTTTATTGGGGATTTTCTTTTCCTTTGTGTCTGCTTTAATTTTAAGCCGCGTGATTGGCTCGAGCTGGCAGTTCGCTCTTGCACCAAAAGCCATTCTCCTTGGCTTGGGTGTTTCGGCTTTCGTTGGTTTAGTGTTTGGGCTTTATCCGGCCAGCCAGGCCTCAAAAAAATCGCCAATTGAAGCGCTGAGATACGAGTAACTCGCTCCATTCGCCGTTCTGGCGAGAAATAACAAAAATGCCCCGTCTGAAAAATTGGAAAACTGAATCCAAGTGGGTGTTCTGTCGCCCAAACAACATAGCTTGAACGAACAACGAACTCCCTAATAAAATGGTATATCCCAATTTTTAACGGGGCAATTGTATTATAACAGCAAAAAACAAATGATTCAAATTAAAGGCAGGCCTCAAATATCCAATGCCTCAACCAATTGTTTTATCAAAGCCACTACTACCGGCGCGGCCAACAAGCTGTAAGATGCCACGCCGTCATCATCTAAGACCTGCCAGGGCTTTTCTAAAATTTTCACCTCATCGTTTTCTTTTTGATAATAGTATTCGGGCGTAATTTCATAATCGTCAACATAGTCCTTATATACGGCAACTGGAACAGAATTTCTTAATAAAATCTTAGGCACTCCGTATAAATTAAATGCCTTTTTAATCAATTCTTCGTCAATAACCAACCGTTCTCTAATCGGCTCAATACCCTGCTCGTCGCCCTCTTTGGCAACCATTCGCTCTCCAGTGCATTGCGAATTGTCGCAGAACAAATAAAATTTGCTTTGTTTTTCGTCAAAGCCAACTTTTTTAGTGGGTAGAAGTTTTAGATTGCGGGAGGTCTGGCATTTAGGACAAACAGCCCGATATTTTATACGTTCATCTATAACGGTTTCAGGAATGTCAATCATTATAAAAATATCGGGGTCATCTCTATAACCAATTAAATCGCGAAAAAATAGAGAATAAGAGACCTGATCCATATTGCGGGGAAAACCGTCAACAAACAATGCCTTTTTTTCGCTGCCGGCCAATTTCATTTTTACAAGCGCCAAAATCAATTCAGAAGGCAAGAGCACCTTGGTGCTGCGGCTTTCTAAGGCCTGCATAATCTCATTTAGCGGCATATAACCCCGATAATTTTTAGCCAAAAAGGCCTCCAGGTTCTTTCTTTTGTCTTTATCTTGCACTGCTTCGTCAAGGCCCCTAATCATATCGCCAATAGAAAAATGCTCCATTCGGTCTTTATCAACCACTTCTTTGAACATTTTGGCATAAGTGCCTTTGCCCGAGTTTTTCTTGCCTAAAAGATAAACCACAAAGGTATTCTCTTTGAGATATTCTTTTAAACGGCGAATCTCATCGCCCGCCTTAGCTTGAAAATAATCCTGCCTGCCTTTGGTATCCATTAAATCAAATTTTTGCTCAACACCATCAACCTTGGTCTTGAAAATAGGAAATTCTACATCTCTCATAATCTTTTTATAATTTGAGAGTGTAGAAAAACTTATTTTTGTCATTCTGAACACATTCATTTCGTTCAGTGTAAACTCCGTGAAGAATCTTGTTCTGACGCGGTTTTTACCTTGCCGGAGATTCCTCGCTAACGTTCGGAATGACATTTTTAGGGGTTTTTCTACGCTCTCAATTTACTTATATTTAAAATTACTTCCGTCAGAAGTAATTATAATGTCGCCTTTTTGGTCAGTTCTTAAAACATTTATAGCAAATTCCTGCAAACTATTCAACACCTCTTTGCTGGGATGGCCGTATGTATTATTTGCCCCGCAAGAAATCACAGCCATTTGTGGCAAAACCGCTCTTAAAAATTCTAATGAGCTTGAATATTTACTGCCATGATGAGCCACCTTTAAAACATCGGCTTTAAGGTTGCAACCAATATCTAAAAGGGCCTTTTCTTCTTTTTTGCCAATGTCACCGGTAAACAAAAATCTGTTGTTTTGAAAATTAAATAAAACCACCACTGATGTCTCATTGACCCCCCTGTCAAAAAACTGTCCAGACAAATTTTTTAGTGGAAACAAAACATCTCCGCTTACTTTACCGGCTCTAATTTTTTGACCAGCTTGGGCAAAAACAACTTTAGCTTTTTCTTCTTTTAATACTTCTTGCCACTGCTCAAAAATCCCGGCGCTCCTTTCAACGCCACTCCAAAGTATGTTTTTGATTTGGTATCTTTTTAAAACCTCCAATAAACCGCTTAAATGGTCGGATTCGGGGTGGGTTAAAATAACTAAATCTAAAGTTCGGTCCCAAAAAGGCATTGCCTTACCTAATTTAGTTAAAACCCGATTACCTGGACCGCCATCAATAAGAATTTGATGACCTTGGGGTGTTTCAATAAAAAAACTGTCGCCCTGACCAACATCAAAAAAAGTAATGCTAAAATCGTTGTTTAGAAAAAAAATAAACTGCCAAACAAAAACATTTGCCAAAATCAGCAAAAATAAAAAAGCAAAAATAATATCCGCCTTAATATTATTGTCCATGGAAAGCTTACTTCTTTAAAGTTTATTCAGGTCAGCGATAATTTTGGGGCAGTCCAATCCGTACATTTTGCAAATATCTCCGATGGTTAATGATTTCATCTCGTATTGCGCCATCGGGCAGGTTAAGCAAGGCACCTTGTATTTAGACAACGCTTCCTCTGCTCCTTTTTTCTCAATTATGCTAGATAGTAGACTTTTGCTGTCAATTTTTTGCGCCATAATTTTTAATTTTTAAGGAAGGGGCTCGCTCTTTCCTTTTAAATTATTTCAATTGTTGAATGTTTTAAAGCCGAATTTATAAGTTTTTTAATTTTTAATTTTTTTTCTTGTTGTTTTACTTCTTTTAAATTGGCGTTGGTTTGGGGGTGTTTAGGGATAAATATTGAACAGCAATCTAAGTGCGGCAGAACAGAAATTTCGTAAGTGCCGATTTTTTTGGCTATGTTTATTATTTCTGTTTTGTCAAAGCCAGCCAATGGCCGCAAGACCGGCAAATTTGTCGGCTCTTCAATAACCAAAATATTGTCCAAGGTCTGGCTGGCAACTTGGCCGACATTTTCGCCGGTTATTAATGCTTTGACTTTTTCTTTAACGGCTATCTCTTGGCTCATCCGAAACATAAATCGCCTATAAAGCACCACCCGCAAATCCGCCTTAGTTTTTAATAAAATTTCTTTTTGAATGTCGCCAAACGGAACAAAATAAACTTTTATATTAAGCTGGTATTTTTTCAAAACCCTTAAAATATCCCTGACTTTTTCCAATGACTTTTCGTATCCGGACTGGCTGGCAAAAAAATGGACAAAAATTACTTCCACTCCTCTTTTCATTAAATACCAAGCACTAACTGGCGAATCAATGCCGCCGGAAATTAAACACACCGCCTTGCCCGAAACCCCAACCGGCAACCCGCCCGGGCCCGCTATTTTCTCGGTGTATAAAAATACGCCGCTTTGAGTTATCTCTATGTATAAAGTTATGTCTGGATTTTCCAGCTTCACTTTGAGTAAAGGAAGTTGCCGAGCAACTTCCTTAGCGGAAGTTGCTCGGCAACTTCCAAGAATAAACTCCCCCACTTGCTCGTTGATTTGCTGGGAGATGAGCGGGAATTTTTTGTCGCTTCGTTTCGCCTCTACCTTAAATGTTGCAAAATCTTTTTTGCTCAAAATCTCGCTGGCTTTTTCTTTAATTCTTTCAATGTCTTTTTCGCATTTCTCCGCAAAAGAAAAATGGGCTATGCCAAAAACACTTTTTAATGCTTTAACAATTAAACCATTTTCTTGATTATCAGACAGCTCTATTAAAATACGACCAAAAATTCTTTTAACATATTTAAAAACAATCCCATTTTTATTAAAGGATTTTTTGATATTATCAACCAATTTTTCCTCAAAGATTTTTCTGTTGCCGCCTTTTAGGGCGATCTCGGCATAATGACAAACAATCAACATAAAAATTATGGCAAGTTCAATGCCTTGATGTTTAATTCCTGATATTTTTCCGAAATTGTTTTTTTAATTGCTTCAATAATATTTTCTTTTTTCAGCGGCAAATAACCATTTTTTAAGGCATAACCCAAAAAATAAACGCCGCAGACAACTTCATTGCCTAATTCTTTCTGGCAGACTTGGGAAGCGGGCAGAAAAAAAACTTGGTTGCTCATTTTTTTCAATTCGTTCTCTATTTCTGCTTGGCCGGCTGTTTGGGCCATTGTCGGTGTTTCATATTCATTTATCAAAAAGACCGAGTTTTTATTGGCAAAATATAAACCATTAAGCGCTTCTTGCTGCTCCAAAGCGATAACTAAATCAGCTTGGCCTTGCGGCACTAATGGCGACCAGACCCTTCGGCCGGACTCAGGGCAGGCCTTTTCGCCAAAACGGATATGAACGTTTACTGAGCCGCCACGTTGGGAAAGGCCGTGCAGTTCCGATGTTTTAACATCAAAGCCACTGCTCAAGGCGGCCTGAGACAAAACCCGCAATAAAGTCATTAAGCCCTGACCGCCAACGCCTAATATAACGATGTTAAAATTTTCATTCATAAGATAAAAAAGTGGTCAGACCTCTCTTATATTGAAAAAACATTTATAAAAGTTTTTTAGAGGTCTGACCCCTTTTTTCCAATAAAGCGCACATTCTTCTGGCTACAATTACCGATACTTCATTTTTGGGATAAAATTCTTTAATGGCTTCCACAAAGCCATTAAAATTATCAACTGGGTCAATTACGCGTAAATTTTTCACCTGTAAAGCCCGGCAAATATCTTCAATTTTCACTTCGGCTGTTTGCCCGCTTTCTATGTTTTGGCCCATACCCGGATTGGGCTGATGGCCGGTCATTGCGGTGATGCGATTATCAACAATAATCGCCAAGATATTAGATTGATTATAAACAACGTTTAACAAAGCAGGCATTCCTGAATGAAAAAAAGTGCTGTCGCCCATTACGGTAATCACTTTTTGCGAGCCGTTGACCGCCTTGGCAATGCCATGGCCAATGCCAATGGACGAGCCCATGCAAAACATATAATCATAAAAGTTCATCGGCGCAAAACCAGCAATCATATAGCAACCGATATCGCCCCCAAAAACCTGCCCTGAGATAGCCGAAGGGTCGCCAGGTACCGCTTTTTTTAAAGCGGCAAACACTTTCCAGTAAGGACACATCGGCTGGGTGCAAAATCGGGGTATATGCTTGATAGTTTTAAAGTCGCTGACTGGCGCATCTTTTATTTTTTTACCAACCACAGCTGCCAAAGCCCGCATAACATGCTCGGGCTTTAACTCCCCTACTTCAGGCAAGAGGCATTTGCCGAAAATTTTTAATTTCGGATTGGCTGTTTTTGCCAGCCGCTCAACCTCTTTTTCTAAATAAGGATCCAGTTCCTCAACCACTAAAACCTTTTTCAACGGCTTAATAAAATTTTTAATTTTCTGCTCGGCTAAGGGATAAAAAAAACCTAATTTCAATACCGGCAAGTCCAATTCCAAGGTCTGCAATGCCTCCATTGCATACAAGTACGAAACTCCACTTGTAATAACTCCCATTCTTGAATTTTTGATTTTTGATTTGTCATTTTGATTTTTGATATTTGATTTTTGATTTAATAATAAACTCATTTCGCTTTCCTCGGCATACGTTCTAATTCTCTCAATTTTCTCCAATAATTCTCCGTGCATTTCAAGCACCCTGGGCGGCATTGTCACAAATCTATTTTTATCTTTTATAAACTCCCCTTCATTAACTTTTAATTTTTCACTTTGAACTTTAAACTCAACGATACTCCGTTGGTGAGCAACGCGAGTAGTTAAGCGCACCATCACCGGAATTTTAAATTTTTCAGAAATCTCAAAAGCCAGCTTAGTAAAATCAAAACATTCCTGCACGTCAGCCGGCTCCAATATCGGAATATGGGCTAATTGAGCAAAACCCCGCGAGTTTTCCTCTGATTGAGCCGAGCTATAGCAGGAAGGGTCGTCAGCAACAACAATAACCGTCGGCCCTTTTGAGCCCGTATACAAAAATGGCAGTAAACTGTCAGTGGCCACGTTGAGACCGAAATTTTTCATAACACAAAGGCATCGCAAACCCGAAAAACTGGCGCCAATAACCGCCTCAATTGCCAATTTTTCGTTGGTGGAAAATTCAAAATACAGTTTGTTGTTATTAGCGGCAACTTTGGCAAACTCATTGCCAATCTCCGAAACAGGGGTTCCCGGGTAGGTGGCCACAAACTGCACGGCTGCCTCCAAGGCGCCTCGCACAATGGCTTCGTTGCCAAGTAAAATGGCTCTATCCAAATTTTTTGAAATTTCCTGCATAATATTAACTTTATGCTTTATGTTAGCATAAAATTTTTAATTTTGCATTTTTAAATTTGCAATTTGCAATTCTATAATCCCGCCGCCCAACAATTCACTTGCCTCGCCCGCCTTCGCCCCACCTACAGCGGGACTTCGATGAAGTAAATAAAAAACAATTGACTGACCCGGAGTAATGGCTCTTTGGGGTTTGCTAAAAACCACTTTGTATTTTTTTGCCGCGATTTTTTCTTTCACCGTCGCGCTTGCTAATTCGCTTCTGTAGCGAATTTTAGCTTTAATTTTCAGGGGCAGTTTTGGTTCTTGCCCGGAAATCCAATTAACATTTTCAGCAATAAGCTCTTTTTGCAATAAATCCTTCTCGTTTTTACTAACTATTAAATTATTGTTTTTTATATCCTTGTCAACGACAAACCAGGGACCTTGCGACAGATTTAACCCCTTCCTTTGACCAATAGTATAAAACCACAGGCCCTGATGCTGGCCAATTGCCTTGCCTTGTTTGGTTGTTATTTTGCCTTTTTTTGGCTCAATAGTTTGCTTAAAAAAATAGGCCACCTTATCTTTTACAAAGCAAATTTCCTGCGATTCTTTTGTTTGAGCCACTGGCAAATTAAACTTTCGCGCCAAATCTCGCGCTTTTGCCTTACTGGCGATTTCTCCTATTGGCAATAAAATCCTTGATAATTGTTTTTGATTTAATTGCCACAAAAAATACGACTGGTCCTTATTTTTATCTTTTGCTTCTAAAATTTTGAAAACTGTCTTGGATTTCAGATTTTGTATTTTGTATTTGTTTAGAATTTCGGATTTAGGGTTTAGAATTTCCCGCAGTAGCCGAGCATAATGGCCAGTAGCCACAAAATCAGCGCCCATTGCCATTGCCTTATCTAATAAAAGCCCAAACTTTATTTCTTTATTGCAAATAACGCAAGGATTAGGGGTGCGGCCAGCCCGCGCCTCCTGTAAAAAATAATCAACAACCTTGCTTTTAAACTGTTTTTCTAAATTCAACACATAAAAAGGAATATTTAAAACACGAGCCACTGCTCTGGCTCGTTGCTGCGCCTCAAAAGCGCAGCACCTGTTCCAACCGCCATTTTTTTTATCATCAAACGACGATTTCCAAAATTTCATAAAAATCCCGACAATATCATAGCCCTGTTGTTTTAATAAAGCAGCGGCCACTGATGAATCAACTCCGCCAGACATTGCCACCACTATTTTCAGTTTGTTGTTTTTCATATTATTTCATTATAGAATAAAACAACTTAAAAAACTTAACACAAAAAATGCAAAATCAAAAAATTCAAAAACTATTTTTTTTAATTTTAGTCGCAATTGCTCTTGTTTTAACTGGTTTTATTTTATTGCCCTATCTCAGCATTTTAGCCCTGACAGCCGCTTTGGCTATTGTTTTTACTCCGCTTAATAATTTGCTTTTAAAAACTTTCAAGCAAAGCCGAACAATTACAACCCTTGTTTCGGTTTTTTTAATTTTGCTTATTGTCTTGGCGCCTTTAACATTTTTTGGCTGGCAGATTTTCCAAGAAGCCAAAAATCTTTACGGCCAGACACGCGCCAGCCACTCTCCTGTTTCGGATTTTATGGCCGGCTTGCAAATAAAAATTCAACATTATTTTCCCCGAATAAATTTCAACTTTAATAAAATAATAAACATAAACGGCTTGGCTGAGCAATCGCTCAGTTGGATGTTAAAACATTCGGGTTCTTTGTTTTCGGGCTTTGCTAAAATCGCGCTGGGCTTTGTTTTAAGCATTATATCTTTATTTTACTTTTTGAAAGACGGCCCGGAAATTAAAAAATATCTTATAAAAATCAGCCCACTGTCTGACCAACACGACCAATTGCTTTTTCTGAAAATCAAAATGGCAATGGCTTCGGTTTTAAAAGGAACTCTGTTGATTGCCATAGTCCAAGGTATTTTTGCCGGCCTTGGTTTTAAAATTTTTGGCGTGCCCAGTGCGGCTTTATGGGGCTGCCTTACGGTTATTGCCGCTTTAATCCCGGGGCTGGGGGTCTCTTTAACCATTGCGCCGGTTATTGCTTACCTTTTAATCAACGGCCATCTTTGGTCGGGCCTGGGTATGGCATTATGGGGCATTGTGGCTGTGGGTTTAATTGACAATATCCTCAACCCGCGACTGATGAAAAAGGGTCTGGAAATTCATCCGCTGCTTATTCTTTTGTCGGTTTTGGGCGGCATCCAAGTTTTTGGGCCAATGGGATTTTTGTTAGGCCCGATTATTGTCAGTTTTTCAGCCGCCTTGCTGAAAATTTACCCAGAATTAGTTTTAGAAAAATAATCCGGTAAAAATGCTAGGGGCAGCGCACACCAAAAAACGGTGAGCAGAACCGTTTTTTTGATAGCGTGAATTTTAACATTTTCCTTTTTCAATCATTTCTTTCTCTTTTTGCAATTGCTGATGGCGTTTGGTTAGTTTTTCGGGAATTGGCTTTTTGTTTTTAGTTAAGTAATGGTGAATCGCTTCTAACAAAGCATCGCCAGCCAAAACCGAACAATGGATTTTTATTAGAGGAAGCCCGCCTAATTCCTCAACAATTTCTTTTCTGTCAAACTCCATTGCTTGTTCCAAGGTCTTTCCTTTAACCAAATCAGTGAGTATACTTGAAGAAGCAATCGCGGCTAAACAGCCATAAGTTGAAAATTTGACGTCTTTTATAATCTCCTGGCCTTTCTTATTTTTAGCCACTTTAATAAAAAGCTCCATCAGATCTCCGCAGACGACGTTGCCCACTTCGCCAACCCCATCGGGGTTTTTCATTTTTCCGTAATTGTGGGGCTTATTAAAATGTTGGAGGACTTTTTTAGAATAAATCATAATAATTTAAGGGGGCCGCAGAGTTTTTCAATTATTTTATGTATTTTGTGCGCAAGTTTGCCGGGTCAGTTGTGTGGGGTCAGACCTCCCCCAAGCTGTATGCAGAAGTTTTAAGGAGGTCTGACCCCGCACAACTGACCCTCCTGCTCAAACTTGTTAGTCAGTTTTGCCTGATTATTCAATATTGCCGCATTTTTGGCACAAGGGAAAGGAACGTTTATACGCTAAATGGCGAATTCTTTTGCCTTTTTCAGAAAACCAAAGCTTTTTAAAATTGTTCTCAACGAGATTGCCGTAAGAATAATCGCCAAACAAATCAAAACAACACATCACCATTTCGCCATTGGCTAAAACAGTAAAAACCCTTTTAACCGCAGGGCATTTCTTAGGCACCCGCTTTGGCAATAAATTATCTTCTTCTCTTTTATAAACAATTTCGCTGTCATAAATATCCTTAGTGGGAAAAAACTTGCGGCCCAAAACCTTTCGTTCTTCCTCGGTGTAAGCATAGGGGCTTAAAATAAACGGCTTGATGTAAAGCTTGTCGGCCTTAATTTTTTTGGCAAATTTTTTAATATCCGGAATCTGTTCTTGATTATATCTATTTAAAATAAACTGCAAAGTAACAATGGGGCGATGCTTTTTCATTTCCTGTTTGAGCCGACAAAACCGTTTAATATTGCCAATCACCTCTTCAAAATTACCGCCAACCCGAAAGGCCTCAAACGATTGCTTGGTTAAACCGTCTAAAGCAAACCTTATCTCGCCCAAGCCAGAGTTTAGAATGGCTCGCGATTTTTCTTCAGTAAACAAAGAGCCGTTGGTGGAAATCATTGTGTGCAAATTAGCGCTGTTGGCGTAAGAAATCATTTCCACGATATCAGGATTTAATAAGGGCTCGTTGGAATTATAAACATAAACAATGTGAACATAATTTTTTATGTGGCCAATAATTTTTTTAAATTCAGTTAAGCCCATCATCGTTGGTGGCCTTCTGGAATGTATCAACTTGTGAGGCGTAGGGCAGGTGGCGCACTGAAAATTGCAGGTGTTGCCGGTTTCAATAATGGCTGAGTGCGGCAAACGGCTGAAATAATGCCTAAACATAATCAAAAATAAGTGGCTAACTTTTTTAATTTCGCCGCGCAACAAATTATCCAACACGAACCAGCGAAAAACCTGCCAGACATATTTGATTTTTTTAATAATGGACATACAACTAAAAAATCCGAAATCCCAAGCACGAAATCCCAATAAGATAAAACACAAATTACAAAACACAAATTACAAACAAAGCACAAAACACAATTTTCAAAACACAAACTGAGAAGGTAGAAAAACCCCTAAAAATGTCATTCCGAACGTTAGCGAGGAATCTCCGGCAAGGTAAAAACCGCGTCAGAAAGAGATTCTTCACGGAGTTTACACTGAACGAAGTGAATGTGTTCAGAATGACAAAAATAAGTTTTTCTACACTCTCAAACTAAATCTTTAAATCCGTTTGTGCTTTGTGTTTTGGAGATTGTGTTTTGTTTGTGTTTTGTGTTCTGTGTTTTGTGTTTTTTTTAGTTCGTGCTTCAGTATTTACGGCTCGGACTATGCAACATTTCCTCAAATAATCGTAAATGCTCATCAGCCACATCGTCCCAGGAACGGGTGAGCTCAATGGTTTCAATGATCCGACAGTAATTATGATAGTTATTTGGTTCTAACAGCTGAGCAATAACTGAATACATATCCTCGTCGTTTAAAGGGTCAATCATTCTCATCTTGCTTTTTATATTTTCCGACAAGCCATTATATTTTGTTAAAACCAGCGGCTTTTTTAAATTCAAACACTCTAAAACAAAATTAGGGCTCACCTCGCTCAAAGACAGCAAAAGACAAAGATATGCCCGAGAAATTTCAGCCAATAAAGCTCTTTGGTTTAAAATGCCGCTAAACTGTACTTTGGCGCCTAATCCCTGGCTAATACTCAAGGCCAGCAAATTCTCCATCTGCGGTCCCTGGCCGACTATTTTCAAACGCAAAGACGAATCAATCTTCACAAGAGCGGCAAACATCTTAAAAAGCCGCTCTAAATTTTTACACTTAGTTAAGCGGCCGGCAAATAGCAATGTTTTAACGCCGCCATCGTGGCTGTTCTGGTTCAAAAAACCCAATAACGACTTGTCAAAAGACAACTGTTCGGGATTTTCAATCACCAATAACCTATCTTGCTCAACCGGCCGATACTTTAAAAAAATGGCCCTTAAAAAATCGCTTGAAAAAATAACTTTATTGCACGCCTTTAAAACCGAATCCTGCAATAATTGACGGGTGTATAAATAATTATTATCTTTGGATTGATAAAAGTCAAACAATGTTTTTTCGGCCATATCCGCTTCCAAAGCCATCTCCCATAAAGAATCGCCGCCCAGCCGCGCCACTAAGGGCTTTTTTAAAAAAACATTGGCGCATCTGGCAGAAAGCCCAACAGACCAGAGGTCGTGAAAATAAATTAAATCAAAATTTTTGCCGTTTTGGCGAATTTGCCGAAAAAATTCCCAACAACGTTGAATCTTATTCTTTAACAAGGGAATCTCAATTTTCTCAAACCCCTGCTCGGTTTTTTCCCAAAGTAAATTTTCCGCAGGACCATAAGTAATCACCAAAACTTCGTTCCCCTTTTGAACCAAACGAGTCGCTAAATTAAAAACATAGGTGGCCGGACCGCCAAGACCTGGCGGAAATAATGGTGTGGCAATTAAAATTTTCATATTATACTCTCAATGTTATTCTGAGGTCGCCTTAGGCGACCGAAGAATCTGACGGAGATAGCCGTCATCCTGAGGGTAATCCCGAAGGATCTCAATGGTTGAGACCCTTCGGCTATCGCCTCAGGGCGACACTGCGCGTCGGATTCTTCGCCTGCTGGCTCAGAATGATAACATAGTTAGAATTCAATGTTGGAATTCAATATTCTCTGCCAAATTCTGACGTTTTAGTTTGCTCAGGGGTGCTCAGGGGTCAGACCCCTGCTAAACTTGGCCGAGGAAGTTGCTCGGCAACTTCCTCTTCGCTACAAACTCTGGCCTTGTTGTTTTGTCATTGCTTTGCTATTGTTTGGTGGGTTTTCAGACCTTCGGCGTAAAGTTGTTGAACTTGGGCTTGGATAAATGCCTCCTTGAAGATGCGCACATCGTCTAAACGACCCTTAAAATAAGTTCCGCCTGAATAATAACGGGCTAAAGTGTGTGGCGTGCCAGAATATGATAAATTACCTGCTTTACATTGGCAATTACCAAGCGGGTTGCACACATCGCAAAAGTTTAGACGAAGTTTTCCGTCTATATAAACATTAATGATGTCCATATTTTGCTCTTTAGCCACAACAAGATGATACCATTTCTCGTTTTTCAAACTCAGCACCAAATTTACTCCGCCAGTACCCTGCGCCCAACCCCCGGTTGTAAGAATATCTAAGCGAATATTTCCAGAAGCCCACTTAATATAAAACTGTCTATTGTCAATAATCATACCGTCGGTTTCGCCAGCACCCCCGTAAACCCAGGCTGCAAATGTTCCTGTGGGCACGCCCGAAATCGCAAACGCGCCTAAATTTACATAATCATCCACCCCGTCAAACTGCAAGGCCTTGCCGATAATGCCGTCAACTTGAACAGCTCCTCCAACAATAGTGCCATTATTGCCTAAGCCCGAGTCATCATAAACCGTGGCGCCCGAGATATTGTCAAATGTCCAAACGCCAACCGCGTTGAATCCCAACAAATGACTTAGACTGCCAGCCCATTGCAAGACGTTGGCTAAACGGGCTTTATCAGTATAGCCCTCGTAACCAATTAAAATAATGCTGGCCAAAATTCCAATAATGGCAATGACAACGAGGAGCTCTATTAGTGTGAAACCGTTTTGCCGCGTTATTCCTTTTAACATATTATTAAAATTTAGAAAGGAACGGGTCGCTTACATGCAGTCGCTTACATGTACATGTAAGGTCTCGCCTGTTCTTAATTATTAGGTTGATTATTTAAAATCGTTTGATATAAATCGTCTATTTGTCTAACAATATTTGACCAAGTAAATCTTTGCACCGTGTTTAGGGCGTTTTGCGTGAATTGCTGGGCTAAATTTTTATCTTTAAAAATTTTCATAACCGCTTCAACAATGGCTTGGCTGTTTTGGGCTGGAATTAAAAGGCCATTAAAACCATCTTGAATAATATCTGGAATGCCGCCCACATTAGTGCCCACAACCGGGGTACCGCAGGCCTGGGCCTCTAAAAAAACATTGCCCAGCCCTTCAGCCAGCGAAGGACAAACAAAAACTTCTCCTTGGGAAATTTCTTTGAGAGCATCTTGATGAGGCAAAAAACCTTTAAATTGAACCGCTTCTTGAAAATTTAATCTGCCGACTAAATTTTGCAATTTTTCTCTTTCAGGGCCATCGCCTACCAACACCAAATGAGCGCTCGGAAATGCTTGACGAATTTTTGGCAAAGCCGCAATTAGATATTCCAAGCCCTTTTCCCACGATAGCCGAGCCACGCAAACTATCCGCTCTATTATTGCTTTTTCTTTTTGAGGCACCTCTCGCAAATCAAAGCCGTTGGGAATAACCAAGATATTTTTTGCCCGGCCGCGCAATCTTTCGGCTCTCTTAGCTAAAAAACTGCTAATAGCTGTGATATAATCGGGAGTCGTATGAATTCTCCGCCAAAGCCAATGGGGAATCTTTTTTTGTTTTTTAGGATGGTCCAAGTCGCCGCACTGCAAAGTAAGAATAGTCGGAATTTTCTTGCTAAACCAACGAAGAATAATCAAGGCAATGCCAGCATAGCTTTCCATAACACTATGGACAATGGCCGGTTTACATCTTAAAGCTACAAAAGGCGAAGCAAACATAAAACAAAATTTATCCAAGCCAAGGGGCAGTCCCCAGCCAATTCGTTTCACCGAACAGCCAAACATTTCTTCTTTTTTAGGAAGTGCTCTTTGAAAACGCGATGTAATGACTGTAAAATCATATTGCTGATTCAGCCGCTCCACTGTTTCTTTGATAAAAAACTCCGCGCCGCTCATAAATGGCGCAAACGAAGAACAGAGAATAACGATTTTTGGCTTCATGAATTATGAACCTAACTCGGTTAAATCCCACTACGGGACTTAACCGAGTTAGGTTCACTAACTTGTTTTTAAATAAGCAATGGTTTTTTCCAGCCCCTGCTCAAAACCAACCTTTGGCTTAAAACCCAAAATCTGTTTGGCTTTATTGATATCGGCCCTAGAACGATAAATGTCGCCTGGCCGCGATTGCTGGTAAATAGGCGCTATTTTTTTATTTAAAATTTTACCAATGGCTTTAACCAATTGATTAACAGTAAGGCAATCGCCGCAGGCGACATTCAAAATCTCGCCAGCCGCCTTTTTACTTTTAACGGCCAAAATCATGCCGCTAACGACATTGTCAACATAAGTAAAATCGCGGCTTTGGTTGCCGTCGCCAAAAATTATGGGCCGCTTGCCCTGCAAAGCCAACTTGATAAACAAAGGAATTACCGCGGCATATTCAGAGTCAGGGTTCTGATGGGGCCCAAAAACATTAAAGAAACGCAAACAAACCGTCTCCAAGCCAAATAGTTGATAGAAATTTTTAGCATAATATTCGCCAGTTATTTTACTTATGGCATAAGGTGAGAGGGGCTCGGGCTTTTGATTTTCTTTATTGACCTCTCCCGCCCCGCCGTAAATAGATGATGAAGAAACGAAAATTACTCTTTTAATTTTATTGTCGCGGCTCGCCAACAAAACATTAACCGTGCCGTCAACATTAACCTCGTTAACCAAACCCGGCTCCTTGACCGAGAGAGCGACTCCGGGCAAGGCCGCCAAATGCAAAACATAATCAACCGCCTTAAAGGTTTTGTTAAGCAAAGGCAAATTCCTTATATCGCCCCTGACCAAACGAATTTTACTTTTGACTACCTCTAAATTTCTCAAGCTGCCGGTTGACAAATTATCAAAAATAATTATTTGATGTTTTAAGCCAACAAGTTTTTTGACTAAATTAGAGCCAATAAAACCAGCTCCGCCAGTAATTAAAACTTTTGCCATAAAATTAAGAAAAAAACTTAATTTTATGTTATTATAAAAAAAAACGGCATTAGAGTCAAATAAAAATTCAAACAGAAATTGACTGTTTTATGAAAAAAATTCTTTATTTAATCACTTCGTCCGAATACGGCGGAGCGCAAAAATATGTTTTTGATTTGGCGGTTAATTTGCCTCAAACCGCCTATAAAGCCATCGTAGCGGCCGGACAGGGCGACGATAAATTATTTAATCAATTGGCTGATTTTCCATTTATTAAAACCGTAAAGCTTTTTAATCTAAAAAGATTGCCCGATCCCCTAACTGCTCAACAATGTCTTAAAGAAATAATCAAACTTTTGAACCAAGAAAAGCCCGATATTTTACATTTAAACAGCACTATGGCTGGATGCTTGGGGTGTTTAGCGGCTAAAATTTACAAAAATAAAACAAAAACAAACTTAAAAGTTATTTACACTGTTCATGGCTGGGTATTTTTGGAACCGGGCTTTTTGAGGCCCAAGATTTACTTTTTAGCGGAAAAATTTTTCGCTAAATGGAAGGACTTGTTCATCGTTCTATCGGAGCGCGATTTACAAGTCGGTCTAAGAAGAAAAATCTCTCCGCAAAACAAATTTATCAAGATTTACAATGGCCTAAACGAGGAAATATTACATTTTCTACCCCCTGAGAAAGCTAAAAAAATTCTTCCCGACAACTTTCGGAAAAATAATTGGCCGAGCATTGGGATTATCGCTAATTTTTATCCTAGTAAAGGCCTGCCTTATTTGATTGAGGCCAGCCGAAGATTGGTTAAAAGCAGACCAAATATCTGTTTTATTATAATCGGTGATGGCCCGGAAAGAAAAAATCTTGAGAAACAAATAGATCAAGCCGACCTAAAAGGAAACATCTTTTTGGCAGGAAAAATACCATCGGCCCATCAATATCTGCCGGCTTTTGATATTTTTGTTTTGCCATCAGTTAAAGAAGGGCTGCCCTGGGTAATTTTAGAAGCAATGGCTGCTGGGGTGCCAATAATTGCCACCAATGTCGGCGGCATTCCTGAAATGCTAAAAAACGAAAAATCAGGTCTGTTAGTTGAGCCAAAAAACCCGGCCGCTTTAGCCCAGACAATTGAAAATCTGCTCAACAACCCCGTTCAACAAAAAAATTTGGCCTGTGAAGCCAAACAGCGAGTAAAAAAATTCTCGCTAAAATCAATGCTGGAAAAAACCTACGAAACCTACTTCGCCTCGCCGTAACCCAAAGGGCGAAGGCGGGTTAAACCATTGGCTCTGTTTCTTGAATGGCTGGGGCATCTGTTTTGCCTGATT
>Ga0066637_10000760_pt1 | contig 20029 bp, 20 predicted proteins | sample CryGeyCG2014_020_FD_62737 | JGI IMG/M metagenome (GOLD analysis project Ga0066637, IMG submission 62737) | Groundwater microbial communities from aquifer - Crystal Geyser CG08_land_8/20/14_0.20 | ecosystem: Environmental > Aquatic > Deep subsurface > Groundwater | place: USA: Utah: Grand County...
CGTTTGTTAGCTAATGCCCGTTTGATGTTGAACATATTATTTGGTTGTATTTTTATTTTTTAACTCTGTCTAAATTTTAACATAGTTGCTTAAAAAGCAACAGGTCTATTATATAAGGAGAGGGTTGGGGTGAGGTAATTTCGTAGATTCGCATGTCATTCGCAAATTCGAATCGCTTATTTATATTATACCCGATTTCCACCTAAAAAACCACTGCCTATTTCAACCCCTTCGCCTTCTTCATCTTCGCAATTACCATTCGGATTTTTTCGTAAGTTATACTTTCTGGTAGTTTAATTTTAATTGGACTAAGTTTTTCGGTATTGCCAATTTGCGAAATCACGCGTGCGATTTTTTCTTGTTCATCAATCGAAACAAACTTATCTACATCAAAATTTCCTCCGGCAATATACCAATCCGTCAAATGACCAAAAATCGTACTAATTCCTAAACCTCTCATCTTGGCAATTTGCGTTGGCGTATATTTTTGTTCATACAATTGCACGGTTTCCTTGACTGTTCCCGTAATAAATCCTTTGGTTTTCTCTCCTTTAGTTTTTTCAAATTTTTCCTGACCTTTGTCAGCTTTCCAGTTAAGACACACGTCGCACCCGTGACAATTGTCGGGGTGATTTTTCAAATCCGGATCGTTGAAATATTCCAAAATCATTTTCCGTCGACATTTTTTCCGCGTAGCGTATTCAACCACCTTGTCCAGTTTGCTATATTTTATATCTAAAACTTTCTGAATTTCATTCCAATTTTTTCCACCATCCATCATTTCACCCCGACTCATCCGAATGAAAAATTTGTGCGTGTTGGTGTCTTTCTTGGCATGAAGCAAAACACAATAGGCTTTTTCGCCGTCTCGTCCAGCGCGCCCCGCTTCTTGATAGTAACCCTCGAGACTCCCCGGCATACCACAGTGGATGACATAGCGAATGTCAGCCTTATCCACGCCCATGCCAAAAGCAATTGTGGCCACAATCACTTGAATTTGATTTTGCATAAAATCCTCTTGCACTTTTTCTCTTCTCTTAGCTTCCATTCCAGCGTGATAGGCCACCGCTTTGATTCCATTTTCTTTCAAATATTTTGCAATAATCTCTGTTTCTTTTCTAGTGAGAGAATAGACAATTCCGGAGCCAGAAAGACTTTTTATAATACGCAAAATTTCTTCATATCTTTCCTTAGTTTTCAAATCACACTGCACCAAAAATTTCAAATTTGGCCGATCAAATCCACGAATAAATATTTTTGGGTTTTTCATTTCTAATCTTTCGATAATATCATCTCGCACTTCTGGCACAGCAGTCGCTGTGAAAGCCGCCACAATTGGACGATTTTTTAAATTGCGAATATATTTTTTGATTTCCAGATAATCCGGCCGAAAATCATGTCCCCACTGTGAAACACAATGCGCTTCATCCACTGAAAATAAAAAAATGTCCAACTCCGAAAAAAGTTTTTGAAACTCGAAACTGCCAAATCGCTCCGGCGCCACATAAAGAATTTTCACGCTTCCTTTTTTTATCTTTTCAAAATTTTCCTGAATTTCTTGAAAAGTTAGTGAACTGTTGATAAAAACCGCCGGAATTCCCCGAGCATTCAGTGCATCCACTTGATCTTTCATCAGAGCGATTAGTGGAGAAATTATAACTGTGAGTTTATCCGCAATTATCGCCGGCAATTGATAGCACAAAGATTTTCCCCCACCGGTTGGCATAAGCGCCACCGTATCATGCCCATTGAGAATTGCCTCCACAATTTCTCTTTGCCCCGGACGAAACTCGGAAAAATTGAAATATTTTTGCAAATTTTTTTCCAGCATTTTTGTTTTTTAAAAATAATCCTTATTAATTTAATAATATACTACTTAGACTGTCTTTTTTATACTACCGTATACTAGAATACGGTAGTAATTATTTTTTACTAATCATATCCCATAAAAGATAATGGAATGGATATTTTTTCATCATTCCCACTTTGAATGGTTTTGAATTTTTTGCCTTTGGATTATCTTTATATTTTTTCTGATATTCTTCAATTGTTTTTCTATATCCCCCAAAACCATTATTTAACCATTTTTCCACTTGATTTATATTATTAAAGCCTACTTTTAATTTTTTTCTTACTTCATCATAAGTATGACCTTCGAGAAGCATCTTAGCTATTTGAATTCTTCTAGAAATCATCACTGCCTCGCTAAGGGTTAATAAATCTTTGAAAAAATTCTTAACTTCCTCTCGGGTTTTTAAAAGCGAAACCATAGTATAAAAATCTCCCAAATATTTTTTCTTTTCAAGATCGGAGAGTTCATGATATTTGACTTTCCCTGCCATATTTTTATTAGATGTTACTTCTTAATTTACTACCGTATACTAGAATACGGTAGTAATAAATTACTTATGTAATATAACTATACCTTTTTTATTTTTTAAGTTTCTTTTATATTTCCCCTTTCAAAAGTCCTTCGATTGCGCCGTAGTGTTGAATCACGCTAGTGCTGTTTTCAATTCCCCAACGCAAACATTCTTCCAAGCTTTTTTCTTTGAGATACCCCGCAATAAAACCACTAGAAAAAGCGTCGCCTGCTCCAAGCGTATCAGCGACTTTTTCTTTTTTTGCATCAATATGCAAAAATTCTTTACCATCAAAACTCCAAGCACCCCGTGAACCATCAGTAATAACAACAATGTTAGCACCTAGATTATTTAATTTTTCCGCTAAAAACTTTTCGTCATTAAGCGCTTCCCTATTTAAATTTTCTGTTTTATCTACAATTTCAATCGCTTCATCTTTATTAAATATTAATATTTCTGATTGAGCAACAGCTTCAATAACTTTTTGCGAATTGCTTTTGATATTTTTTTGTCCGGGATTGAAAATCAGCTTAATTCCTTTTTCGGAAACTAAATTCAAAATCTTATCCAATTTTTTGTCCCAACTTTCATCTTCATTTCCATTTAAGGAACTCACAAAAATCCACTGCGCACCAACTTTTTCCAAATCTTGTGAAATTATTTCCAATTTTTCATTAGAATCCCGATCAGAAAAAATTATCCGGTCTTCGCTAGGAATATTTGCAATAATAGCTGATAGATCGCTCCGATGATTTTTCCCCACTTGCACTAAATTAGTTTTAACTCCATTATTTTCCAATTCTTTTTTCAGCCAATTCCCCGCCTCATCATCGCCCACTCGAGTGGCACAAAAAGTTTCAATTCCTAGTCGCGCGAGTCCCGAAGCCACATTGGCCGCGCAACCACCAATCGATTCGTGGCACGAAGCACAAACTTGATATTTAGCACCCAGTTCAAAAACAATTTTTTTCTGCGCCTCTAAATCCTCGGGAGTTTCCAAAATTTCTCCTTCATTAATTGGAAAGATAATATCCTTCGCCATTGAGCCAATACATATTATTTTAGTCATAAGTTTATATACCGATTCGAATCTTCGAATATATTCGAATTCACGAATCTACGAATAATAATTTATACCTTTTATTTATTATTCGTAGATTCGCATGTTATTCGTAGATTCGCATCGCGATTATATTATTAACGATTCCTTTTCCATTACTTTCGGCTTTTCAATATTCATTATATCCAAAATTGTTGGCGCGATGTTGCCTAAGATTCCACCGTCTTTTAGTTTTGAATTTTTAAATTTTTCTGAAACCAAAAGAAATGGCACTGGATTTTTGGTATGATATGTATGAGCCTGATTGGCTTTTTCGTCAAACATTTTTTCCGCATTGCCGTGATCAGCTGTGATGATCAAGTTTCCTCCGCGCTGTAAAACTTCTTTGGCAAGAATTTCGATTTGTTGATCCAAGACTTCGCAAGCTTTCACGGTTGCACCCAAATCTCCCGCGTGTCCCACCATATCCGCATTGGCAAAATTTACCGTATAAAAATCATACTTATTTTTTTGCATTTTTTCCAAAAGATATTTGGTAATTTTTGGCGCTGACATTTGTGGCATCTTAGCATAGGAATCAATTTTCGGTGAAGGAACCATAATTCGATTTTCACCACTCACTGGATCCGCATAACCGCCATTTAAAAAATATGTGATATGGGCAAATTTTTCTGTTTCTGCAATATATAACTGCTTGAATTTTGCAAGAGACATCGGTAAAGTTCCCATGAGTGGCTGATCATCCCAGACAGTATGCACATTGAGATCTGGTCCGAAATCAGTAAGCGCCGTAAAATATAAATTTTTAATGTGATCGATAATCGGCATATCATCATTGATAATTGCTGTTCTATTGGAAGCTACAAATAATTTGGAAAATTGCCGAGCACGATCGGATCGTAGATTGAAAAATACTAAACTATCCTTTTCTTTGAGTCTTACAATCGGAGAATTATTTTCCAATATCACTGTCGGCAAAATATATTCATCACTAAGCCCATTCTCATAAGCTTTTTCAATCGCCTTTTCCGGACTATCCGCTTTTTCTCCTCGCGAAAAAACAATTGCATCATAAGCCTTTATCAATCGATCCCAATTTTTACTGCGATCCATCGCATAAAATCTTCCCGAAAGTGTAGCAATTTTTCCAATTTTTTCTTCAGCCATTATACACTGAAAATTTTTGAGGTGTGTGAGTGCGCTTTTTGGATATGAATCCCGTCCATCAGTAAAAAGATGACAATAAACTTCTTTTATATCGTTATTTTTAGCTAGTTTCAAAATGGCGCGAAAATGTTCGGGGTCACTATGCGGACTGTCGTTATCTCCCACCATTCCCATTAAATGGAAATTGCCTCCGTTTTCCTTGCTATGCCGAATCGAACCCATTAGTGCCGGATTCATAAAAAAAGTTCCGTCTTCAATGCTTTTAGTAATATAGAAATTGTCTTGAAGCGCAATTCGACCCGCACCAATATTCATATGTCCCGCCTCCGATCCACTCATTTTATTATCCGGCAATCCCACATCAGACCCTGTCGCACCCAATAATGTATTTGGATAAAGTTCAAACAACCGATCAAGTGTCGGCCGTTTGGATAAAGTTATAGCATTATATTTGCTCGCCGGAGCAACGCCATAACCGTCGAGGATAACAAGCATTGTAGGAGATTTTTGTTTGAACATAGGTAATTTTATAATTTTTAATTTTGTAATTTTTAAATAAATCTTAAATCTAAATTTTTAAACGGATAAATATTGTCATTCCTATGAAAACAGTAATCCAGTCGTAAATTATTAAATTTCTACACTAGATCCCCGCTTTCGCGAGGATGACAGAAGCACTAAAAATTAGAATTTATTTATAAAATTAAAAATTAGAGGGTTGAGAATTCTATATTTCTTCTTCAATCCTCAAAAGTCTGTTATATTTACAAATTCTTTCTCCGCGTGACAGCGAACCTGATTTCATATATTCCGCACCTGCTCCCACTGCCAAATCAGAAATAAAATCATCCGTCGTTTCCCCACTTCGGTGCGATACCACAACTTTCATTTTGTTTTTCTTAGCCAATTTTATGCATTCAATAGTTTCACTAAGTGTTCCGATTTGGTTAACTTTGATAAGCACCGCATTGCAAGATTTTTCTTCTATCGCTTTTTTAAGACGTTTAACATTAGTCACAAGTAAGTCATCCCCGATAAGCATTACTTTCACGCCAATTTTTTCATTCATTGCCTGCCAACCAGAAAAATCATTTTCGTTCAAGCCATCCTCAATAGAAATAATATTATATTTTGGAATCCATTCATTATAAATATTTACCAACATTTCACGCGTGAGCGTGGAATTTTCTGGCTTAAAAATATATTTGTCTTCTTTTTCATCATAAAAAGAATTAGCCGCTGTATCTAACCCGATACTAGCTTCTTCTCCATTTTTATAACCAGTTTTTTCAATCGCTTCGTTTATCAATTCTAGCGCTTGAGCATTGCTTTCTAATTTTGGTGCAAATCCGCCTTCATCTCCCACAGCCACACTGTATTTTTTACTCCTCAAAATTTCCATCAGTGAATGAAAAATTTCACTACCCGCACGCAATTGCTCTTTGAAAGTTTTGATTCCATTTGGCACTAATTTATATTCCTGAATGGAAAGTCCAGAGTCGCTATGTTTTCCGCCGTTTATAATATTAAACATTGGCATCGGAATTTTATATTTTTTTGTGGGAAATTTATAAGTTTTAGCAATATATGCGTAGAGTGGCAAATTATCTTCCAAAGCTGAAGCGCGACAAACCGCCAAGGAAACTCCCAAAATTGCGTTTGCTCCAAGATTGGATTTATTTTCCGTCCCATCGAGTTCCAACATTTTTTCATCAATTTCTTTTTGGTTTTCTGCTTCCATTCCAACAACAATTTTGGAAATTTTTTCATTGACATTCTCCACGGCCATTAAAACTCCTTGGCCATGATAACGATCCGGATCTTTATCTCTAAGTTCCAACGCTTCATAAGCACCAGTAGAAGCACCACTCGGTACCGCTGCACTAGCTTTAACTCCCGATTCCAATTCAACCTCAACTTCCACAGTCGGATTTCCCCTCGAATCCAAAATCTCCCGCGCAAATATTTTTTTGATGTTGCTCATTTAGTTTTATTTAATTGAATATTATTTATATAAGTTACAAACATACAAAATTTTACAAAAATACGAAAATACAAAATCTATGCTTTTTTGTACTTTTGTATTTTTGTAATTATTCGTACTTTTGTAGGAACTTAACTTTTTAAAATTAATCCTTCAAACAAAGGATGCCCGGCATTTCTCCCCCTCCCAAATAATCCAACATTGCTCCGCCACCCGTCGACACAAAATCTATTTTATCCGTAGCATTATTTTTTTCCAAAATTTCTAATGTTTCTCCGCCGCCAACTACCGTATATGCGCCTGAATCCAAAACCGTTTTTAAAATTTCATTGGAACTCACGGCATATTTTTCGTCTTCAAATTTTCCGGTCGGTCCATTCCAAACAATTGTCTTTGCCCTGGAAATTATTTCTTTGAATTTTTCCAAAGTTTTCGAGCCAATATCTAATCGATCATCGATAAAATCAAACGGTAAAATTACTTTTTCACTAAACTCTTTTTTTTGATCCAGTGCTTCGTTGGCAATCTTCCCACCGACTAAGATATTATCATACTTTTCTTCAAAAAATTTGATTACCGGCAGTTTTGTTTCAATTTTTGCTCCACCGATAATCGCCACCGCCGGATGCGCAAAATCATTTTTGATCTTTTCCATCTCCTCAATTTCTTTTTGCAATCGCAATCCGGCAAAACTTGGAATTAGTTTTGCCACTCCAGACACACTGGCATGATCTCGATGAGAAGCACTAAATGCATCGTTAACAAAAATATCAAAACCCGCCGAAAGTTTTTTGGAAAATTCGGCTTCATTATTTTCATCTCCCGCGTAAAAGCGAACATTTTCCAAAAGAATTATTTCTCCGTCAGCTAAATTCTCTAAGCTACTCATTCTTTCTTCACCAATACAATCAGAAATGAATTTAATTTTCTTTCCTAAAATATTTTCTGCGTCATCTTTTAATTGTAATAATGATAAACTTTCATCGAAGCCTTTGGGCTTGCCCGCCGTAGCTTTAGCGAAGGAGGGTCGTCCCAAATGGGAAATAAGTGCCACTTTACAATTCTTTTCTAATAAAAATCTTACCGTTTCTTTGCAAGCTTCAATTTTGAATTTTTCCTTCACTTTTCCATTTTCCAACGCCACATTAAAATCCACTCGCAAAAGTACTTTCTTATTTTCCAAATTAGCATCTTGTATTTTTCTCATATTTATACTCTACTTCGCTTACTTAATTGTAGAATTATTTTTAGAAAATTATTTCTTTAATCGCAATTGCTTTGCGTTTTTGGAAGTTATGATACTTTCTCCTATTTGCTTTTCTACTTCTACTCTAGCTTTTTTTGCAGCATATCCACCCTTGCGAGCTACTATCTTATTTTCATCCAAACTTTTCGGTTTTTGTTTTTTAGATATAACTGTAGTAGATGCTTCAGCCAACATATTCAAAACTAGTTCTAAGTTAGTCATATTATCCCGCAAATTTTCTTTCTTGAGACCTTTTAATTTCTTATAATCTTTCATGCCTCTATCCGCCTAGGCATGCGTAATTTCGTTTGTCAAAATAGCATATTCCAAGCCTTCTTTCATTCCTCTTTCTTGCCACTCATCCGTCAACTCTTTTCTGACTTCAATACTTTTTAATCGCTGATTAATCCATTCTTTGGAATATCCTTTTTGCAAATAGGTTTTCATTACTCGATCAATTGCCAGTTCTGGATCTTGGGTTTCTTCTATTCTCTCATATCCAACACGCGCCAACCAAATTTTAAGAGGTTCAGCATTTGGGGAAGGAATTGATTGTATAATCCTTAGAAGAGTTTCTGTATCGGCAACATCAGTCAGATAGTATTTACCATCAGAGGATCTCAACTTCAGTTGTCCCATTTTTTGGGACAACTCACTTCCTTCTTGAGTTAGCTTTGTTTTTAAGGCATTCCAATACTTTCTTGGCCTTGGGCTTCCGGTTAATATTTCAACAATATCAATCACTGAAAAATACCAGATTTCCTTTTCGGCATCCCAAGCACGCCTAATTTCTTTCTGATTAAATAAAATTATTGCATTTGTTTTTTTTATGTTCATATTTTTTTCTTTACGAACTACGAAATTAGCAAAATACGAAAAATTTTTGAGCTTATATTTTTCATATTAATTTTATTTTCGTACTTTCGTATTTCGTTCATTTCGTATTTCGTAAAATTAATGGAAATGCTTTCCGGCTCCCAAAATTCCCACTATCACTCCAATCATCGCAGTAATGGCGGTGAATATCCAAATTCTCATTGTGACTTTTGTTTCCGGCCAACCCAAGGCTTCAAAATGATGATGAATGGGTGCCGCTAAAAAAACTTTTCGCTTAAAAAATTTCTTGCTAGTAAGTTGAATAACTACTGAACCAGATTCAAAAATATAAACAGCTACAATAATAAGCAAAACTAAAGCTGAATTAGTAAGCATTGCCACTATGCCCAAAGTTATTCCAAGCGACATCGCTCCTGTATCTCCCATAAAAAATCTGGCTGGATAAACATTAAACCAAAGAAAAGCCAAAAGCGCCCCGGAAATCGCCGCGCAAAAAGAAGCCAGATCTATTTTATTTTGTGAAAAAGAAATCAAAGCAAATGAACCAAAAGCCATTAGTAATATTCCCCCATTTAGTCCATCCAAGCCATCAGTTTCATTGGAAGATATAGCAGTAAAAAGAATGATGAAAATGAAAAGTGGAATATACCAAAGACCAATAGAAAAATCTCCCATTGCCGGAACATGAATTTTGTCCCAGCCTAATTTATAATAAAACCACCAAGCGCCAAGAATAGAAATCACGATCAGCCAACCGAAACGAGAAAAAAATCTCATCCCGCCTCCCTTATTTTTTCCAATTCCACGGACACTCATATAATCATCACATAGTCCCAAAATTCCCGCCGAAACAAGGGCAAAAAGGGGAAGCCAGACTTGAGACCGACTCAAAAAATCCAATCGGGCGATAAATCTTGTTTGAAAAAAACTAGCCACATTGGGAAAAAGATAATGCGAAGCGAAAGCTAAGGCAGTTACAGAAAACCACACTAGTACTCCACCCATAATTGGCGTACCGGCTTTGTGTTTATGCATCTCGTTCACATAGGTAAGTTTTTTTCCATCCACTGAATTTTCTTTTATCTTTATTCCAATTTTATATTTATACAATATGTGCGTCCAAAATGGTGTGAGCAAAAACGCCAAAACAAAAGCCAAAAAACCAGTGACCAAAATTTTCATCACATCCACCACTTGAGGAATAGTTTGTATTTGAGATATATTCATATCATTATTTACGAACTACGAAATTAACGAAATACGAAAAAAATTTTAAGCTTATATTTTTCATATTAATTTTATTTTCGTACTTTCGTATTTAGTATTTTTTTCGTAGTTCGTAAAGACTACCGCCACTCATAATTATCAAAAGTCCATTCCACCATTTTTTTCATATCCTCCCAACGATTTTCATCATTAAGTATCACGGAAACTATTTTATGTTTTCCGCTCGGATCAACTGCTACAGTCAGAAGTGACTTTCCCGCTAGTGGAGTGAAACCGGTTTTTCCTCCCAGACAACTCGGCATTTCGCGAAGCAACATATCGGTATTTTTTAACTGATGCATATATCTACCATCCACCGAATAAATTTGCTCTTCCTCTATCCTCATTATATCCCAAATTAAATCGTATTGTAAGGAGTAAACTGCAATTCTAGCAATATCATAGCTCGACGAATAACATTGGGACTCTTTGCCGTCAATTTCTAATCCGGAAGGTGTGCAAAAATTAGTATCTTTTAATCCCAAACTTTTTGCTTTTTCATTCATCATCTTTACAAAATTTTCCGGCGTTTTAGCAATATGAATTGCCAAAGCCGTCGCCGCATCATTAGCGCTATCCAAAAGCATAGCTTTTAAAAGATTTCGTACAGTTATTTTTTCTCCTGCAAACATTCTATTTGAATTACAAAAAACGCTAGTTGGGCAACCGACTGTTGTGCCATCAATATTGAGAGCAACATCAGTAATTGTCACGCTCTCTTCCAAATTTTGAATATTTTCCACCACCAAAACCGCCGTCATAATTTTTGTCAGCGAGGCAATTTGTGTTTGTTTCCTGCCATTTTCATAATGCAAAATTATCCCACTATCAACATCAATTACCACTGACGAACCGGCCCAAATTTTCATATCCGCATAATCCTCTTTGCACCATACATTCAAATTAGAAAAATTTTTACCATTCAAAGGAGAAAGATTTTGAAAAATAAGATTTTGGGGATTTTTACTTTGATATTGAATTTTTTCTTCTTTCTGTTTTTCTTCGCCCAGTACTCGGTTCTCAAATTTCAGCGGAATATTTTTTTCATAGTCAGCTTTGAGCACCAAACTTCCATACATAAAAATAGGTAAAAATGGAACTATTAAAATTGCAAAAATTATATTAAACATTATTGATTTGGAAAATTGTTATTGGAATTGGAAATTAGAAAAAAGTTTTTAAGTTCAATTTTCCCTTTTCTTATTTCCTAAACTATTCTCTATTTTCTTTTTCACTAATTTTAACCAACAATCACGCTTTCTATCCGACTATCTTTCGCCAATGTCTCAAAATCTGGCAATTTAGAAATATCATCCAGCCCGAGTTTTTTCAAAAATTCAAAAGATATTTTGTAAAGATAGCTCCGGCTGTCATTCGGGTTATTCACCCTTTCCAAAAGCCCGCGCATCATCAAGTTTCGCAAAGTAAAAGTGCAATTGACTCCGCGAATCGCTTCGATATTAATCCGAGAAATTGGTGCGCGATAAGCTACGATTGAAAGCACTTCCAACGCCGCCTTACTCAAACTTTCCTGAATTTCACTTTTTATCAGTTCGGAAATAATCTGCGAATTTTCTGGCGCTGTCGCCATTTGAATTTGGTCTTCTTTTTTAATTATTATTATTCCACGATTTCCGGCATATTCACCTTGCAAAACCATAACGGCATTTTCCACTTCCGGATTTTCTACTCCAGCAATTTTGGCAATCCGAGAAATTTTCACCGGTTCACCACTCATAAACAATATACTCTCAATTATTGATTTTAATTTTTCAAGTTCCATAATCAGTGATTTAAATTTAGACTGCTGAAGAATATTATTTTTGAGGTTTATCCTGTTTGAGGATGTCGTATTTCTCCAAAACTTTGGCTTTTCAGCTGTTGATCGGGGGCGAAAGTTTTGGCAAGAAATTCGACATCCGAGTTATAAACCGAAAAAATATTATTCTTCAGTAATTTGAAATTAATTATTTTTTAAACTTAGTTTTATATCTTCAAACAAATTAGTCTGCTCTACTTCAATCAGTCTTTGTTTTATCATTTCCAGCATTGCCAGAAATGACACAATCACTTCCACCTTATCCGTTGATTTTTCCACTAAATCAGCAAATGATGATTGAATTTTTTCCCGTAAAAAAATTTCCAAATCGTTTATTTTTTCTTCCAATGTCACCACCTCGCTGACAATTTCATTGGATAATTTTTCCAGAATCGGAATTTCACTCAAGATTGCGAGAAAATGTTTTTTGAAATCATAGATATTAAAATCCTCCGGTGGATAAAAAACCGCTTTGACATCAGTAAATCCCTCTCGAGAATAGCAAATTTTTCCGCTCTGGGCAATTTTTCCCAATTTTATTGAAGCTTCCTTGAATTTTTTATATTCTTCCAATTGATGAGTCAAATCTTGAATTTCCTCTTCTTCCTCTTCACTAAATTTTAGCATCAGCAAAAGTGCCCGCGATTTGATGAGAATTAGACGAGATGCCACGGACAAAAAATCTGCTAGGTGTTCCAGATTGATGCTTTGATTGTCTTTTATATAATCCAGATATTCACTGGCCACCCGAGACAAACTCAATTGGGTAATTTCCAATTTTTCTTTCTGAATCAATTCCAAAAGCAAATCCATCGGGCCTTCAAATTTTTCTGTTTTAACATTATACAATATTTTGGAAATTTTTAATTTTATAATTTTATAATTTTTAAATAATTTATAATGCTAAAATTTTTAAACATTAAAAATTAAGATTTATTTATAAAATTAAAAAAAATAAAAATTATTTTTTTCGATTGAAACTCCCCCTAATCACTTCTTCTTTTTTAATATATTCAGCTACACTCAAAAGTAGCGACTCCGTGTATTCTCCCGACCCGACATATATTTTCTTGTTTTTAAGCAGTAAGCTATCCACAAAAATTTCCATTTTGAGAAGCTCCGCAAATGGCGGTGTCGCTCCAACTTTTCCCAAAAGATTCTTCTTCATCCAGACTTCCTTGGCAAAGTCAATTTTTTTGACGCTCTTAAGCCCTTGCTTTTTTCTTCGCGCGTTTATAGTTTTCAAAAGTTTTTGTTTGTCTAGATTTTTATTCCCAGAAATTAACGCTAGAAGATAATCGTTATCCACTTTCATTACCAAAGCCTTGGCCACCATTTTTGGTTCTATTTTTTCCGTCTGCGCTGTGTCCCAAGCGGTAAAAGTGGTTTTGTGATCAATGATATTAAATTTATACTTCTTATCCTCCAGATATTTTAATATTTTTTTGCTTAGAGCCATAAATTTAGCTTATTTATTACCCTCCTATCATATCATAACTGGCTATTTTTTCCAAGACAAAGCATATTTCACACCAAAAACTAAAAATTATGTAACTTATTACATAATATGCTACTTACATTATTATCTCGCGTCTATTCAAAAGAATGCTTTTGAGATTAAAAAAATACTCTTACTAGCTTAAAAGACACTTAGCCATTTTAATTCTAATTCTTAGCGAGGAGAATAGGTTTATTAAATTATTTCACAAGTTTTAGTCTAGTTTTTGGATTATCAAAAATAACCTCGTTCGGATTAAATTCTTCTGGATTATAATCTTTATCTCCGATCCATTCCATAATTTCATCATATTCTGAATGTTTGGGATTTTTGAGTATTTCTAATTTTTCATAATATCCCCAGATAGCTCCACTATCTTCAAAAGGGCAAGCCATCTTGCCATCTATGCAAATTGGATATTTCTTATTTTTTTCTTTTGGTAATATTTTTTCCAAAATTACCGAGTGCTCCCAACTGTCACCAAAATCATAAGTATAATTCATTTTTTCAAACTTCGAAAACCAATCCTTTATTTTCTCTTTCCATCCTGGCAAAACTTCCATAAATCCATCAGGATCTGGAATTCCAATGTGTTGTATATTACTCAATTTTCCTCTTGAAATAACAGTTCTAAATTCATGCAAATGATAATCCTCCCAACCCATCGAGTCTTGAATAGCTACATGCAAATCCCAAAAACTATAATTTTCCGGCACCTGAATTCTTCTCCAAATTGATGGCTTAGAATCCTTTAGAACTATTTTAAATTGATAAACATTTTGATAGTTTTCTTTTTTCATAGATATTAATAAAAAATTATTTAGTTTATATGAAAATCAATTTTTAAATCCTGCATAAATTGAATAAAACCTGCCGTATTAACAAAATAATTATTTTTGTTTCTTCTTAGGGAATCTGCAATTCTATAAAGTTGTTTTTCTAATTTAGTTCCATTTTTATTCGGCCTTGAAACAGCTAAGTATTTCATATAGCACCCATCCAAGAAAGCAATATAATGGATATCTCTATTAGATTCCTTTAGCTCGAGAATTGAAATTAACTCGGAGATAGAAGAATTCTGCGCACCACCTTCTCCGTTGATATGCTTTGCTTCTAAAATAAAAATTTTATTTTTTATTTTAAAAATGCAATCAGGTACCTTATCTTTCTTACTAAAATTAAATTTTATCTCAAAATATTTTTTAATATCTCTTATCCTAAAATTACCCTTGCTTTTATTAATTTTAGCTATTTTATTATCCAAATCAGATATTTCAGAAGCTAATATCAATCCAGAAAGTTTAATAACTTTTGCTTCGCCATCATCACTTCTTCTTTTGGCAGTTTGCGCATCATTATAAGCTTGTAATGAATTTTTATCAGTTTTTTGATACCCTCTTTCTTTCAAATAAATAATAAGAGATTTTCTCGCCGCCCTAACGCGCTCTGATAAACTATAATATTTATCGTTAGAAAGTTCGTCTGCGCTTAAATCACATGTACGCAGAAAAAAAGCAAAATATGATTTTTCACAACCCTTCTTTCCAAGTAAATTGAGCAGGTTTTCAATTTCTTTATCTGCTAGTCTACTGCTTATTTTTGAAATATAATCCTCGAGAGCTAAAATATTTTTATATTCTCTCTCTTCTATGATTGATTCTAGAAAAGGATAGAATTTTTCATCCCATATGGGCTCTGGACTATTAAGCGATACATCAAAGTAATGCTGGTTGTTTTTTATCATATTCGAAATTATTAAGATATAAGTAATTAATAAATTTATAAACAAAGTCAAAACCAATCCTCTTTCGATCATTATCCCGATAATTAGTCAAAAATAACGAAAGATAATCATCTCTTAGTTTATTTATTTCCAAATTAAAAATCTCTACTAATTTTTCCTGTTGCTTTAGGGAAATTTTTTTATCAAAAACTAAATAAATCATATGCCTTGATGATTTTTTACTAATAAGACAATCCAACCCATATTTTCTTATGTTCTCAAGTGCAATTTTCCCATGTTCAGAACCGCTATCAATTGCTTTTAAAAGAATTATATTTGAATTTATTGTTTTGTACAAATCTTCCGACACGCCAACTTCTTCAATATTTTTTACATGATTGATCGCGGCTTTTATTTTTCTGTTTCCACTTATAATATCTTTTTCTGTTAAACGATAGATGCCTAAATAATTTTTTTGATCGTCAACAAGTTTCAAAATTTCTCCACCAATTGCCCAATCATATTCTTTTTTTAGTTCAATGGATATTTTTTTATTTTCTGGAAAAATAGAAGTTTCAACTTTGAAGTTATCTTCAAATAAATTTTTCTTTTTTCTATAATAAAATGCTATCACATTATAAGTCGTATCGGGAAAAACTTGCTGTTTAAAATAATTCATCCTAACTATTTTAAATTTCGAGAAAAAAATATGCCTAGTTTTTTTTGAATTCTCTGCCGATAAAAAATTAATTGGAACAATCACGATTCCTTCTTCGCTATTCATAAGAGAATTTAGAGATAGCTGATATAAATCTTCGAAACCAGAATTTTTAAAATACTGGGTTTTTATTTTATCATTGGCCTTATTCACATTTAAATAGGGTGGGTTAGTAATAACAAATTTATATTTTTTAGGATTTGCGATGCTATCATTAAAAAATATTTTTCTATTATCTACATATTTTTTATCTACATCATATCCAGAAATTTTTTTCGCTTTGTTTTTTTCTGCCCATTCAATTAAATCACCCCCGCCAGCAAAAGGATCAGCTAAATCCTTTCCATTAATAAAACTTTCAAAGCCACTAAGAATATAGTCAGAATTTTTAGTAAAGAATTGTCCGAATTGTTTTTTTTCTTCTTTTTTTGTCATACATTTATATTTATTTTAACACTTTTTAAGCAATATAAGAAATATAATTCTAGAATCAATGCATCCCTTACTGATGATATTATATCACTCTATATATTTTTGGCAACTCCTCCACTGTGGATAACTTTTTCAACAAAAAAGCTTTTTCCGAAAGCCCTTTTTATCTTATTTCCTCCAATCCTTTACCAAGAACCCGCCTCTAACTTTTTTGATCGTCAATTTTTGCTTTTCTTTCCAGCCAAGTCCCCGCACTTCTTCGGCTGGCAAAGTAACCGCAAAACTTCTTTTGCCGACACGGGTTAGTTTTCTTGTGTTTTTATCTTTCATATTTTTTGCTCCTTACTATGCTACTTACCTTGCTACTTACACGCCTTCTCCATTTCTTTCTCACTTTTATTATCAGTAAGATGATATGCCGGCCAAAGCGCAGAAAAAACAATCAGTCCTGTGAGCACAAAAACGAATTTCACTGGCAAAAATAAAAAGACAAAGGAGGAAAGGACAGTTGCAAAAATATAGGCTACGGGCATAGAAGTTCGGAAGAAATCAACCACATCCACATCTCGGCAATCAATTCTTTTATAAAAATAGGAATCCCGTATAATTTCAATTAGCGATGCTCCAATCCTAGTGGTAAATAAGATCAGCGCCCATTTCACAACACTGCCGGTTCCCATAAAATAAATTAGCATTGTTGAAACTCCCATTGCTAAAAGTGAAAAAAATAAAAGTTCTTTTTCTCCAATTTTCTTGTCCGCCCATAGTCCCGCGGGATATTGAAAAATCACAAAAGGAATAAGCATCACAGAAAAAATCTTTCCGATATCACCCCAAGAAAAACCTAAATCAATTAGATAAATCGGAGTATAAATAACCATCAGAGCATAGAAAAATTCCAGCACGAAAGAAATATAATATATCCGCATAATATTTTTTCTGGCGAAAACTTTTTTCAAAATATCCGCTACCTTCAATTTCTGCTCAAATTTATCATTAACATTGCGTAGCCCAATTAATCCGAAAATAAAAACAAAAATATTTAAAATCAAAGAAAAAATGAAAACTCCATGATATCCCATATTATCTAAAATATAGGTCGAAACAAAAGGACCGAATAAAAATCCGGCATTGAGAATAGTAAGATGCACTCCGCGAATTCTTCCTGACATTTGATCAGTAGAAACTCCTTCAATAATCAGATCAAGCACTACCCATTCAATATGACCCAGGATTATATATAAAATCATCAGTATCATTCCGGCTTTTGAAGGTTCCAACAAAATCAAACCAAAAATGACAATCAGTTTGGCAAAAAGAGAGAAATAAAAAACATTAGCCTTGCCTAAGACCCTCACGACTTTATGTAAATTAAGAAGAATGACTAAAAATATTATGTAAGAAACAGCATAAAAAATTCCCACATTTTCCGTGCCGATTGCCAACTTGAAATACGACGACATCACATAAATGAGAATAGCCTGCGCAAAGCCCAACAAAAAAGTGATGAATGTCATCAACTTTATTTTATTCTCATCTAATTTTTCTTTGTGTTTTTTCACTAGCTTTATTTTTTTCTAAATTAGTGCTGGGACTATTATTTTACGGCGCCAATCTCTTGACATCGCGCGGGAAAAGAATGGCTTCTTTGATTGAAGCAATACCAAGAATTTTTTGCACAATGCGCTCTGATCCCAATCCCCAACCACCATGCGCTGGCATACCCAGCTTGAAAACTTCCAAATAGTCTTTGAAGTCTTCCGGATTAAGTTTATGTTTTTTAATATTATTTACTAATTGCTGATAATTATGAATTCTTTGACTACCAGTTGCAATTTCCACTCCGCGAAAAAGCAAATCAAAACCTTCAGTAAATTGCGGATCGTCACTGCTTGGCATTGTATAAAACGGCTTGGCACTGGCGGGATAATGTGTAATAAAAATAAAATCGCTGTCGTAAGTTTTTTTGGCCCATTCACAAATCAATCTTTCTCCTTCCGGATCGATATCAATTCCTTCCGTTTCTTTGTTATATTCTTTTTTGAGAATTTCCAAAGCTTCCACCAATTTTATCTGCGGAAAATTTTCCGACACCGAAATTTCACTTTCATATTCCGCCAGTTCTTTGGCACATTTTTCTTTGACATCTTTTATAATTCTTTTCATCACTAATTCTAACTCATCCATAATTTCGGAAAAATTTTCAATAAATCCCATTTCGGCGTCGAGGCCTGTATATTCATTAACATGGCGAGTGGTGAAATGCGGTTCGGCGCGAAAAACTGTACCAATTTCAAACACTCGCTCAAAAGCGCCGACACCAGCTTGTTTGTAAAATTGTGGGCTTTGCGCCAAATAGGCTTCTCTTTTGAAATATTTTATTTTGAAAAAATTCGCTCCGCCTTCCGTGGCAGCGGAAAGAATTTTCGGGCTTTTTATTTCCAAAAAACCTCTTTCTCTCATCACCTCTCCATAAGATTTCAAAATTTGCGAATAAACCTTGAAAATATCATTGACTTTTTTATTTCGAAGCGACAAGTTTCGATTATCCAAAAGAGTATTTAAATTTACATCCAAATCTTTTTTTGAAACATCAAAGGGAAGTTCTCCTTCCACCCGAGAAATTATATCCATCTTTTCCACTTCAAGTTCCACTCTACCTAATGGATTTTCATTTTTTTCTTGTCCACCCGGGCGCTCTTTCACCAAGCCTTCCACAGAAATTACATATTCACTGCGAACTTCTTTGGAAATTTGATGCGCCTCCACTTTGTCTGGAATGACCACCATTTGAATTATTCCTGAACGATCGCGCAGATCGATAAAAATAAGTTTGCCGTGGTCGCGCCTGACAGAAACCCAACCGGAAAGCTTAACTTTTTGGCCAATTAAATTTGGTGTCTCTGAAATTAAAATCCGTTTCATAATATTAGTTCTAATTCGCTTTAATTAGCTTAATTTTCGCGAGTTTCCAATAGTTCCCCAACTTTTTTGGAAAGTTCGCTTGGAATTATCTTAGTTTTTACAAAAAATTCATTGGCTCCCATTTCCTTAACTTTTTGTTCAACGCGTTCTTCTACTGAAGCGCTAAGAACAATGATCGGAATATTTTTAGTTTTTTCCTCCAGTTTTAATTTTTCAATTATCTCATCTCCCATCATCGCCGGCATCATCATATCAATAATAAATAAATCAAAATCCTTACTCAAAGCTTCCTTGAGACCCCAAGCGCCATTGTTAGCTGTTTCTACTGTATAACCATCTTGGCGAAGTTTTTGTCCAAACATTTCTAAAAAAATTTCTTCATCTTCGATGAAAAGAATTTTCTTTTGACTATTGGCTTCTTTTTTTTGAGATAACTTTTCATCTCCATTTTGCAAAGCTTCATTTTTTTTACTTTCCGCGTTCTGATTCATTCTGCGTGATATTTCTTTGACCAAATCAGATGGCGTATAATCTGCTTTTATGATAAAACCGTCCACGCCCAGTTTCATTGCTTTGTCCTGGTCTTCTTTTTGACTAAGATTACTAAAAACAAAAATTTTCATTTCCGGATTATATTCCCCTCCACGAACATTTTGCAAAACTTCAAAACCATCCATTTTCGGCATAATAAGATCAAGAAGCATTATGTCGATTTTTTCAGTCTTATTGAGACTCACCGCTTTTTCTCCCGAGTCAGCCGTCAAAACTTCATACCCGCTGTCCGCAAACTTTTTCTGGTATATTTCAGAAATCATTGGATCATCCTCAACAATAATAATTTTTGCCATAAATTTAAATCGCTTAAAATTTACTGAAACCACTGAAGAACTAAATTTTTTGAGAAATTACTGTTTGAGCAACTTGATTTTCTCCAAAATTTTTCATTAGTTGCCGTTGATTGAGGAAAAATTTTGGTTAGAAAATCAGGTTG
>Ga0066637_10000763_pt1 | contig 19950 bp, 16 predicted proteins | sample CryGeyCG2014_020_FD_62737 | JGI IMG/M metagenome (GOLD analysis project Ga0066637, IMG submission 62737) | Groundwater microbial communities from aquifer - Crystal Geyser CG08_land_8/20/14_0.20 | ecosystem: Environmental > Aquatic > Deep subsurface > Groundwater | place: USA: Utah: Grand County...
TTGGCCGGCTGCTTCGTTGCTCCTCACTTACAGACCACCGGTATGCTCGTTCGTCGCGCCTCGCATCCGCCTCAAATCTGAGCCTCCAAATGCTTCAGTTATTTCGTTACGCTTCCTTACTGGCGCCGCAGCCGCCGGCGGGTCTTGAGTTTTAGCTTTTCTCCGGGACCAGCTCGTTATTGTACGTTCAGCACTTCCGCGACGGCTTTTTCCAGGCTTTCCTTCGGCAGGGCCCCGCGCACCACCTGCGGCTTGCCCGACACAGGTATTAAAAAGAGGGTAGGGATGCTTTGTATGCCGAACACGGCCGAAAGCTGCTGTTCCTCCTCGGTGTTTACTTTATAGACATCCAGCTTACCGGCGTATTTGCCGGCCAGTTCCGCCAGCACCGGCGAAAGCATTTTGCACGGCCCGCACCAGTCGGCGTAGAAATCCACTATGCAGGGCTTATCCCCGGCGAATTTCCATTCTTTGCTCTTTTCGAAGTCGAACACTTTTGACTTGAACGTATCGGTCGTTAGATTCTCCATAACTCCTCCTGTTCCCCTGTCATCCTGAAGAAAGGCCCCGGCGCGAAACCCCCGTCTTCCTCACGGCTCCGCAGTAAGCCTTACCTCTCAAATATTAGATGCATGGAACACAAAAAGGATGCGCCTCGTTCTTAAGGGGGAACAGGGGACAATGACGATCAAATGCATTCCCTGATGGCAACAGTCCCCTGGCGGGAGCAATTTGATACGGAAGAAGGAAGATTTAATCTTCCCCCTGACCGTCCGCTCTTATTTGTAAAAGCCGCTGCGGTTGCGGATATTCAGTTCCTCGTTCTCCGCGGGCGAAGATTGAGGCTGGATGGGAGGCGGCACGTATTGTGACGGCTGCATGGGGGCACGCGCGGCGGCAACGCCTTTAATGTTCGCTGCCGGCCGCAACAGCGGAGAGAAGATAACGGCTATAAATATCCCGGCCAGCAGCCATAAGCCCCGCGAGGCATATTTGCCAAGGCCGCCGGAACGTCCCGGCTCATCCCGGCCGGCAGCGAACACGGTCTTCATTACCAGCACCTCGTCGCCGCGCCCGGGAACGATGTTAAGCAGTTCGCTTATCGCAACGCGCGCCTTTTGCGCGTCCGCGTCCGTGACCGAATCGCTTAAAGCGAGAAAAACGGTAAGGCGCTGTATCCCGGCCGGCACAGAGGCGCCCTCCGCGGCAGCGTTTGATTCCTGAGCCCCGGCCCGGGACTCCATAGCAACGCGTACCATTACCCCGGCCTTACCCGGGCCAAGCAGGCTCACCAGCGCCGCCTCCGCCTTCTGCTCCAGCGCTTTTTCGTAACCGGCCTTCTCCCCCCCGACAGCGCCGGCGGCCGCGCCGAAAAGCGCGACCAGAAAACAGCCAGCCAAAGCCGCGCGCCTTAACCAAAAGAACAGGTATATCGTTCGGTCCATAAGCAGATCACCCAGCCCAATTTTATCATATCAGCAAATAATCCCGGCACGCCATGCCACCGGGGACACAATACTTATTCTTGTGGGAACAAAGCATTCTGGGAATAAGTATTGTGTCCCCGGAATGACCCCGGGACCAGGATTCGGTCCTAACGCAAGACATAATTATGTCTCGCTGTCCCGGAGCGCAATAAAAAACCCCCATGCGGGGGTTTTTTATCAAGAAATTGGCTCCGGGACTAGGATTCGAACCTAGAAAAGCAGATTCAGAATCTGCCGTGATACCGTTTCACCATCCCGGAATGTACACTATTATATATTTTTTCGGGACTTTCCGGCAAAACGCGTAATGGGACGGCGGTTGCGCAGCCAAGTTTGATAGAATGTAATCACTTCGGGGCATAGTGAAATGGTTCTCACGCGTGCTTTGGGAGCATGAGTTCCGGGTCCGATTCCCGGTGCCCCGATACAACTTTTAACCGGACGCCAGTTATGACAGCACACTCCAGGACAGGCCGTACCCAGCCCCCGCACCTGCCGCGTTCGCTGACGGCGGTACATTTCCTGCCGGGGGACTTTGCCGGCGCCAGGCTTGAGAACCTGGAACCCGCGCAATACCCTAAAGGCGTTTTCTTTGTAAAGAAACCCGGCCGCGCGGCGCGGCTCACCTCCGGCGAGCTTGCCGCGGGCTTCCTTTTCACTGAACTGCTGTTCTCCGCGGACGTGGTCTTCCCCAAAGGCGGCACCCTGGAGGCGCAGGCGCAGGTAAAGACCGCCGGGCGCTGGAGCCCCTGGTTCAGCTTCGGACGCTTCACCCCCGGCGCGGGCGGGCGCAGCGTAAAAAGCCAGGAGAACGCCTTCGGCAAAATGGACGTGGACATGCTGAAGCTTAAGAAAAAAGCTTCCGCCTGCCGCTACCGCATAAATATTCTTTCCGCCAAGGGCCCCGCGCCGGTTATCAAACTGGCGGCGCTAGTTCTTTCCGATCCCTCCGCGCCGTACAGCGCGCAGCAGGCCGCGCCGGCCTGCGTTCGCGGCGGGCCGCTGAAACTGGCCGTACCGCGCTATTCACAGATGGCGCAGCGGGTGAGCGCCGCGGGAGACATCTGCAGCCCGGTCTCGCTGGCCATGGTCTTAACTTACCTGGGGCGCAAAACCGGGCCGCTGGGCGCCGTCCCTAAAGTACGCGACGCCGCCGGGGACATCTACGGCAACTGGTTCTTCAATACGGCGCATGCCGGGGCGCTGGGGTTTTATTCCTTCCTGGCAAGGCTCAACTCGCTGGAAGAGGCGCGCAGCCTGGTGGCAGCCGGGATACCGGTAATAGCCAGCGTCACCTTCGGCCCGGGCGAACTGAGGCATTCCCCCATACCCAGGACCCGCGGGCATTTGCTGGTGATAAAAGGCTTTGACGGCCGGGGCAATGTAATAGTTAACGACCCGGCCGCGCCCGGCCCGGGCACCGTGGAACGCGTTTATGACCGGGCACAGTTCGCCGCGGCCTGGCTGAAGAACAAGTACGGCACCTGCTATATTGTGGCGCGCGGCCTTAACTCCCTGCTGGCCGTACAGGCCCCCGTAACGGACCTTTTTTCACGGCCGCCAAAAACCGCCGGGGAGCGCGGGAAAATAATTGAAAGCCAGCTGCTGCAGAACGAGCGCGTGGAACTGCTGGAGATACGCGGCCGCTGGGCCAGGGTAAAGGCCCTTGAACAGGCCAGCCTGAAACCGGGCAGCAAGGCGCTGGTCCCGTACGAGGGCTGGCTGCAGGCGGCGGCACTGGCCTTCAGCCTGCCGCTGCCCCCCTCCGCCGTGGTCTGTTCAAAAAAGCCCGGCGGGATCTCCCTGGGCGTAAAGCTATGCCAGCCGTGCGGAGCCGCGCTCCCGGCAAGGCACCTGGGCCCGCTGCCGTTAAAGCTGAAGCAGTCCGCCCTGCGCAAAAAGATACTTTCCGCGGCGCGCTTGTTCCTGGGCGACAAGTACTGCTGGGGCGGGCGCAGCGCCTGGGGCGTGGACTGCTCCGGGCTGGTCAACCTCTGTTACCGCGCCTGCGGCCTGGACCTGCCGCGCAACGCGCATGACCAGTTCGCCGCGGCGCGCGGGCTTAAAAAAGCCGCGCTGAAACCAGCCGACCTCATCTTCACCACGGACAGCAAGTACCCGGACCTGATGGGCCATGTGATGCTTTATGCCGGCGGGGGCAGGCTGCTGGAGGCCACGCAGGACAGCGGCACCGTGCGCGAGATCTCTTTTGCTAAAAAATTCGGCACGCCTTTTGCCGCGATAAAGGACGGCGCCACGCACAACGGCCGGAGGATATTCTTCGGCACGCTGCTGCCGTAAATAAAGGAAAAATGAAACCCTCCCGCCACCCTCTCCGGTTTTTATGCGCCGCGCTGCTGGCCCTGCCCGGCGCCGCGCCGCTGGAGGCCGCACTTAAGAACCCGGACACCGTCATCTACGCGCATACCGGGGAAATACTGACGCTTGACCCGGTATACCCCTACGATTCCGCCACGCAGGGCATGATGATGAACGTGTACGACACGCTGCTGCGCTTCGACGGACCCTCGCTTACCGCTTTCCAGCCGGTCCTGGCCTCAAAAGTGCCCTCCGCCAGGAACGGCCTGGTCTCCGCGGACGGCCTCACCTACCGCTTTCCCCTGCGCAAGGACGTGCGCTTCCACAACGGCGACAGGCTCACCCCCGAGGACGTGCGCTATTCGCTGCTGCGCTTCATGCTGATAGACCCCGAAGGGGGACCGGCCGCGCTGCTGCTTGAGCCGGTATTCGGCCGCAACAACACGCGCAGCCCGGACAACAAGCTCACCGTTACCAAAGCCGGGTTCGAAAAAGCGGTGAAGGCCGACCGGGACGGCGTAACGGTGCGGCTCAAAAAGCCGTTCGGGCCTTTCCTCTCCATCATGGCGCGCTGGTCCTACGTGACGGATAAGAAATGGTGCGTGGCCAGGGGCGAATGGGACGGCGCGTACGAAACCATCGGCCGCTTCAATAACAGGCAGAAGGAAAGCTCCGGCCTTTACAGGGCCATGAACGGCACCGGCCCCTTCCAGCTTGAAAGCTGGGACCAGAACGGGAAACAGCTTATCCTTAAGGCTTTCCCCGGCTACCGGGGCAGCCCGGCCAGGATAAAACGCGTAATTTTAAGGACCGTTTCCGACTTTTCCGCGCGCAAAAAACTGCTGGAGGCCGGCGATGCGGATATCATAGACCTGACCAGGCCAGAACAGCCGCAGCTGGCCGGGGTGCAGGGCGCGCATGTCGCCGACGATCTGCCGCGCCTGCTCACGGACCCCGTGTTCTTTTTCACGCTGGATATAGATCAGACGGACAACCAGGACATAGGCTCGGGCAGGCTGGACGGGCAGGGCATCCCCCTTAATTTCTTCGCCAGCGCCAGCGTGAGAAAAGCCTTCGCCTATTCTTTCGACTATGCCGGCTTTCTTAAGAACGGCATGAAGGGCAAAGCCGTCCGGGCGCGCGGCGCCATTCCCCCCGGCATGACGGGGTATAGCCCGGCCGCGCCGGCCTATGAATACAACCGCCTGCGCGCCGAGGGATATTTCCGCAAGGCCTTTAACGGGGACGTCTGGAACAAGGGTTTCCGCTTCACGCTCACCTATAATAACGGCAGCGACATACGCCGCCTGGCCTGCGAGTCGCTTAAAAGAACGGTGGAAGCCATGAACCCGCGCTTCCACATAGACCTGCGCGGCGTGGACTGGCCGGTGTACCTGAACAAGACGCAGAACCGCAAAGCGCCGCTGTTCACGCGCGGCTGGACCGGCGACTATCCCGACCCGCACAACTTCGCCTTCACGTTTTACCATTCCAAGGGCCGCTTCGCCAGGGCGCAGGGCTACGCCGACAGGGAAATGGATAAACTTATTGAGACGGCCGTGCTGGAACCTTCCCCGGCCAAACGCGCGCAGCTTTACGCCAGGGTGCAGGCCAAGGCCTACCAGAACGCGCCGCAGCTGTATACCGCGCACCCGCGGGGGCTCTACGGCCTGCGCGACTGGCTGAAAGGTTTTTACGACAATGCCGTGTTCATGGGAATATATTTTTATCCGCTGAGCAAGCAGTAGCAACCGCCGGGCAGAAGCCGCCCAGCCGCCGCTTATGGATAAAAGGATCTCCGAAATAATCAAGATTCTGAAAGAGGTCTATCCCGACGCTTACTGCTCGCTGGACCACGCCGACCCCTTCCAGCTGCTGGCGGCCACCATACTTTCCGCGCAGTGCACCGACGAACGCGTGAACCTGGTGACCCCGGCGCTGTTCAAAAAATACCCGGGCCCGGCGGAAATGGCGAAAGCCCCGCTGCCGGAGCTGGAGAAGCTGATACACTCCACCGGCTTCTACAGGAACAAGGCGCTGTCACTGAAGGAGGCGTCCAAAGCGATAATAGCTGATTTCGGCGGGGAAGTGCCCCGGACCATGGCCGAGCTGCTGACGCTGCGCGGAGTGGCCCGCAAGACCGCCAACGTGGTGCTGGGCAGCGCCTACGCCGTAGCCGCCGGCGTGGTGGTGGATACGCATGTAAAGCGCCTGGCCTTCCGCCTGGGCCTCACCAAAGAAACCGGCCCGGAAAAGATAGAAGCCGTCCTGATGAAGGCGGTTCCCAAAGAAGACTGGATCTGGTTCGCCCACGCCCTGGTGCTGCACGGCCGCGGCCCGTGCGACGCCCGCAAACCCCTCTGCGAGAAATGCCCCTTGGCGGACCCCTGCCCCAGGACCGGCGTAAAATCCACAAAAAAATAAGCCGCGGCTTATCCGTGACGCGCCGGCATCCCTTTAAAAGTCGGTAATATCCTGGAAAATTATGCCGGCGCCTATTATCTTGCCGTCCACGCCTTTGATATTGATGGAGCTGTAGCCTATCAGCTTTGACTTGCTGTTCACAACGCACTTGAATTCCATGCGGCGCACGGTCTTGCCCTGCTTGAGCACATCGCCGATGACGCCCACCACGTCCGGGCAGAGCTGGAACAGTTCCACCACGTTCTTGTTCATGAACTCGTCGCCCACTTCAAAGATCTCCTGGGCCTTGGGATTGAAGAAGATGACGCGGCCTTCCATGTCCGCGCCGATGAAGCCGCCGGAGAGGTTGTTTATGGTGCTTTCGCCCTTCAGGTTAAGTTGTTTAATGGTGGATTCCAGCCGCCTTATGTAAACGTCGCGCGCCACCAGCGCGGATATCATCGAGGCGGCCTTCAGCTCGTCCTCGGAAAAGGAGCCGGGTATGGAGTTTATGAATTCAACTATGGCTATCAATACGCCGTTGGCCACGGCCGGGACGGCTATAACGGTCTTCGTCCTGAAACCGCTGCCCTTATCCACTTTTTTAGTGAAGAGCGGGCTGCTCTCCGCGTCGTTGATAAGCAGGGGTTTGCGCGATTCCGCGCAGAAGCCCACCACGCCCTGGTAGCCGAAGCTCACGCCTACCAGGTCGCCGCCCACGGGCCCGATGCTTTTTTTGAAGGTCAGCCGCTGTTTTACGGCGTCCACCTCGAAAATGCTGGCGGCATGGCAGTTAAGGACCCCGGCCCCTTTGCGCGCCAGGTATTCCCACAGCGCCTCCTCGTCCTGCGGCTTCTCCATATCGAGGTCGTCGGCGAATTTTTGCACCAGCTCAAGGATGTTTGACATTATTTACCTTTTCGAACGACGGGCCTTTTTAGACTGCGCCCTGGGTTTTACGCGCTGCAGGCCTTTTTTTATCTGCGGCGCCGCGGCTTTCCCCTGCACCGCTTTTTTAGCCCTTCCGGAATTTTTCCGCTGCGGTTCCGCCTTTGTCTTCAGATAGTCCCGGACATTGAACAGCTCCAGTATCCCTTCCGCCGTGGTAGAGGCAAGCTTCTCCTGGAAAGCCGGATCGTTGATCATTTCCTCCTGCCGCGGGAAGATCATATAGGCGCTTTCGGTGAGTATGGCGGGCATCCAGGTAAGGCGCGCCACCAGGTAATCGCCGTAGCGCAGCCCCTCGTCCGGCAGGGGGATGTTCCTGACATAGGCTGCATGCACACGCTCGGCCAGCTCCCGGCTGTGGCGGTGATAATAATAAACCTGGAAACCGCGCGGCTCGGCGAAAGGGTCCGTCCCGTTGGCCAATGCGTTATTGTGCACGCTCACGAAGAGGTCGCCGCCCAGGTTCTTTGCCAGCACCGGCCGGTCGGCCAGCGGCACGTCCTCGTCCCCATTGCGGGTCATCTGCACCGAAGCTCCCAGCGTAAGCAGTTTTTCTTTAAGCTTCAGGGCTATGGCCAGGTTCACCTGGAACTCGAAGGTGCGCATGGGGCCCACCGCCCCGTCGAAAGGAGGCGTGAATTTGGGGGAATGGCCCGGGTCCACCACCACGGTTATCCCGGAAAGCGGCTTTATCAGGTTCTTCTCCGGCACGGGCCGGCGGCGGATATCCAGCTGCAGCGTCCTGCCGGAATAGGAGATATCATATCCCCAGACCGGGCCGTCGGTCTCAAAATCTATTTCCGCCTTGTTGGTCCCGGCCTGTCTGAAAGCCACGTTCTTCACGAAAGTGTCGGAAGAATCGTACACTACCCAGTTGGTATGCAGATTGGCGTAGAAAAGGGTGAGCCTCAGCCCGTCGGGGGTCTCTTCCACCGTGTAAGGCACGCGGTCGTACATGGTTATGGAAGCCTGCGATCCATAAGAGGTCCCTTTCAGGTGTATAGCGCCGGTCTCGGTGAAGGGAGGGACCGGGAACTGCCCGGCGCGGGCCGGCTGCACCCTGGACTCGTCCACCCAGCCGGTATCCGCCGGGGAAAGCTGCACGCGGCGCATACCGTTGACAAGCCCGTTGGTGAGAAGTTTCACCCCGTCGGGCAGGAACATCATATAGCCGCCGCCTACGGCATTACGCAGGATGGTGTCGGTGGAGGTTTCCACCAGCTTCTCCTCTTTCAGCACCTTTACAAGCCCCTTGGCGGCCACTTCCGCGCTCTTGCCGAACAGCCCGGTCCGGAAGCGCGCCAGCACACGCCCTTCCACGCCCGCGTCCGCGTCCTCCGTCCTGTAATTCCCCACATAGCGCCCGGAACCGGCGGGGACCTCCAGCATGGGTTCGTCCTTTACCATGCCCTCTATGGAGAAAGCCGCCTCCCGGCCCGGTGTACCCGAAGCCTGCACCCTTAGATATTCGGAGGGCAGGACCTCCACATTGTTGGAATTACTCACGAACTCAAGCCATGTTTTTTCCCCGGACCCCGGCTCGGCCGGGCCCCTTACATTAAGCGAGCGCTGCGCGGTGGTCCCGTCCGCCATCGCCCCGGACACAGCGAAATCCCCGGTGGAGATGGGGATATAGGCAATAAAACCGCCGTTGGTATATACCTCCACTTTGTCTCCGTTTATAGTAAGAGGGACGGAGGCCGGAGAGATATTGCCGAAGACGAAGGTTCTGGGAACATTGGGGATGGAAGCCCCCTCCGGGGGATAGACGAAATTGATCTCCCCGGCCGACAAGGATGCGCAGGCCAGCGGCAGGCAGAGCGAGATTACCAGGAGTTTGAAGAAGCACATTTTCGACGCCTGCCCGGACCGGTCGCCGGAATTAACACCGGCGCAACATAAACTTAACATAGGACAGCTATGATTATAATATATTTCGCACTATGAAACGCTTACCGCTCCTTTTCGCGCTGCTGACGTTTTACCCGGTCGGCAGGGCATTTTCTTCGGATATAACCTGGCTGCGTCCCGGCGCCCGCGCTAACGCCATGGGCTCGGCTTTTTCCACGGTAGAGGGGGACGCGTACTCGGTATTTTACAACCCGGCCGATCTAACTACCCTGGGGAACGTTGAAGCGCATTTTGAGACCGGCCGCAGGCTTTCCCCCGCAGCGCGGGAAGGCGAGGCCTCTATCGCGTACATACGTCCCCAGCCGGACAACGCGAACCGCACGGTCGGCTTCGGCTATTATGCCGTGCGCCGCGGCGGCGACCTGAGCGCGGACAGCGCCGTATTCTCCATGGGCGACCGCACCGTGATAAAATATTTTCAGCAGCCTCTCTTCTACGGAGCGGGTGTACGGCTGGTGAACCTGCGCAGCCCGGAGAGAAGCAACTTCGGCCTGGGCTTCGACGCCGGCCTGCAGCTGGGCAGCGATACCGGCCTGAAGACCGCGCTGGTCCTCACGGACGCCGTATTCGGCCTGGGCCGCTCACTTACCACGCTGACGCTGGGCAATTCGTACCGCTCCGGCAATACCCTGTTCCTGGCCGACCTGCGGACGCGCGGCGCTTATTCCGAACTTTTCTTCGGGGCTGAACACACTCTTTTCAACGGGCTGGCGCAGGCGCGGGCCGGCAAAGGCATCTCGCTGGACGGCGGCAGGTACATGGCGCTCGGCCTGGGCGTGAACGCGCTGCCCTGGATAATTGACCTGGCCTGGTCCCTGCCCTGGAAAGGCTATAACGCTTCCGCCGGCTATTACGGCTTTACCATAGGCCGCCGCTTCGGCGGCCGCACCTTCAGCGATATGCTTGCCGGCGACGCCGCCAGGCAGGTGGAGACCAATAAAACAGAGCTGGCGGAACTGCGCGCGCAGAGGGCCGCCCTTGAAAGCAGCATAACCGCCTACAGGGTGAACAAAAGCGTGATGGAAACCGACCTGACGCTTATGAACGGCCGTATACGTGAAATGGAAACCACTATAAAAGACCTGGAACTGCGCACCCTGGAGGCGCAGTACAAGAACGAGAATCCCCAGCCGGCAAAAAGATACGTACCCGCGCCCCCGGTGCGCTGGCCCAAACTGCATAAGACCGCCCCCGGGGAGACCCTGCGCTCAATAGCTTCGAAATATTACGGCAACCCCAACCTCTGGGAAAGGATCTATGAAGCCAACGAAAAGTCGGTCTCCAGGGGCCTGCCCGTGGAAGGCGCGGTTTTCACGATACCCGCCCCGCCGCCGTCCGGGAAGTAGGCCTTTATGTTCAACACCGTACAGATAATCTGCGCGTCCGAAAAGAACAGGACCCTGCTGCGCGGCATTTTCAAGGACCTCGGGGCGGACGCCGTCTTCTCTTTCGACCTGAACGACGCGCTGGCGATCTTAGAAAAGGCGCGGCCCGCGGCCGTCTTTATTGTTGACGGCGGGGACCCGCCGGCCGAGATACAGCTGCGCGAAATACGCCGGGCGGCGCCCTTCATCCCCATGATCCCCCTTTTAAAGCGGCGCGACTCCGGGCGCGCGGTGGCCCTCATGCGGGCAGGCGCTTTTGATTGCGCGCAGTACCCGTGGACCGCGGAGGCGCTGGCCCCGCTTTACAAAAAGGCCATGAACCTCTCCGGCACGGCGTTCGAACTGGATTCGAAAGCCCTGCGCTCCAAAGGCAGGACCCTGGCGCTGCTGCTGGCCGGGTTCTGCGCTTTCGCGGGCTTCTCCGGCGGCGCCTACTACGGCTATAAAAAATACACGCCGCCGCCCCCGGCGGTGAAGAATTCCTTCGCGCTGCCCTACTCGCACGCCACCGGCATAGTTATAAAAAAGGGTTCCGTGCTGATAAGCGACTGGCATAGCCAGGCCGTTTACGAGCATAACACAAAGGATTTCAATATACTTAAAGTGACCAGCCTGCCCGAGCTCACCCCGGTGGCCATGACCACCGGGCACGACAGCCTCTGGCTGGCCGGGACCGACGGGGTTATGGAAAAGCGCATGCTGGACGCGCGCTATACGCGCGTCTCCAGGGCCCCGGCTATGAAACCGGCCCCGGACGGCGTCTGTTTCGACGGGCTTTATTTCTGGACGGCCGACTCCCGCGCCGGGGAGATAATCAAACGCCTGCCGCTGGAAGCGCTGCCCGTTTTCAAGACCTACAAATATCCCGGCGGACTGATAGGGGCGTTCACCTGCGATACGCGCTTCCTCTGGGTGGCCGACCCCAGGTACAAGGCCCTTGTAAAACTATCGCTGGACGACCCGGACACCATTATTTCAAGAACGGAACTGCCGGCTTACGCCTCGAAAACCATGAAGATAACGGCACTGGCCTCGAAGAACGGGAAGCTCTGGTTCGCCGGCGAAGATAAAGGACTGGGGCTGGCTTTCTTCAAAGATGAACCGAAACAGTGAGCTTATACCGGTCGCGATAACGGCCTCCATGGACCTGCCGCCGTTCTGGGGGAGGTTCGCGCGGCTGTCCCCGGACGAGGCCGACCTGTCCAGCCAGTTCAGGCTGGCGCGGGACGGTGAACTGTCCCTTTCCTTTGAGCTGGCCGGCAGGGGTTTTGGGGAAATACGCGCCCGCATTGTCAGGGCGCTGCGCGACCGGGACGGCTACTATAATTATTTTCTTGTTTTCCCGGACCCGGCACAAACCGCGGCTCTGCGCGCATGCATTGAAGCCTTTCCTTAATAAGAATATAATCTTGGTGATGAAGTTCACCCGCGCCCGGATCATCCTCGCGGCCGTACTGCTGCTTCTAGTTTCGGGCGGCACGGCGGCCTACTTCAAATATGTGAAGATCTCCACCTACCTGGCGGAGCAGCTGAGCGGCCAGGCGGCGAAAAAGCTGGGCCGCCAGGTAAAATTCAAACAAGCTTATTTTTCCCTGCTCGACGGCGTAGTAATAGAGGAAGCCTGCGTATCGCGCCTGCCGGATTTTTCAAAAGGAGCTTTCTTCTGCGCGGCAAGGACGGTGATACGCCCGAAGTTTTCCTCCCTGATGCGCAACAAGGTATCTTTCTCCAGCATAACCCTTGAGAAGCCGGTAATTAAGCTGCGCGAAAAGGGCGGCAAGTGGGATTTTGCGGACCTTAGTGCCCTGCTGCCGGAAACGGGCAAAGGCCTGCACCTCACCTGGAACACCAGCGAGCTAACGATGAAGGACGCCCTGCTGGAAGCCGACATGGAGACCTCCGGCCTGTCCGTGGCGCTGGAGAACGCCGGCCTCTCCCTGAAACATTTTTCCGCTTTCGGCGGCAACTACGGGCTTTCCTTCAGCGGACTGGTAAAGACCGCCGTAAAAGGCAAGCTGCTCTCTTCGCGGATACAGGTCGAGAGCGAGGCCAACTTCGACTACGGCGGGCTGGCTTCGCTGAAGGGCACCTTCACGGCAACGGACCTCTCCTACGGGGCGATAACGCTGCAAAACCTGAAAGCCGACTGCTCCCTTTTCAACCTGCGCAAGACCCTGGCCGAGAAGAACTACTCCGTGTCGCTTTCGGCGGAAAACCTTTTTATCCCCGGCCAGGAAACCCCGATAAAGGACAAGGTCTCCGGCGCCCTCTCGCTCTTTGCCTCCGCCATGGGCAAAGCCGCGCCCCGGATAGAGGATATAGAAATGCCCTCGCTCAGGGCGGAGTTCCTCCTGGACGATTCGGTGCTGGCCTTCAAAGACCTGCAGCTGCGCACGAACTTCCTGGAGCTGGACGCCGGGCTTTCCATGAACGGCCCGAAGGGAACGGCCGAAGCTTCCCTGGACCTGGCCATTGGCCCGAACAAGATAAAGATGTCGGCCTCCGGCCCGCTGTCCTCGCCGGAGCTGAAGCCGCTGCTGTCGGACACGCTTTCGCGTAAATTCAAGGCGTCCCTGGCGGACATAGAAAAAAGCCTGCTCAGAACTTTCCCGGTAACAGGAGAATAATATGCCTAAAAAAGTCATAGTGATCGGGGCCGGCCCCGGCGGCTACCCCGCGGCGCTGCGCCTGAAAGAACTGGGCGCGGAAGTCTGCATCGCGGAGGCCTGGGATTTCGGCGGCACCTGCCTTAACCGCGGCTGCATCCCGTCGAAGGCCTTCCTGGACACGGGCCACAGGGTGCACGCCTTCGAAGGCCTGCGCGGGCTCCTCAAGGACGGCTCCGGCGTGAATTTTTCTGCGGAGATGCTTGACTGGGAAAAGGTGAAGGCCCGCCGCGCCGAGGTGATAACAAAGCTGCGCGCCCAGCTGGAGAAACTTTTCCAGGCTAAGCGCATTGAGGTAATACGCGGCAAAGCCGCTTTCACCGGGGCGAACGAGGTGACCATTACCGGGCCCGGGGGAGCCGTAAAGAAGCAGTTCGACGCCGCGGTGCTGGCCGCCGGCACCCGGCCCGGCTTTCCCCCGCCCTTCAGGGATTTTCAGGCCGGACTGACGGACTCCGACCGCGTGTTCGACCTGCCCAGCCTGCCCAAGAAGCTGCTGATAGCGGGCGGCGGCGTTATAGGCCTGGAGTTCGCCTGTTTCTTCAACGCCATGGGCACGGAAGTGAGCGTGCTGGAGATACTGCCGGATATACTCGCCGGCGAGGACCCGCAGGTGGTCCGCGCCTTACGCTCCTCTTTCGAAAAGCGCGGCGTAAAGTTCCACCTTGGTAAAAAGACCGCGAAGCTCGAGCTGGGCGGCGGCGCGAAGATAGTGGAGCTGGAGGACGGCTCAAAGCTGGAAGCGGACGAGATACTTGTGGGCGCCGGCCGCGCGGCCGACCTGGCCGGTATGGGCCTGGAGCTGCTGGGCCTGCCCTGGGACAGGAAAGGCGTGAAAGTGAACGACCATATGCTCACCTCCGCCGCGAATATTTACGCCGTCGGCGACGTGAACGGCATTTCGCTGCTGGCCCATTCAGCCACCCGCCAGGGTGAGATAGCCGCGGAGAACATAATGGGCGCGGACCGCGCCTTCGACGACGGCATAGTGCCGAAATGCATCTATTCCTGGCCCGAAGCGGGTTCGGTGGGACTGAACAAGGCGCAGGCCGAAGCGAAGGGCCTGGCTGTAAAGACCTCCCGGGCTTTCCATCTCGGCGTGGGCCGGGCCGTGGCCGCCGGCGAGACCGAAGGCTTCGTCCAGCTGGTATTCGACGCCGCGGACGAGACCGTTCTTGGCGCGCAGATAGTGGGCGGCCCCGCCACGGAACTGATACACGTGCTGGCGCTGGCGGTCAAACTGAAACTTAAGCGCAGGGACCTGAAGGAACTCATCTACGCGCACCCGACCATGGCCGAAGCTATACACGAAGCGCTTTATAAATAGCACTGAATTTTTATGGTCATAAAGATCCTTTCCTGGAACGTGAACGGGTACCGCGCGGTCCTTAAAAAGGGCTTCGGGGACCTTCTGGCCGCCGAGAAGCCGGAGATCCTGGGCCTGCAGGAAGTTAAAGCCTGCCCGGAACAGCTTAAACCGGCGGACACGGTATTCCCCGGCTATAAACACGGCTGGAACTGCGCCGAACGCAAGGGCTATAGCGGCGTGGCCGCCTTCTTTAAAAAAGACCCGCTTACCGTACAGAACGGCTTCGGCGAAGAACGCTTCGACCGCGAAGGCCGCGTGATAAAGCTGGAATACCCGGAGTTCTTCCTGCTCAATATCTATTTCCCCAACGGCGGCCAGGGGCCGGAGCGGCTTAAATACAAGCTGGAATTCTACGACGCGTTTTTCGCGCAGATAGAAAAGCTGCGCAGGACCGGCAAGGCGGTGATCTTCTGCGGCGACGTGAACACCGCCCACAAGGAGATAGACCTGGCGCGCCCGAAGGAGAACGAAAAGAACACCGGTTTCCTGCCCATTGAGCGCGCCTGGCTGGACAAGATAACGGCCGCCGGCTGGACGGACACCTTCCGCCTGCTGCACCCGGAGCCGGGGCAGTACACCTGGTGGGACTACAAAACCCGCGCCCGCGAAAGGAACGTGGGCTGGCGCCTGGATTACTTTTTCATCAACAAAGAAAAGACGGGGATGCTGAAGGACGCTTTTATCCTGCCCGCGGTGCAGGGTTCCGACCACTGCCCGATAGGGATAACCCTGGACCTGTAACCGGATGGACTTACCCAAGAAGATCGCTATTGCCGGTCCGGCCGACGGCAAGCCGCTTAAGGCGCCCCGGCGGACCATGCGCCCGGTGCGCGCTTTGTTATACTTGCTGCTGCGCACAGCCGTCTGGACGGCGCTTATAACGATATCCGGGCTCTACTGTTTGAACGAAGTACCGATACCCGCCCTGAACGGCCCGCGGCAGGAAACACGCGGTGCCGCTCCTGAACCGGCGGCCCCGCCCGGACCGGAAGCGCCGGCCCCGTACGCCATATCGCGTACCGAACCTCCCCGCGCTGATTCTTTTGCCATGATAAGAAGGCAGGCCGGGCAGCCGGACCATTCCCCCGCAAATACCGAAAAGCCTGAACCACGCCCCCGTAAGCCGGTACTAAGGCCGGTGGGCTTCGGAAGCTCAGGCGGCAATTTCGCGGCCATGCGCCGGGAAGAAAGCGAGGCCGCCTCCGGGAACGGCAGGCGGCAGGCCCGGGCGAGCAGGCGGGATTATTACCAGGACGGGGCAATAGTGCTTTCAGAGGCGGCGCTGTCAAAGAAGATCAAAGTTAAAGGTTCGGCCCCGGTATCGAAGTCGCTGGAAGAACGCTACACGGGCACGGACAGGGAAGGCGAAATAGCGCGGAAAAAGAAGGAACTCGAATTTGAAGCTGCCCGCGCCAGGCAGAAACAGCTCAGGCGGGAACAGCTCACCCTGGCGGGCCTGCTTACGCTGGGCACGGCCCTGGTAATGCTTACAGGCTCAAGGCTGGTAAAAGCGGTAAAACTGCTGCACAAGCCTGAAGGGCGGCACTGGACGCTGAAATAAACCTATGAAAAAAATACTCGTGACAGCTTTCGAACCATTCGCCGGACGCAGCCGCAACCCGTCGCTGGACGTACTTTCCGGGCTCCGCTCCGGGCCGGGCGGCCGCCGCCTTTACAGGGCGAAGCTGCCGGTAAGCGGCGCCGCGGGGCCCCGTATTACGGAGCTTATCCGGCGTGTGAAACCGGACAGAATAATTTCGCTGGGCCTGGCCGCCGGAGAAACCGCCGTGCGCGTGGAAAGGTTCGCCCTGAACATACAGGATTACGGCATAAAGGACAATGCCGGCCGCAGGCCGGAAGGGAAGAAGATCAAAAAGGTCGGGCCGGCCGCCTATTTCGTCACCTCGGACCCCGTTAAACTGGTTGCGGCCATACGCAGGGCCGGGGCGCCGGCCTATGTAAGCAACCACGCCGGGACCTATGTCTGCAATACCCTTATGTACGAAGCCCTGCACGCCGCTGCCGCAAGCGGCTTAAAGATAAAGTTCGCCTTTATCCACCTGCCGCTCACAACCGAAATGGCCCTGCTGGAAAAACCGGGCAAAGCCCTCCCACCATCGCTCCCCCTGTCCCTGCTCATAAAAGCCGTGGAAGCCGCTATAAAGAAGATTTAGGTCCACAGTGCTTACCGTGGGGCTCGTGGCAGGGACTAGTAATGCCGACGGTTTAAGTCCTCGGCGCCTGAGCCTGCTGATGCCGCCGCCTAAACAAGGAACAATGGCTATATGTTTGGGTTTGGGGAGAGGTGCTTCAGCGTTTCAGTTTAAAAAGTTTGGAATATTCCAGCGAGAAGCCGGTGGTAAGGTTGGAGGCGTTGCCCGTCAGAATCTTTCCGGTCGCGTAGAAGTAACTGGCGAAGGGATTTATCGTGATGTCACCGTACAGGTGCGCGCTGAATTTAACGTTCAACTCAAGCCTTTCTTTCAGGTCGCAGACAGTGTCGAAGCGGCTGCGCGCGAAATTCCTGTAAGTCCCGTCCGCTTTAAGCAGCAGGGCTGTGCCGGGCACCGGCCAGGCGAGTCGGAAACCGGTTTCGGCCGCGTACTGGGTCCGGGCCGGGGAATAGGTATAGACCTGCTCCGTGGTAAGACCCGCGTAGAATTCCTGCAGGTAACTGCCTTCGAACATTTTCAGCCCGGCCTGGCCGCGCACCACTTTCCTGAGGGGCAGGCCCTGTACCCGTGAAAATTCGGTCTCGTAGGCCGCCGTGGCGAAAGGACCGATCACCAGCGGCCCCAGCGCCCCGCTGTAGCTTTTCAGGCGGTAGCGCAGTTCGTTCTCCAGAATGAGCTGGTCCACGCTTTCCGAAGTGACCCGCGGCTGGCCAGTGGGACGCAGCACCAGTTTGCCGTAATCTGCCGAAATTCCCGTGTCGAACCGGAATTTCCCGGAGTGGAATTCCGAGAACAACCGGCCGGAACCCTGTATCTGGGTCTGGTCCACCGCGCTCAGGCGGGATTCATTCACCCCGGCATAGCCTGCCGCGCCGTTTACCGAGGTGTTCACCATCTGCATGGACAGGCTGCGCAGGTTGATGCGCCATACGCGGCGGCTTTCCGGCTGGTTAAGCGCTTCCTCCGCTATCTGCTTCTCCCAAGCCCCGCGCGTGGGAGCGCCGTCCTTTATGGCCTTCAGGCCGCCCAGGACGATCCCACAAAGGGAAAGGCCGGGGCCTTTCCTGCGCTGGAAATTGTTGTTTTCGGCCAGCAGGCTCAAGGGCATGGCGGTGAGATAAAGCTCTGTGTCCCCGAGCGGCAGGTTCGCCATGCGTCCTGCCGCGTCGATGCCTGACAATGCGTAAAACTCTTTTCCCTGGTAAAACCGGGGAGAATAGTAATCCAGCGCGGTCGCGGGCCGCGGTATTTTTTTTAGCAGTTTTTTCAGGTATGAGCCTGGGACCCAGGCCAGTTCCACGGGTTCGTCCGGGCCGAGCCAGGTTTTCACCATGGAGGAAGGGATATCCCCCATCATGTTGCTCCCGCTCGGATGTATTTTCAGCACGGAGACCTCGGCTTTCAGGCTTTTGCGCAGCAGTCCCGCGGCCAGGTTATAGAAATCGGGGATCGCGTATACGCGGTTGGGCTTGTTGCCGCGCAAGGGGATACGTTTCGGATCTGGCAGGATCGCGTCACCCGAGCCCAGGACATGTTTGACCAGCTGTTCCTTACGGTCGGTATTTTCCTGAAAATACAAAGGCTCATCGCCGTCCTCTTCCTGCGGCAGGGCTTCGATGGCGGTCAGTTCGCCGTGCCGCCCGAATTCCAGGTTCACTTTTCCCGAACCGCTGGAATCCGGGAAGACCGTAATAGCGGGCCTGGCGTGCTTTTCTTTCTGCCATTTCAGCAGTTCGACCCTGGTCTTGCGGCCTGAAGCGTTGTCCCAGCTTTTGGCGCCTATCAGCACGTCTATGCCGCTGGCGCTCATCAGGTAGCCTGATTCCTCCCGCCGTAAAAACGAGATGGCGACTATTACTTTCGCTTTGTGCTCCGAGCGCAGGCCGGAGATAAGGGAGGAGAGGGAGGTCTCGTCCCCCGGGTGCCAGATAGTAAAAGGCGAACCGGAAAGCCCGGCCAATATACCGGAATTGGAGGGAATAAGGGCGATAAACGCCACGGTCGTTCCCGCCAGTTTGCGCAGCGCGTAGGGCTTTATAACCCGCGCCAGTTCCGGGTCGGAGACGGATATGTTCGAACAGATGAATTCGGGGGCGGAAGAAGAGATCTTCAAATCTCCATCTTTCGACCAGCGCCAGAATTTTTTCAGGTCGTACTGGTCCAGGGCCGCAATGTCGGTGCCGGCGGTGGAAAGGTAATCCAGGATCCTTTCCGGTCTGTCATAGGGCATTGCTTCCGAATTCTGGCCCCCGGCGCCCAGGCTCAGCAGCAGGTCAGTTCCCTTGTGGGAGGCTTCTTCAACGGCGGTCCGCGTCAGGCCGTTGAGCCCCATGGGTAAGGCGAGGGCGGTGGAGACCGCGCCCCGGCCTTCGAGCAGCAAGTGGTGCTCCAGTTTAATGGTGGGTTCCCAGAGGCGTTTTTCCCTGCGCGAGGGGACATAAAGCACCCGGAACTTCAGACCTGACGGGGTGGTACCGGTAAGTATCTCCGCCGTCAGGCGTTCCAGGGTGAAGTCCGCCACGCGGCCTTCCGCGAAGGCCGCCGCGAAGGTTTCAAGAAGCTCCGGGGGCGGCAGCAGCAGCGAACTGCCGCCTTCGAATATTTCCGCGTCGCTTTCGCGTGCATAGTCCGTGGTCCGGTTCAATTCGGCCGGGGTCAGGCTGCCGGGAGCGCCTATGACGAACTTCGCGCCGTTGGTATAGGTTACGGCGCTGGAGACCTTTTCCACTTTAATGGCGGCGGTGGCGGCCGCAATTTCCTCCACGGCGCTGGAAAGATCCAGGTTTATGCTGTAGCTGTGGTCAAAGTAGTGGATGGACGCGGACGGGGCGGCGTTAAGGCCGCGGGAGAAGAAAAGCAGCAGGACGGCCCACAATGTGGGAATCACTTTCATCGTGCTATTATATCATCTCCACCGCCTGTCCGGGTTCCGGTTCAGAATCGGCACAACACCTTTGCGGGGAAAAGCCTGCCGTGCGCCGGCCTATGTAAGCAACTATGCCCGGGCCGTATTGGCAACACAGGTTCCAGCGGAGATATTTATTTGAGGAGAACCGAGTAGATGGCCAGGTCGCGGGCGGAGAAGCAGCAGAAGGTCACTTCTATTTTGCTTCCGGTCTCCTGCAGAAAATCCTTAACGGCCTTGACGGCCACGGCGGCGGCTTCTTCCGGAGGATAGCCATATGCGCCGGTGCTTATGCACGGGAAGGCCACGGTCTTTAAAGCCCTGGCAGCGGCCAGCTTCAGGGAATTCAGATAGCAGTTGCGCAAAAGTTCCGGCTCTCCCCT
>Ga0066637_10000767_pt1 | contig 19909 bp, 17 predicted proteins | sample CryGeyCG2014_020_FD_62737 | JGI IMG/M metagenome (GOLD analysis project Ga0066637, IMG submission 62737) | Groundwater microbial communities from aquifer - Crystal Geyser CG08_land_8/20/14_0.20 | ecosystem: Environmental > Aquatic > Deep subsurface > Groundwater | place: USA: Utah: Grand County...
GGTGCAAAAGTTGTAGCAGTAACTGTTGTGCCAAGAGAAGCAAATAAAGAGGATGTTGATAATTTAAATACTTGGATAAAATCTTTGGGCAGTAGCCAAAATGTAGATATAGTAGTTGATACTACTCAAGAAATTATAATTGCTAATAAAAATGTTTTGCCAAAAAACCCACACGGGTTTTCAAAAGTAATTGCTACTACTGTGTATAAAACAGTATTTATTTCATAATTTATTTTTTCTTTTTGTCTTTTTGTTTGTTTTCATCTTCATTTAGGTTCAAGTCTAATCCCAAATTAAATTCTTCACCAATGTCTTTTATTTCTGAACCAGAATCAAGGTTAAAATCAGTGCTTATATTTAAATCAGACAACTCATCACTTTCTTTTTTCTTTTCATTATTTTTATTCTCCACTTTTTTATCTTTTTCCTTTTCCTCTTTTTTTTCTTCGTCGCCATAAATGTTTGGATTTTTTGTCATTTGGATATAAATATTATCTGCTGCTGTGTCTAAATCTTTTCTTTCTATTTCTTCTGTTTTATATTTTTCGCGCAGGTTTTCTGCAGCATTTTTTGATGCTATATCTAATTGTTTTTCAGGTATTCTTCCATGTGACCTTTGCCTTACTCTTTCTGAAATCTTTTTTGAAATATTTTCTTCTTGTGTAACTTCCTTTTCTCTTCCTGCCTGTCTTTTTAATGCGTAAATTTCTTGTCTTAGTTTTTGTATTTGTTCTTCTTTTGTTTCTGCTAATGTCTTTCCCTTGTCTCTGTAATTTCTCCAGTCTCTTCTTTGATAATCATTTAAATTTATTATCTTTCCATCTGATAAAATTATTTTCGAGTCATCATCAGGTTCTATTTTAATGCTGTTTAATTCCTGTCTCCTTTTTTCTATCTGTGTATTAAGATCTTGTAAATTAGTAGCACTTAAAGAATTTGTTTTTGTAGTTTGTGCAAATTGCGTATTTGTAAGTTCTAATTCTTTTAATGGTGTTATTTTTGTCTTGTTAATTTCTTTTAATTGCCCCAATAAATAGTTTACTTCTTTATAATAATCCTTGTCTTTGTACTCTTCTTTTTGTGTATTTTCATCCCCTGTTGGTTTTTGTTGAACTGCTTGTTGAACTGTTGTTTCTTGTTTTTGTGATTGTCTTGTTTCTCCTATTTCTTGCTTTCTTCTCTCAGTTCTTGCTTCTTCTTTGCTTGTATTTGGTTTTTTATTTTCAACAGGATACAAAATATCTAAGACTGCTTGAACAGTGTCTTCATCATAACCTTCAGATAAAATAGCAGATTTAATTTGCTTTTGAGAATACTTTTTTGCTTGGGGTTTCAAGATATCTACTAATTTTTCAATTTCCCTATCTTTAACCATCCAAATAAAGAACACAAATATCTTTAAATATGTTGTGCCTTATTTATAAGATGCCCGAAGTATCTTCTATATTATTAACTATATTATATACATTAAAGAGTTTAGTAATATATTCTCTAATTACTAGTGTTGTGTTGACAATTGTTTATTATCCAGGATTGTTTTTGTTCAATCTTTTTTCAAAGAAAATGAATTGGAACCTTGCCACATTTTTTTCAGCCTATATTTTAGTGCTTGTTTTTGTTGTTTTGATATACTTTTGCCCGCTTTGGTTTTTTGGTCTGCCCTTAAAAGGTTATGAAATTGCAACAGACAAGCTAGTTTTTGTTTTGAAGTTGATTGGTCTTTTTTTGATGTATTCTCTAGCCATAACTTTTATAGTGCAGATATTTGTTTTCTTCGGGGCATATCTCCTAAAAAAGCTAAAGTTTAAATCTTCACTATTTAATACATATATAACGATGTTGATTATTGGGTTAATACTCAGTATAATTTTAATGATTTTTCCCTGGATTCCCGGGGGATTATTAGCAATGATTATTTTTTGAAATGAAATTATGTGATAAAATATGAATATTAAACTTTTGTTGTTTTCTTTGCTTTTTATTTTCCTTGCATTTATTTTTGTCACTAATTTTGTACATGCTGAAGATTATCAATGCAAAAGCGAAGCCTGTTTTATGGGCTCTTGCAGAACAATTGTTTTAACTCCCCAGCAAGTACAGTCACTTTGGAACAATTTTTTGTATCAATATGCAAAGCCCAGTGAAATGCGTTCTGGGAAAGCAGTAAATGATACAAATGCAAAAACGCAAAAAACACCAGCAGAAGAATGCCCAGAGATAAATGTTTTAAATGAAACAAAAGAAATGGGTGGAGCTATTAAAATAGACTGTGAAACAAAGGGTGTTGATGAAAAAGATGCTAAATTGCATGAAACTTGTACTGGCGATTTTTCAAATGGAATGATTTTAGAAAAAACATTAAGGGTAGCAAGATGCATGGGGCAAGTGCAAAACTGCAGTGTGAATGTTGGCGGTTTGCAGTTTTCCAATTCAGTTACTGGTGTAGCTTTGGCAGAACAAAGCTTTTTCGGTATTTTTGATGAAAAAACTTTGACAAGCAATATTACAAAGAAAAATCCAGAAGAAATAAAAAAAGCAGAAGACGAATTTTTAAAGAAAGAAGGAACAGAGGGTATTGGCCCCCCCCCAAAAACAACTTTAGATGATTGGAATGATCCTGAAGCTCTAGGGAATGCAAAAGCTGATGTACCTCAAAGACCAAAATCAAATGTTTTAATTCCAAATCATGTTCAAACAGATGATTTTACTGCTTATTTTCAAGATATATGCACAGGACCAAATGCAGGTGAAAGATGCAAGATTTACATTTATTCTTTTTTCAACAGGTTTTATAATAGTTATTATTCTGGCAGTTTGATTGCAACTGCTGCAGGACCCGCAGTTTGGGGTCTGACAAAAAAAGCAGCAAAACTTACAGGATTAACAGATTTGTTGAATAAAGAAGGGTCACCAATAAAAGCATTAAAATATAAACTTTTTAGTGGCGGTTATCAAGGAGCTGCAGAAAAAGCAGCAGCAAATTTAAGAGCCACGGGACTTCTAGATGGATTAGATGCAGATAAAATTAAAGCTTTGGAAAAAGCATTTGCAGAACGTTCTTCAGACAAATTAGTAGCAGCTCTTAAACCAGTTTTCGAAAAGCTTGATACTCCACGGAAAAAAAGAGCATTAGCGAAATTTTTAGAAACAAGGCAAGCATATTCCAGTGTACTTGGGGCACAACTTAAAATAGCAGCAGAATCAAATCCTGCTCTTGTTAGGGATATATTAATAGCAACAAATGATACACCAGCAGGATTAGGGCAATCAATGGTTGATTTATTCTTTGAAAAGAACCCACAATATGCTAAATACTTTGTAGAGGTAAAAGGTGCAGATGGGATAGTAGGATTAGCTAGCAAGCCTGCAAAGAAGGGAATCTTGGGAACTGGGTTATCTGATCCTAAATTTGAACCTTTCAAAGACATTAAGGATAAAAAGATACGTACATTACTAGAGGTTGCATCGCCTACGCCATTGCCTAATCCTGTAGCAATAAATAAATTAGAAGGATTAGCTAAAGCAACAGCAGAGAAATATGTTGTTAATGTTAATGGTTCTTGGGTGCATTTAAATGAACAAACATTAGAAACAATAAAAGCAGCATATCCTGGACTACCTCAAATATCTGTTAGCGTAGTTCCTAAAAGTGGTTTCAAAGCATTGGGCGAGAAAGAATCACAAACTATTGTTGATGAAATGCATAAACTGTTTGCTGAATTTGGTGGAAAAACAATGCCCAAAATAGAGGCCAGGTCTGCAGATATGTTAATAGCAATGAAAACTCGCGGATTGCAAGATGCTAAATATGCAAATTTATTAAATTGGATGCTATATCAACAGAAATATACATTCTCTCAAAATTTTATAAAAAAGTTTGGGTTAACTTTTTTGGGACCGCAAGTATATTGGATGATGAAAACATCTGAAAGTTCACCATTGAAAGCATATTTTGTTGGCGAAAAAGAAATGAGCAATGTTAAAATTTTTACAGGCTCAAGTGGTGTATATAATGATGCATATATTGATTTTTTTGTAAATGAAACATTTTCAAGTGGAGATTTTTTTGGGGAAGTTTTTATAAAAACAATTGCAAAAACTATTGGAACTATTATGCCTAATGAAGGTATGAAAAAAACTATTTTTGATTTTGCAGGTGTAAAATCAAGAGATAATGTTAAAGATGTTGTGCATTATATTACAACATTAGAAAATTGCAGAGAATGTGTTGTTGTAAGAAAACAAAAAGGAAATATTATTAATGTAATAACACTTGCAAAAAATGATACTAAAAATTATATTTTGGAATTCCCAGATTCTAAAACTTTGCAGGATGGGTTGAGTTTAGCTGTGTTTACACACCACACAAATATTGAGTTTAATATGGGCAATACAAGTAAAGGAACAAATGTAAATGATAAAATAAATATTGAACAGGCAATATCAGCAAAAGAAACATGCTTTGATAAAGTAGCAACATCTTTCTTTGGGCAAATACCTATTTTTGATGATTGGTTTAAAGCAAATGCATCACGTGTTGGTTTGGCAGTAGGACTTATTGATAGTACTATTTTCTATGTACCTATGTTGTTTTTGCCAGGAGTTTCTGCAATGCTTTTAGGTACTACGGGGTCATATCTTATAGATACTCAAGTAATGGACCATTTTGAAGATTGTGTTGATAGTGAGGAAGGGTATTACATACATTATGTTCATAAGTTTACAAAAGAATCAGAAAATCAAGGTATTCTTGGCGGTCTGGTTTCAAAAGGCAAAGAAACTGTTGCAACTGCTGGTGCACCAAAGCCAGAAGATACATTAGACAAAGTGAATAAAGCAATTGATGATATAAAAAATAAACTTGTAAATTTGGTTCAAGATAATGAAAAAGAATTTTTGCAAATTGAATATGATACGAAAAATATTGCAACAGGAAAATATGAAACACCAGGAATTTTTTTAGCATGGTTTGGTCCAAGATCAACATGCAATGTTAATGGTGAGGACAAAAAAAGTTTGATTTCTGCAACTGGCAAAACATTTGATAACAAACCATTTAATGTTTTGATAGATAAATCACAGGATGCAATATTTGTCAATGGAAATAAGGTTTTGCAAAGCGATTTAATTGAACTTGCAGCTAAAAATGGAATATTTGGGGGTTATGAAATTCCACAGAGTGCAACTTTTATTCCTGCAGATTTAAGTGTTGATTATTTCCAAATGTATCCTAATGGAGATTTCAAAATTCTTGATTCAAGCACAATGCTTTGTTTTATGGGTGGCGCAAGACAACAAACAGGCTTTAACTATACAAATTCTATTGAATATACTGGCCTAGTTACTGCAATAGAAACAGAAAATGTGGGAAGTGTAACTCCTAATGGCAGATATTTCTCTGCTTTGGGCGGCAATGTTGAAAGATTAAATATTGATGACAGTTTAATAGTAGATTCAAATGTTCATGTTATTGCACCAATAAAGAAAACAGATTTAGGAACACTGGCAGCAGTGCAATTCCAGAAAGGTGTAATGATTTACAGAAAAACAGACAGAGATTTTGTTCTTTGGATTAAGGTTATTGCATCAATAAATGGAAGAGATGTTCAAAGATTTTGGGGTACACCAACAACTGTTACAAATCCAGAAACTGGCTGTGAAGAACAGACATTTGATTTGTCAGTTTTAGGAAATCAAAACGATGTTTCAGCAAAAGAAAAAGGCGAAAAATTCGACCAAGCATTAAAGAAAGCTGGGCCTTTCCAGTATTTTGAAACACCAGATGTTGCTTTGATGTTTTACTCTAAATTAGAAAATGGAGAATGTAAACAATATTTAAGAGCAATAAATAAGAAAACAGGCAAAGTAATTTCAGATTCAGAAATAAAATCAATTGAACAAACAGATAAAGGGGTGAAAATAACAACAGCAGATGGCAAACCACATACAATAGAATTCAGCAATGAAAATGGCAAACCAATGTTATCATACAATGGTGTTAAATCACCATTATTAATGGCACAGGGAAGAAATGGTTCATTTTATTTTGATCCAAGTACTAAAGAATGGACAGTTGCAAATTCACAGATGCTTCCTTTTAGTGATAAATTTGCAACTGAGGGTTGGAGGGATACTGCTGGCGTAACAAAACCCGGAGGAAATCCTCTTTATCAACCAAGCACAGCAACAGGAAGCAAAGGGGCATGGGATATCCCTTTGTTCGAAGGCCAACAAAGATATTTGTTTGTTTGTTTGAGTTTATTTACAGTAATTGCAATATTATATTTATCAATATTTAGAAAAGAAGAATAATACACTAAACAGCATATTTTTATATACTGCGAGGGTGTAACACTAAAGCATATTTTTATATGTTGATTAAAAAAGAATATTGAATTGGCAAATCAAATATAGCTTTTGCAGATTACAACTTGTTTGCCACTTATAAATATTTTAAAAAAGAATAGGAGGAGATAAAATGGAATTAGGAGATTATTTCTCAAATGTGTTTGGGAAAATTTTCAATAAAGATTTGTATTGGCCAACATTGGTTCTAAATCTTATTGTTGGAGTAATATTCGGAATTTTTGCATTGATATTTTCAGCAATAATGTTAGCAGGCATTACAACTTCTTTGACATCAGCATCTATTACTAGTCTCATGACTGGTGATGGTTTAGGTAAACTTTTACGGTTAAGCACAGGCTTGATAATTGGACTGATAGTGTTTGGTTTAATTACTCTATACTTGTCATCAGTTATTGCAGTATTTGTTGTTAACAGAATAAATGCAATAGACGCCAAGAAAAAAATTGAGTTTTTTGATGGTTTGGGTTCTTGTTTTAACACAGGATTTAAACTATTTATTGCTCTCTTGATTTATTACATAGCAATAGGAATAATTCTGTTTATTCTTTCATTAATTGCTTTAATACCTTTTATTGGTATTGTTATTGCGATAATTTTAGGGATTGCATTAACATTGTATGTAATAGTTGGTTGTTTAAGCATGATTGGTAAAATTGCATTAGGAGCAGGAATTGTGCAAGGATTAGGTATTGCATTCACACAGGCATTCAAGAAACCAATACTTTTAGTATATGGTCTTGTTTTAGGGTTTGTTTGCGCAATAATGGGATTAGTATCTGGTTTAATAAGTATGATTCCTGTTGTTGGCTGGATTGCAATGATTTTTATTCTGCCAATAATTTCAGCATATATGTTCTGCATTGCATACTACTTTGCAAAAGAGTAACTACAAAACATTATTGAGGGGAAATCCTCATCTTTTTTTATTTTTTTAGGCACCTATTTTTAAATCTATTTTTGCACTTATTATTATGCCTAAAAAGCCAGAGTTTAAAAGACCAGAAGCGTTAAGAGCTGAAAGAGAAGATGTGAAATTTAAGCTCAGAAGAGCTATAGATGTTATTAAAAAGCGTGCAGAATTAAGACGTAAAATGAAAGAACTAAGATCAAGATTAGCCAAAATGTCTAAATTAGATTCTATTGCAAAAGAATTGTTGTTAGGATCAAAGAATATTCATGAATTAACTCCAGTTGTGCGAAAAATGGTTTTGGGTCGTTTGCGCATTGTTGCAGATTTAGAATTGCAATTATTGAATATAAAAGTAGAAGATTTATATTTAAAATATAAAGGTAGAGAACAAAGTCCTAATTTTGATTCTGAATTATCCAAATTACAAATAACAGCAAGACAAATTTTAGGAACATTAAAAACATTTGACAGTCTTGAAGGTAAATAGTATTAATTTAACTTTTAGGTGAACATCATTCCTTTATCTTCTTTTTTATTTCCTTGTGTTGTTTGTTGTTGTGCATATATTTGCTGCATTTTTTCTTTTATCGCACTAATTATTTTTTTTGATTCTTGTTCTAATGGCTGTGTGTTTATTTCGAATTTGAAAACAGCCCCTAAAAGTTCTAATAGTTTTGCTGCACAGTCAAAATTTGTTGAGTGTCCTGGATTTGCAAGTAAAATACAGGCATCAATTTTTTTTGCGAGTATTAATAATTCTGCGCTAACACCAGAAATTAATCCATTCTCTAATATTTGTACGCCATGAGCTTTTAATAACTCATGAATATTCTTTGTGTTTCCTGCACCATAAATTCCCTGCATAGTGTTGTTTGGGGCCATTCCGAGCAAAGAAATAATTCCTTTAACTTTCTTTTTTTCTGCCCATTCAATTAAAGCATCAGAAAAACCAAACATTTGGTTGTTATCAATTAATTGATCACTAAGCAAAACTAAAATTTTATATTCTTTTGATGCATAAATTCTTATAGGATGCTCAGCAATACCATTACTGATTCTTACAATTGGAACAATACTTGGATTTTCAATATGTGCAATTTTTAATAATTTTAAAGTGTCTACCAAATATCTTGTTGCAATTGTTGCAATTAAATCTGGACTTGGTGTTCCTTCTATTAAATAATATCCTTTGAAATCATCTTTAACATAATCTACAATTTTTGTTATTTTTTGCGCAATCACAGTTTCACCTTGCCAGAAACAATTTTCTTGTATACTATACAAATCCTAACATTTATAAATCTTAATATTGTATAATACTACAAATATATTCAAAGTAAAGATGTATGCAGCTTGACAAAGTCAAAGACATACAAGTTTTGACAAACCTAGACTTTTTCTAAAAGTCTGGTATGAGGTGATCTAATGACAGATGCAAAAGATGGTGTAATACTCGTAGGAAAGAAAAATACAAAGAGTTATGTTTTGGCAGTAATAACGATATTAAACCAAGGTTCAACTAGAATTACATTGAAAGCTAGAGGAAAAGCGATTAGCACAGCAGTAGACGTTGCGGAAATGGTCAGAAACAAGTTTGCGAAGGATCTAAAGGTAGAAAATATAAAGATAGCTACTGAAGAACTAAGCAACGAAGACGGAAGTACAGTAAGGGTCTCTGCAATGGAGATTGTTTTAAGCAAATAACTGGCTGGAATTACAAAATTAACTTTTACCTCCCAAAGGGTAAGTTTTTTAAACCTTGAGGGGGTCTAATTTTATTTTTTCGAACACAATATATTTAAAGTCATGATTAAGTCATGATATATTATGACTCAGCAAATTGTAAATCAGGACTATGTACAAAGTAATGGTCTGCAGGTTGTGTTGCAACAGCTTAGCGAAACAAATGAAACAGAGCTGGTAGAGCAGATTTTTGCTTTGAGTGATCGCCCAGAAGTTTTGGGCTTGCTTATTTACAAGTTAATGCTCGAGAGGAAGCATACAAATGAGTTGATGGAGGGTCTCAATAAGAAATACGATAGCTTATTGAAGATCTTAGAACAAAAGCAAGGGGGAAACTCTTTATCTCCTCTTTCTGAACAAGAGGTAACAGATATTGAGAAGCTATTTTTAACAGATCAGGATAAATCTATCCTAAGGCAAGCCAAAGGAAAGGATTGGATTAGTGCTAAAGACATTAAAGATAGTGTTGGCTATAAAGGTCTAAATGCAGCATCACAGAGGCTAAATAAGCTTCATAAAGAGGGCTATTTAGAAAAACAAAGAATAGGCCAACAGGTTGTTTTCGTTTTATCAAGCAAATATACACACTAGACATACAGTGTAGAATATTTTATGTCTATCGACACAAATATTTTACAAAGTGCGAGGGTGTAAACTAGATAATATATTTTACATTAAAATTAGAAATTAGTTAAAACTCCAGAGCAAAATACTCTGAAGCACTAATTTGGAGCTTTAGCAAAGCTACAGAAATTTATTAAAAAAGGTTTACTTTCTTTTTAACATTGGCAAACCGGTTTTTTTGTTTTCAATTACAACAAAACCTGTAGGCATGTCTATTCCGCTTTTAGGATCTTTTGAGAAATAAAATAATCTACCTTTCTTATGCAGATAATATGTATTTCCTTTTTTATTTTTATGACTATATACCATTATATATCTCCTCCTTTTCTCCGAAAGATAAAATCTAATTATTATAAAACGAACCTATTAATAAATGTTTCGGTAATTTTAGATATATTTGCGAAGAAAACCCCCTTAAAGAATTGATTGAAGTGAGACTATGCTGAAACTATTTAATGATTTGACACGCAAGAAGGAAACCTTCAAAGTGCAAGAACAAGTAGTGAAAATATACTCTTGCGGTCCTACAGTTTATGATTATTGTCATATAGGCAATTTAAGGGCTTTTTCTTTTGATGACTTATTAGTCAGATATTTGAAATATAAAGGGTATAATGTAATACATGTTAGAAATCTGACAGATGTTGAAGATAAAATTATTAAAGCCCTCAACAATAATCCTGACAGAAATCTGAAGGATTATACAAAATATTATATTGATGCTTTTTTTGAGGATTGCAAAAAAATGAGATTAACAGATTCTAGTTATTACCCAAGAGCAACTGAATATATAGATAAAATTGTTGATTTTATTTATGAATTAATTAGAAAAGGGTTTGCATACAAAGTGCATGACGGTTCAGTTTACTTTTCCCTATCAAAATTTAAAGAGTATGGAAAATTAAGTCAATTAGATAAAAGAGATTTGAAGCAGGGGGCATCAGGCAGAATATCAACAGATGAATATTCAAAAGAAGAATTAAATGATTTTGTTTTGTGGAAAGCGTACACCCCCAAAGACGGCAAAGTTTTTTGGGAAACAAAATTAGGAAAAGGCAGACCTGGCTGGCATATTGAATGTTCAGTAATGAGTATTTCTTTATTAGGCTCCACAATAGATATTCATTCTGGTGGAGAAGACCTGATATTTCCACACCATGAAAATGAAATTGCACAAAGCGAAGCATTTTCATCAAAACCTTTTGTGAGATTTTGGTTGCACTCCAAACACTTATTAATAAATGGCCAGAGAATGGCAAAAAGTTTAGGAAATTTTTACACAATAAGAGATTTAGAAAAACAAAATTACAATCCGTTAGCATTAAAACTGCTGTTTTTATCTTGTAATTATAAAAATCAATTAAATTTTACTTTCGATTCATTAAATGTTATGCAAAAAAATTTAAATGATATAAATCAGTTATTGGGTCAGTTGACAAATTATTTTTCTGAAAATCAATTTAATGAAGAAAAGCACGATGCTGTGCAAAAAAAGTCTGAAGATATAATAAAAAAAGTGAAAATTGCATTAGATGATAATTTGAACTCGCCATTAGCATTAACACATTTATATGATTATATATCTTTTGCAAATTCTTTAATATCCTCAGGAGAAATAAGCAAGAAAATTGCAGAATTAATTCTAGATTATTTCAAAGATTTGGATTCTATTTTTGGTTTGTTCACATTTCAAGAAAAAATATCTGGAGATTTAGAGGCTAAGCTTTGGCAAAGATACAATGCAAGAAAAACAAAGGATTTTGCAACAAGTGATGCATTGAGAAAAGAGTTTGATTCTTTAGGTATTGTTATTGGTGATATTCCAAATGGTTTTACAGCGACAAGAAAGATTTAAACTAAAAAGAAAACCAAAAACGCACAGGGAAGAATAAATAACAAATACCAGATAAATTTCTTTTTATTTCCATCTACTAATGCAACAAAGAAGCTGGAAATAACAGACAACTCTGCTAAATAGATGTATGTTGCAATTGCTGCATATTCCTTCATTTCTGGGCTCTGGCTTATTATTTCTAATGTTTGAAATGTTGAAACATCAAAACCCGCGATTATATTTTTAATCCAACCCAGGATCAAAGGCACTAAAACTGCTGCAGAAATTAATAAAGTGTATTTTTGTATTGCCAAACTCGAATACCTTTCTCTTTCTAATTCATGAATGTGCAGGATATATTGACTTATTTTGTTAAAAACAAAATGCATATCTTTTCCTGATTTATATCCTATTATCAACAAACCAATTACTCTTTGCAGTAATTTACTTTTGTTCCTAGTACAGATTTCTTGTAAAGATTTTTGTACAGAATAGCCTTTTTTTATTTGTTTTAAAGCAATTTTAAACTCAACAGAGGTGTATTTGTAATTCTGGTTTGCTATATAATCAATAATTTTAGTAATTTCTGTGCCTTTGGGAAATAAACTCGCCTGTAACAGAATATCTTGAATATTTTTTTCAATTGTTTTTTGTCTTTGCTCTTCTTTAAACAACTCTAAACTATAAACTCCAATAAAAATTAATGGTAAAGAAACCAGCCATAACAAAATATAAATAATTAAAGACAAATAGCTCAAAACAAAGAGAGCAGTTATTACAATTATAAATAGAGAAAATATAATTGCAATCTCTTTTTGAAAATCCTGTTGTGTTTTGTTGCTCTTGTTCAAAACCAAAGCAAAATAATCATATTTTTGCAGCCCTAAAACCTTTTGCAATGTTGTGTCTAAAAACATAATTCACCTCAAGAAACCAGGCATAATGTTGAAAATAATAAAAATTATCACTAAATCAGCACAGGGAAACAAAACTGTAAAAATCAATATTAGTTGTATTGGTGTAATTCCCAAATCAAGTATTATGCTTCCTATATTTATAAAAACCAAAAATAAAGCAGGCAAAATTGCAGTTACCGCAATAAAAAACAATGAAATCATCACTAATTTGTTTGAATAAAGTTTTGTCTTTGTTGTTTGAATATTTATTAATTCTTCTGCTAATTCAAATAAAGGGCCCTTTTCTTTAAAATTCTTGCCTGACTCATATATATTTAATATTTGCGTCAAAGCTCTTTTGAAATCTTGCGAATCAAAAATTTCTGCATATTCTCTAAAACTTTTCTGCAAAGATGTTCCCTTATTGTAATTATCAATAATCTTTTGGAAAACAGTTCCTAAAAAGTCATATTCCTTTGACAATTCTTTTAAAGATAATAAAAATTCCTGGCCTATACTTAATTTCATGTCCAAATCGATTAAGAAAAAAGGTAGATCTTTCTCTATTTTTCCATTAAATACTTTTTTTAAAACAAACGGATAATAATAAAAAAAAGCAATAGAAACAACACCAATACTAACAAAAACATACATTGTGTATTCTAGGTTTCTGAAATATAGAAAACATATTGTTGAAAAAAACAAGGTAGTAATTATTGTAACAAAATACATTATTTTTTTATAGCTACTCAAATAGACCCAAGGATACTTGAATTTCACAAATCGGATGTTTTCTTTTAAATTAATATTACTCAATATCATGATAAATTATACTCCATAAATCATTTACACTTTCAAAGAATTGCTGCATATTTTGTGTTTTTGTGTTTAAATCACTCAGCTTATTTTCATATACTCTGAAAATATCCTCAAATTTATCTTTGAAGATTATTTCTATTTTGTTTTTTATTCTTGTACTTTCATTTGTTTTTTGCCAAATGCCAGTTCCAAAATCGTATTTGTATATTGGTACTGGTTTTTTATCTACTAATTCTGCAATCTCAACTATTTTTCTTAATTCATACTGTTTTTTTGTTTTCAAATCTATTGTGTTCCACCGTCTCTGAAGAATTATTAAATCCAAAGCATTCAGGTCCTGTTCTAATACCCCTAATTTCAATAATCTTTCAACAGTATCAGGTATTGATAGACCATGAAAGGTAGCATAAGAGCCTTTTCCCTGTCCTGCTAAAATAGTATCTATAAAAGAATTTACTTCTTCTTTACTGCGTATTTCTCCAACTATTAAACGGTCAGGCCTCATTCTTAAAGTTGAAATTATTAATTCATTCATTGTTATTCCTTTTTTCTCATCAATTTTCAGTTTTACCTTATGTTTGTGAGGTATATTCACTTCGGGTGTTTCTTCACAAATTATTACTCTTTCATTTTGAGGAACAAAGCTAAATAATGCATTTAATGTTGTTGTTTTCCCTGAACCTGTGTTGCCAGCAATTAATACATTGGAGTCAGTTAGCATTGCAAGCCATAAAAAAGTAGCTACTTCTTCTGATAAAGTATCATATTTAATTAGATTTATTGGTGTCAAAGGATTATATTTGAAGCGTCTCAGTGTTATTATTGGATCCCTATTACTTACAGGGGCGATTATTGCATTTAATCTTGATCCATCTGGCAAAGATGCATTTAGCAAAGGATAGTTTATTGATATTTGTCTTCCAATATTTCTTGCCATTTTATTAATTAATTCTTTTACATATTCTTCATTTGTAAAATAAAGGTTTGTTTTTGTCCACCCTGTATTTGAAACATATGCAAAAACAGGATTATCTATCCCAAGACCAATTACTGCAATTTCTTCAATTTTATCTTTGTCTCGTAGTATAGGAGTTAAAGCACCAAAACCATTTATTTCGAAATCTATCAAATTGTAGAGGTATTTCTTTTGATCAGAATCGAGCAGTATTTTATTTTCTTCTAAGAATTGTAAAAAATAGCTCTCTAATTCCTTTTTTGTATTGCTTATTGGTAGTTCTTTCAGGAAATCAAAGAATTTTTTAAAAACTCCTTTTTCCTGAGCAGACAATTTTACCAAATCTCTTATTAACATTTTTGGTTCTTTTTTATCAAAAAGGTAATACAGGGCGCATTCCTGAAATATGTCTTTTGGGTTGTCTAACACTAATCTTTTAGAAAAAGCAGAATCATAGCCTATATTACTTTCAGAATACTTAAAATTCGTTTTATAATTCTTTGGGCCTTCTTTCTTAATATCTTTTTTGAGCCCTAACTCAAAAAGCATTAGATAATCTTACTACAGAAGAGTTTTTATGCCTTTACTTCAAATATTATTAAAAACCCTATCCTTATATATTATTTGATTTCTTATTAAATGTGGTGTTAAAATGGAATTTACAAGTGACGAAATTTTGTGTTTGAGTTCTTTGGGTTCTAAGTTTGTATCTTTTCAGGAGTTATCAGACTCTTTAGGCATAAATATAGATTCTGTTAGACGAGCAATTAACATTCTGCAGGAAAAAGGTTTAGTAGATATTGAGAAGAAAGAGGCAAGCACATACAAATTAAGTAAATTTGGCAAACTCTACACAAAAGAACAATTCCCCGAAGAACTAATTCTAAAAGTTTTGTCATCAGACAAACTTTTATTGGACACATTTAGAAAACAGTTGAGGGATAAGAGTGCATTTATTTTTGGTTATGCTATGAAAAACAAATTAATAGAATGTCATGGCGACTTTGTTAAAAAAACAGATGCTTTGAAGGATTTTGGTTTTGCTAGTTTGCATAATGCATTGCAAGATTTAGATTCTGGCAAAGAAATATCAGACAAAACAGTTATTGGGAAATTGTTGAAAATGAATTTGTTAGAAGCGCATTTCAAATCAGATTATTTTGTTAAAAGAAATACTTTAGGGGAGAAATATTCAAAATTAGAAGTACAAAAAACGCAAACTTATTTAACACAAGATATGTTAAAAACTCAAAGTTACAAAAAAGTAAATTTCAAACCTTACAATGTTGTTAGCGAAGTTGACCCTCTTTTTTTAGGCAAGTATCAGCCATATTTGCGATTTCTTGATTTAGTAAAACAAAAATTAGTTGGAATGGGCTTTGAAGAAATGCCAACAGATCTAATTACAACAGAATTTTATAATTTTGATGTTCCATTTCAACCTCAGAATCATCCTGCAAGAACATGGTCTGATACCTATTCATTAAAAAGACCCAGTTTAGGTGATCTGCCAAATAAGGATTTAGTAAATAAAGTAAAAGCAGCACACGAAAGTGGTGGAAATACAGGTTCTAAAGGTTGGAAATATAATTGGCAGGAAAGCATTGCACAAAAATTAATGCCTGTTGCGCATGGCACTGCATTCTCAGCAAGATTATTATCACAAGGAGTAGATTCTCCAAAAAGATATTTTGCATTTTCAAGAGTATACAGGCCAGATGTTATTGATGCAACACATTTATCTGAATTTAATCAATTAGAAGGATTTGTTTTAGGAAAAGATATTTCATTTAAGCATTTGCTGGGGTTGTTGTCTCAGTTTGCAAAGGAATTTGCAGGTGCAGAAGAGATAATGTTTACTCCTTGTTATTATCCATTTACTGAACCCTCAGCATCATTGCATGCTAAACACCCAAAATTAGGTTGGGTTGAATTAGGGGGTTCAGGAATATTCAGACCTGAGTTTACTGAAACTTTGGGAATTAAAGAACGGGTTATTGCTTGGGGTATAGGAATTGATAGATTAGCAATGTTTAATTTAGATATAACAGATATTAGAGATTTGTTTAGTACAAAATTAGATTGGTTGAGAAACAAGCCAATTGTTGAGAAGATTTAATGGTGATAAAATGCCACAGTTGAAAATTTCTTTTAGTTTGTGAAATATTTCAACAGATAGCATAAAATTAAAGGGGAAATATTATGCCAAACATTGTATTTAGTAAAAGAGATTTAGAAAGTTTAATGGGTTTTGATATTGATAATAATCAATTAGAAACATATTTCTTCCCAGCAAAAGGAGAATTAAATGATTTTGTTGATGGCGTTATTACAGTGGAGATTACTGATTCTAATAGGCCTGATTTGTGGAGTGTTGAAGGTATTGCAAGAGAATTAAAAGCACATTTAGGTTTAGAAAAAGCATTACCTAAATATAGGTTTGCTAAAAGTGATTATATTGTTGAAGTATCTGGAGAAAATAAATTCAATCCAAAAGAAACATCAGCAATAATAAGGAATGTTAATGTTACTGAAGATTTACTAATTAGTATGATTAATTTTCAAGAAAAATTATGCAACACTTTTGGACGGAAAAGAAGTGAATTTGCAATTGGTATTTATGCATTAAATAAAGTTAATGGAAAAAGGTTAAGATATACTGTTGTTGATAAAAAAACAAAATTCAAACCCTTGGAATTTAATGAGGAAATGACTTTGGAAGAAATATTAAAAGTACACCCCAAAGGAAAGGAATTTGCACATTTAATGAAAGATATGAATAAATATCCTGTTTGGATTGATGAAGCAGGAAAAATAATGTCTATGCCTCCAATTATTAATTCAAATGAATCTGGAAAAGTAGAATTAGGATTGCAAGATTTATTTTTAGAGGTTACTGGGGTCAGTCAAGAGAAAGTAGACTTGGTTTTATTGATTTGTGCTTTGGCTTTTGCAGATCGTGGTGCTAAAGTTGAAAGTATAACAGTAAACTATTTAGATGAAAAAAAAGCAATTGTTTCATTAGACACAACACCTGGAGAAATTAGTTTTGAAAAACAAAAAATATTTGATTATTTGGGTGAGTTTCTGACAGATAACCAAATTGTTGAATTTTTAGAAAGAAAACACTACAATATAAAAGTAGTTGGCAATAAAGTTAATGTGCAATATCCAAAATACAGGCAGGATATTTTACACCCTGTTGATATTATTGAAGATTTGATTATTGAATATGGTTATAATGTTATAAAACCAGCAAAATTTAGTTCTGCAACAACTGGAAAGATATTGCAAACCACAGAATGGAGTAATTTAGTTAGAGAAGCAAGCATAGGTTTGGGGTTGCAAGAAGTTGTTACATTTACATTGACAAATGTAAAAAAACAATCCGATTTATTGAACATTGATAAAAAAGAAAGACCATTTGTTGAATTAGCAAATCCTATGTCTGGGAGTATTGCAATATTTAGACAAAGGATATTGCCAGAACATTTAGAGTTATTATCTAAGAATCAACACATTTCTTATCCTCAGAATATTTTTGAATTTGGTAAATCAGTTCATATAGAATTAAAAAACAAAAATGAAATTGTAAAAGAGGAAAATAATTTGTGTGTAACTCTTTGCCACAATGAAGCAAGTTATACTGAAGCAAAGCAAAGATTAGATGCTATTTTGAAAGCAATTGATGCTAAAGATATAAAGTATGAGCCTGTAGATTTATCTTATTTGATTTCTAAAAGAAGCGCATTAGTAACGTTTAAATTAGGCAAAAACATATGCACAGGATATATTGGTGAATTGCATCCAGACATTTTATTGATGTTTGGCTTGAACATGCCTGTTGCTTATTTTGAAATCTGTGTTGATAAATATTGATTAAATTTTTAACTAATACATAAATTAGTTCTGTTTAGTGTTATAGATCTTGTTTATTGTCAAAATCAAACAAAGTTTTTCTACCCAAATCTTTTAATGTGTTTTCAATAATTAGTTTTGTCCATTCTTGTCTCAATGTATCTTTGGACTTTGGTTTTGGCAATTCAATATATTCTATTTTCAAATCTTGCAGTAAGTTGCGTAATTTGATGTCAATTTGTCTTTGAAAATTTAAGTCTGTATCTCTGACACCATCTTCTTGCAATTCTTTTTCATCGTTTGTTATTGGGATTAAATATAATTTATTATAGGGGTGTAATTTCATATGCCCCAAAACCATTTCCAAATATTCTTTTTGTTCCCCCAAGCTGTTTATCATGTAAACAAAGTTATCAAAAACTGTTCTATCGCATATACACACTTCATAATTATACATTTCAGCTTCAAGCTCTAATGAACTTTGTGTATGAAAAATCCATCCTTGTGCTTCTAAAGTAGTCCCTTTATTAATTGGAAAGCCTCTTTCTATAGCTATTGTAGCCATTTCAGCAATCGGCTTTACTTTAATGCCTTGCTTCTTGAACTCTCCAGCTATTGTGTAGGCCAAAGTAGTTTTTCCTGTTCCATGGGTTGATATTAGTCCTATTTTGTACATGTTAATATAATATTGTAAAAGAATATAAAATGTGTTTCAATCTATGCCCATTGCATTTCTTGTTGCCTTGTCTTGATTTTTTGCTAATAGATCCCGTAGATATTTAGGTAATTGTCTTATTGTTTGTAAATTAGAAATTAACAACCCCTTTGCTGGGTGAGAATTCTCTTTGCTTAAAATGTTTGCTAATAATTCCGCAGCTCGCTCTTTTGGGATCTCTGACATTTTAGGATCGCTTAAGACGCAAAAACAGAATTTTGCTAATACAGTATATTCTGGTATGTATTCCCTTGTTAAATTTATACCTCTGTATAATTCTCTATGTATGTATTCAACAAAATCTTCTTTTTTATCTATTGTCAGATCTGGCCAATCTTCAATTAAAGGCTCAACACATATTTTTATTGTTACTTTTATTCTTTGGAACAATTGTTGTTCAAATGTTAATGGTCTTCGTCTTTTTGGTTTAATTTTTCCCAACCATTCTTTTAATCTTTTCCTGACAGCTATAAAATAATTAAATCCAACAGATTTTTAAAGCGTATACCAAAGCATTTAATTATTTACTGTGTTATTTTAATATGTTTTCTTCAATCAAAGGCCAAGTAGATAAATACACTCAAAGGTTGAATGAAATCTCTAATTTGGCCAAAGCAATCAAATCTAAATTGATTGACGGTTCAATAAAAGGTTTTGTTGAACAAGAACAATATCAAAAAATAGAATATAGTTTTAAGGGGACTGTTATTGGCGTAGACTCAGGATTTTTTGAAAGTTCATTAACTGGTTTGGATTTTTGTTACATTAAAACAGCAGGTTCCTTTTTTGTCTATGACAAAAAATTGTGCAGATATGAGAAATTGTTGCAAAATCCAAATTACGAATTCAAAACATCTGAGAATTCTTTACAAAAAGAAGAATTGCCCAAATATGTATCCATTTCAAGATTGCGCCAAGAATTAGCACTATTATTTTGCGGGTTGCAAAATAAAAATCCAGAATATGCATTAATTGATGGCAATGTTTTGCCTCAAGCTGTTGATAGACCACAAAATAACTCTGTGTTGTACAAAGATTACGAAGATTTGCTGCAGGATTTTGTTAAAATATATGATTATTGCAATTCTAACAATATTAGTTTGTTAGGTTGTGTTGAAGATTCAAGAGCAAACTCTTTCCTGAAATTAGCGCAAAACGATTTTGCTTCAAAATCATTATTGAATAA
>Ga0066637_10000772_pt1 | contig 19887 bp, 18 predicted proteins | sample CryGeyCG2014_020_FD_62737 | JGI IMG/M metagenome (GOLD analysis project Ga0066637, IMG submission 62737) | Groundwater microbial communities from aquifer - Crystal Geyser CG08_land_8/20/14_0.20 | ecosystem: Environmental > Aquatic > Deep subsurface > Groundwater | place: USA: Utah: Grand County...
TGGTTGTTTTGCGATGTGGTTTTGGAAATAACCGGCAAAAGAATCACGGTGAGAGAATAAAAAATATAATAGGGTATGCGGGCGAGTGTAAGAGAAGCGTTATATATGCCGGTGGAATAATCACTTTTTAAAATGGCTTTTACCATATATAAATCTATACTAATAAGTAATTCATAAGCTAAAAAGAAGATGATAATTTGCCAAGCGTAATTGATCAAAAGTCGCCAATCAAAATTTTCTTTCTGTTTGATTTCGGTGATAAATTTGGGCGTTCTTTTTAATTGTTTGGAAATTTTGAATTTATCAATCGCTAATGCGATGAAAAAAATTGTCAGAGGCGCTACAATATAGCCGGAAATTGAGCCTTCAAGTTTCCAAAAATAGGCGAATAAAAGAATAAAAATAATTTTAAAAATTGAACGAAAAACTTTGAGAATGGATTGAATATTGAACTGATGAAGTCCGGTGTAGTAGGAAAAATAGAAAGAAGCCATCGCAAAAGACGGAATAATCAAAGTGGAAAGACGAAAAAGAGGAGTGAGAGTCGCATCGCCCAAAAGTTTGGCGATTAGCGGAGAAAAAATAAAAAACAATATCGTTATTGTTCCGACTATAACGCTTTGCAAAAGAATAGCTTGTTTTTTAATGATGGAAATCAAATGAGGTTTGGTTTCAAAAATTTCGCTTAGATATTTTGCCATAGCAGTGGGAATTCCATTGCCAACGAGGATAATGACCATCGTAGTGAGCGTAACGACAATCCCATAGCGACCATAATCGGCTGGACCGAGAATTCTTCCCATCACGGTATGGATAAAAAATCCGGAAATATTGAAAATAATTTCCGAAATTGTTATCCATAAAGTTGTGCGAACAAGATTTTTTGGCATAGTTGTGACTAAAAGAAACAATTTTTTATAAAAATTTATAATTTTAGAATTTATTCATTTGAGTTGAAAAATCCATTTAACTAATATAATGATAGAATTGTGAACAATAAATCGCTTTTTATAATTCATAAGTCTTTTTCCAATTTTGGCGGAAAAATTTGGAAGGAAACGCCAAAAAGGTTTTTTTGGTTTGAGACAACAATTTTTATTGATTTTTAAAAAGGGAATTTTTTATTTCTTGAAAAACCTTTTCTTCGTCTTGATTGCCGTTAATTATTTTTAGATTCCACTTCAAAATTTTATTGGCATATAATTCTTTTTTCTTTTTGAGATAATCAATTCCTTGTTCGGGTTTTCGTTTGCGGGACATAATAACGGCGGGATCTGTTTGCAGGTAAATGGCTAGCTCCGGTTTTATTATTTTTAACTTTGTCTCAGGGTAATTTTTAAGATTAAGATTTAAGTTTAGAAAAAGTATATTTATAAAAGAATCATAAAAATACCGATCACTTAAAATATAGTCAAATTTTTCTTTTTTTAGTTTTTTCACTAAATTTTTAAAACGCCACAAATCAATTTTCAAAAATATCTCGCGCAGTTTGATTTGAAACAAATTGGCACGGGTTACGCTTTTTTCTTTTTGAGTTTTGCATTTTCCGCTTAGTCGGCAAATCAAGCAATATCTGTTTCGGATTTCAATTATTTTTTTTCCCAAACTGAATTTTATCGCGTGAAAATAAAAAACTTTGCATTTTTTTTGTTCCAAATATTTTTTTAACCTTTGAATCTGGGTGGATTTTCCGCTTCCATCCAAACCGGAAATGGAGATTATTCTCATATTTTTTAGGTGTAAATCTTTTTTTTGGCGTTTTTTTCTTAAATACTCGTCAATTCTCAATCAATATTATCATATTTGAGAATTTCTTGCACGCGTCAGGAAAATATTTTTAATTTGTCAAATAGGGTCGGATAATGCTAATGTATAGAAAAAATAACTTGCAGTTAATATATAAAAAATAAAAATATTTTAAAAATAAAATTAAAAAAAAATTGTCAAAAAAATGAGCCAGTGAAATTGAACCGATTCTTTATAATCTGGATAAGAAAATCCGAGTTATTCTTTCGGCAATAAAATATAAATTCTAAAAAATTATGCGATTGGATTTTTCTAAAATAAAAAAAGTTTATATTATTGGAATCAAAGGTTCCGGAGTTGTCGCTGTGGTGGAAATTTTGTCCGGTATGGGAATTGAAGTTTTAGGCTCAGACACAAAAGAAATTTTTTTTACCGATAAAATACTCAAGAAATTGGGAATAAAATATTTTGAAAATTTTTCTTCCGCCAATATTCCGGCGAACACGGACTTGATTATTCATTCAACGGCTTATAACGAAAAAAATAATCCGGAAATGGAGGAAGCCAAGAAAAGAAAATTGCCGATTATAAGTTATCCTGAAATTTTAGGATATCTTTTTAATCAGAAATATGGTTTGGCGGTTTGCGGAACGCACGGGAAAACAACCACCTCGGCAATGTTGGCGGAAACGTTAAGCTTTATCGGAAAAAATCCTTGCGCGGTAGTGGGGAGTAAAGTTATAAATTGGGGAGGAAACGCCCTTTTCGGCGAGGGAGAATTTTTTGTGGCGGAAGCGGATGAATATCAAAACAAACTTCAATACTATTCTCCCAAAGGAATTATTCTTACAAGTGCTGATTTTGATCATCCGGATTTTTTTAAAGATTTTTTGTCTTATAAAAAAGTTTTTAAGGAATTTGTGGCGCGTGTTCCCAAAAGCGGTTTTTTGGTTGTTTGGGGAGATAATGTGGACACATTGGAAATTGCTCAAAGTTGCAAGGCGAATGTTTTTCAATATGGTTTTAATAGGGATTGCGATTATAGAATTGAAAATTATGAACTAAAAAATGGAGAAAATTTAAAACCTTCTCAATTTTTTGAAGTTTTTTCCAAAAAAAAATCTTTGGGAAATTTTGAAATAAGCTTGGTTGGAAAACATAACGTTCTAAACGCGACATCGGTGATTGCCAGTTGTTATCATTTGGGGTTAAATTTGAAAAATGTGGCGGAAGCGTTGAAAAATTTTCAAGGAACATCCAGAAGATTTGAATATATCGGTGAACGAAATGGCGCGATTCTTATAGATGATTACGGACATCATCCAGAAGAAATTCAGGCAACTTTGAGTGGAGCGCGACAAATTTATCCTCAAAAAAATATTTGGGCGATTTTTCAAGCGCATACCTTTACTCGCACTAAGGCTCTTCTTAGCGAATTTTCTCAAAGTTTTTTCGATGCAAACAAAGTAATAGTTTTGGATATCTATGGAAGCGCACGAGAATTTCAAGGCGGAGTGCATAGTCAAGATTTAGTTGACGCGATCAATAAATTTGAACAGGGCAAGGCTTTTTATCTAGCTACCGTTGTTGAAGCGGCGCAATATTTGAAAGACAAAATAGGGGAAAATGATGTGGTTATCACTATCGGCGCGGGAAACGGTTGGGAAGTAGTGGAAAAACTAAAAGAATAACGGAATGAAGGCTGTTGTTTTTTGCAATTTTTAACAATTTTAGTCGCGAGCATTTTTTAAAATTGTCAAAATAAAAATCAAATCAAGATATTTTTTGAACTTAATGAAAAGAATTTTTTTTATAAAATTTTATTAATTTTTCAAAAAGCGAATAACTTTTATATTTGAAAAAAATGGAAAAAAAGAAACAAATTTACAATCTTTCTCCTAATGAAATTCTAGCCAATTTTAATTCTTCTTTAGAAGGGTTGACGGATGAAGAAGCGGAAAAAAGAATTAAGATTCATGGATTAAATAAAATTGAAAAAAAAATAAATTGGAAATGGGCAAGATTGATTATCAATCAATTTAAAGACACTTTGGTTTGGATATTGCTTGTGGCGGCGTTTCTAGCTTTCTTATTTGGAGAGACGCACGATACAATAATAATTTTTTTTATTGTGCTTATCAATGCTTCTATCGGTTTTTTTCAAGAATTTAAAACGGAGAGAATTTTGGAAAATATTAAAAAAATTGTAACTGACAAAGCTTCAGTTTTTAGAAACGGGGTAAAAAAAGAAATAAATTCAAAATTTTTGGTTCCGGGAGATATTGTTTTTGTGAGCACCGGAGATAATATTCCCGCTGACGGATATATTTTGGAAAGCTATAATTTTAAAGTGAACAGTTATATTTTTACGGGAGAGTCAAAACCGGAAAAAAAATCGGAAAAAATTTTGGAGAAAGAAGATGTTCTTTTGGCTGATATTGATAATATGGCTTTTATAGGAGAAGAAGTGGCGGTGGGGGAGGCCAAATTTTTAGTAACCGAGATCGGTGCTAAAACAAAATTGGGAAAAATTGCCAAACTCACTTATGAGATAAGAGAAGATTTGACTCCAATGCAAAAAAAGATGCAAAAATTGGGTAAAAATGTAACAATTTTAGCGGTCTTTATTGGGATTTTGGTTATGATTACCGGACAATTTTTTGATATGAGTTGGTATGATAATTTTATTTTCGCTTTGGCATTAGCCGTTTCAATTGTTCCAGAGGGATTGCCGGCAGCGATTTCAGTAGCTTTATCGCTTGGAATGAAACGTCTTCTTAAAAAAAATGTTTTGGCAAAAAAATTGAGTGCAGTAGAAACATTAGGATCAGTTTCCATAATTTGCGTTGATAAAACCGGAACAATAACCAAGAATGAATTAACTGTGGTTAAAATAATATTGAATGAAGAAATAATTGATGTTGGAGGAGAAGGTTATTTGCCCAAAGGAAATTTTTCTAAAAATGGAAAATTGGTTAATTCAATTGAAATCAAAAATCTTGATTTGATTCTAAAAATTGGCGCGTTGTGCAACGATGCCAGCCTTTTGGAAGAAAATGGCATATATAAAATTTTAGGCGATCCGACTGAGGGCGCCATTGTTGTGGCGGGTAAAAAATATAATCCCAAAGAAGGATTCTATGAACAAGGCGAGAAAAAAATTACAGAAAATCCATTTACTTCGGAGAGAATGAGAATGAGTGTAGTTTATGAAAATAATAAAACGGTTTCTTTTGTAAAAGGTTCTCCGGATGTTATGCTTGATTTATGCAACAGAAAAATTGTAAATGATAAAATATCGGAATTGACGAAAAAAGATAAAATTAAGATAAAAAATGTTTACAATCAAATGTCTAATGAAGCGCTTAGAGTGTTGGCGTTTGCTTATCGAGATTTGGATAAAATTTCAAAAAATAAATATCAAGAAGAAGCGGAAAAAGATTTAGTGTGGGTTGGAATGATGGCGATGATTGATCCGCCTCGTGCGGGAGTTTATAAATCCATTGAAGAATGTAGAAATTTAGGTATTCGAGTGATTATGATAACGGGCGATTATGAAGTTACCGCAAGAGCGATTGCGCAAAGAATAGGTTTAATTCAGAAAAAAACAAATGAAAGCGTGATTAGCGGGAAAGAACTAAATTCTTTGAAGGACGAGGAAATTTACCAAAAAATTGAAAAGGGAGTTTGCATTTTTGCCAGAATTGCACCGGAGCAAAAATTGCGAATCGCTTCTATTCTCAAAAAAAATCAAGAAATCATCGCCATGACCGGAGATGGAGTGAATGACGCGCCGGCGTTGAAACGCGCTGATATCGGAGTGGCTATGGGAATTATGGGAACAGATGTTTCCAAAGAAGCTTCGGATATGGTTATTTTGGACGATAATTTTGCTTCAATTGTGGAAGGAGTGAAAGAAGGGAAGACTATTTTTAGAAATTTAAGGAAATTTGTTCATTATGTTTTTACTTCCAATGCCGGTGAACTTTTTACTGTTGTCGGAGGAGTTTTATTTGGAATTCCGTCTCCTCTTACCGCTATTCAAATTTTAGCGACGGATCTTGGAACGGATGTTTTACCTTCTTTTTCTTTAAGTCTAGAACCGAGCGAACCAAGAGCTAAAAAAACAAAATTTATCAATGAAAAAAAAGAGATAATAACTTTTAGAGGTTTTAGAAGAATTATTTATTTGGGAATTATTATGGCATTTGGAGCCTTGACAGCTTTTTTTTGGTCAATGAAACGCGGAGGTTGGAATTTTGGCGAAGAGATAATAAAAGATTCTTTTCTTTATACCAAGTCTACGACATCCGCTTACGCTGTTATCGCTATGGCGCAAATGGCGAATCTTTTGCAATCTAGGAGTAAAAAAATTTCTCCTTTTAAATTGGGATTTTTCAAAAACAAATATGCTATCGGAGCCATGGCGGTTTCTGTTTCTATTTTGTTTGGTTTTATGTATTTGCCATTTTGCCAAAAATATCTGCATATGTTACCGATAGATGGAAAAGATTGGTCAATGGTTTTAATTTCTTTTACGGCAGTTTTTGTATTTGAAGAAATGAGAAAAAAATTTAAAATAAAAGGTTGAGCTGTAAATTTATGTTAAAAATTGAAAAAAATGTGATTTTAGCGCCTCTTACCACTTTTAAAATTGGCGGACCAGCAAAGTTTTTTTGTAAAATCAACCAAAAAGAAGAATTGAGAGAAGCTTTTGATTTTGCGCAAAAAAATAATTTGGAACTGTTTATTTTAGGCGGAGGAAGTAATATTTTAATAAATGATAATGGATTCGGCGGTCTAGTGATTAGATTGCAAAACAGTGCGTATAAATTTTCAAGCAATCGGGTTTTTTGCGACGCCGGAGTTAATTTATCAAAAATAGTGAGTCAAGCTTTTAAAAATAACCTTTCCGGAATGGAGTGGGCAGTGGGAATCCCAGGCACAGTTGGAGGAGCTATTCGGGGAAACGCCGGAGCCTATGGAGGATCAATGGCGAATGTTTTGGAAAGTGTTGATGCGGTAGAAATCAAAAAGGAGCAAAAAAAATTTCCTGAAAATTTTTCATTAAAAAAATATTTTTTATCCGATTGCAAGTTTGGATATCGCGATTCTATTTTTAAAAAAAATCGGAATTTGATCATTTGGTCTTGCGTTTTTGAATTGCAAACGGGGGAAAAAAATGAAATTGAAAAAAAAATGAAAGACATTGTTGAGAAAAGAACCGACAAATTGCCGGCGGGTTTTAGCGCGGGCAGTTTTTTTCAAAATCCCACCGTTAAAAATGAGAAACTCATCGCTAAATTTGAAACATATTCAGGAACAAAATGTCGAGAAGGAAAAATTCCCGCCGGGTGGTTGATTGAAGAAGTTGGTCTTCGCGGGAAAAAAATTGGTGGCGCTAAAGTGAGCGAAAAGCATGCCAATTTTGTAATAAACTTAGGCAAGGCCAAAGCGGAAGATATAGTGGTTTTATCTAGCTTGATAAAGCAAAAAGTCAGAGTTTCTTTGGGGGTTCAGCTTAAAGAAGAAATTCAATATATTGGATTTTAAAAATCAAGAATAATTTTTTAAATTTTTATCATTATGGAAAAAGAAAAAATGGCAAAGGCGAAGAAAGAAAATAAAAATCTGCGTTTTCTTTTGAAAAATGTTGTTTTAGAAGAGAAAAGCAAAGAATATGTGATCAAAAAAATCGGGAAAATGGAAAAATTTTTGCAAAAATCACTCAATGTTGAAGTGGAAATTGCATTGGACAAAAAAGGAAAATTTTATGTTGAAGTTATGATTAAAACTCCCTATAAGCTATATCGCGCCACACAAATATCCGAGTCCGTTGAAGTTTCAGTGGATATAATAATGGAAGAACTACAAAAACAAATTACCAAAGATAAAGATAGATTTAAAGATATTCGCAAACGTGGAGCTCGTTCAATTAAAAAGAAGATTGTAATCAGTAAAGATGCCAGATTTTAAATATAAACTTGCCTATTTCTATTTAAATTATTGTTAGCTTGAAAATTAAATAAGAAAACAAACTAAGATTAGCAGTGGATTATTCAGCTTAATTATGGCGATTGTCACTTTATTAGAGATATATTTTTTCAAGTTAAGCTCGTAAGTTTTATAGATATAAAAGTTAGAAATATTCCTAGTAATAAATTATATATCTATAAGTTGACATATCTATAAGCTGACTTTGACTTCCCTCTCTTTTCTTGCTAGAATAAACAAGTTAATTTTTGTTTTTTTTAGGAAAAATTAAATCTGTTTAGCAAAATTTTAGGTTGCCTAACTTTCTCTGTCATAAAAAAACCGAATTTTTGTCGGGGTTTGTTTTTGCGAGGGCGAGGCAAAAAATAGCAAAAGAGTAAATTATTAAAATATAAAAAATGTCAATTATTAGTAAGCTTTTTGGTTCCAATGAAAGAGAGTTGGCGAAATTGAGACCCTTGGTGGAAAAAATAAATTCTTGGGAAAAAGAAATTTCAGCTTTGAGCGATGAAAAACTGAAAAATAAAACCAATGAATTTAAGGCGAGGCTTAAAAATAAAGAAAGTTTGGATGATATCTTGTCGGAGGCCTACGCGGTAGTGCGGGAGGTTGCGTCCAGAGTGATTGGTGAAAGACATTATGATGTTCAACTCTTGGGAGGGATTGTTCTTCATTCCGGTCGGATTGCCGAAATGAAAACAGGAGAGGGAAAAACTCTCTCTTCTACTTTGGCTATTTATCTCAATGCTCTTTCCAGAGGAGGAGTTCACGTGGTAACTGTAAATGATTATCTCGCCAAAAGAGATTGCAACTGGATGGGTTTCATTTTCAATTTTTTGGGCATTTCTACTGCCTGTATTGTACATGACGCTTCTTTTGGTTATCAGCCAAAAGTTTTGGATAGTAATGAAGTTACAATTGAAATGGAGAATTTAACGCCAATTTCTCGCCAGGAAGCTTATGCTTCGGATGTTACTTATGGAACTAATAATGAATTTGGTTTTGATTATTTGCGGGACAATATGGTTCAAAACGTTTCTCAAATGGTTCAAAGAAAATTGAATTTTGCCATTGTGGATGAGGTGGATTCAATTTTGATTGATGAAGCTAGAACCCCGCTTATTATAAGTGCTCCGGATAGCGAATCCACCAAACTTTATCAGCAATTTGCTTCTTTGGTTCCAAAGTTGAAAAAAGAAGAAGACTATGAAGTGGATGAAAAAATGAAGGCGGTTTCTATCACTGACGCCGGTATTTCCAAAATTGAATCTTGGTTGGGAGTGGGGAACATTTATGAACCGGGAAAAATAAATTATGTTCATCATTTGGAACAAGCCTTAAAAGCTCAAATTATTTTTCAACGCGATCGCGATTATGTAGTTAAAGATAATGAAGTCATTATTGTGGATGATTTTACCGGAAGATTAATGAAAGGAAGAAGATACAGCGAAGGATTGCATCAAGCTATTGAAGCGAAAGAAGGTGTGCGAGTGCAAAAGGAATCTCGGACATTGGCGACTATAACTTTTCAAAATTATTTTCGTCTTTACAAAAAACTTTCCGGTATGACCGGAACGGCATTAACTTCAGCGGAAGAATTTCATAAGGTTTATGAAGTGGATGTGGTGGAAATTCCCACCAATAAAACTTTAATAAGAAAAGATTTGCCAGATGTTGTATATAAATCGGAAAAAGGTAAATTTAACGCTATTTGTGAAAAAATAAAAGAAATTCATAAAACCGGTCAACCGATTTTAGTGGGCACGGTGGCGATTGAAAAATCGGAATATCTAAGTGCTTTACTTTCTCGTTTTGGAATCAAACACGAAGTTTTGAATGCGAAACATCATGAAAGGGAGGCTACTATAATTGCTTCTGCTGGTCAAAAAAATGCTGTTACAATCGCTACCAATATGGCTGGCCGCGGAACAGACATAAAATTGGGAGAAGGAGTGAAAGAATTGGGCGGACTTTTTATTTTAGGTTCGGAACGTCATGAAGCGCGTCGGATTGACAATCAGTTGCGAGGGCGTTCCGGACGACAGGGCGACCCCGGAATGTCCCAATTTTTTGTTTCATTGGAAGATGAATTGATGCGACGTTTTGGCGGAGACAAACTTATAAAAATGATGGATACTTTGGGTCTTCCCGAAGATCAACCGATTCAAAACAAAATAATTTCCAAAACCATTGAAAACGCTCAATCTAAAATTGAAGGCTTTAACTTTGATATCAGAAAACATGTTTTGGAGTATGATGACGTAATTAACAAACAAAGAGAAGTTATTTACCAAAAAAGAAGCGAAATTTTAACTTCTAAAAACAGTAAAAATATAATTTGGCGTTACATAGAAGATGAAATTGAAAAAATTGTTTCTTTTTGTTGTTCGCAAGAAGAAGGAGAATGGGACAAAGAAAAACTTATTGAAGGGATAAAAAATATTTTTCCAATTGACGAATCGGCGAAAATAAAATTGGAAAATTTGGAAAAAGAAGATTGGCGAAATATGGCGGAAAAAATTTCCGAAATAACTCAATATTTTTTTGGTTTGGCAAAAGAAGCTTATAACAAAAAAGAGCAAGAGTTGGGAAAGGAAAATATGCGTCTGGTGGAGAGATTTTTAACTCTTCAAACGATTGATGTGATGTGGATGAATCATTTGGATGAAATTGATTATCTTCGTGAAGGAATTGGACTTAGAGGTTATGGACAGAGAGATCCGTTGATTGAATATAAAAGGGAATCTTTTACGATGTTTTCTCATTTAGTGGAAAACATTCGTGCCACAATTTCAAGCGCAATTTTCAGGGTTAGTGTTAATGTTTCCGCGAATAATTTTGAGGCACAAGAACAGACTGATTTAACATACAATAACGATAAAGAAAAAATGTCTCAGCAAGAGAATTTTTCCGGGAGTCAAAAATCAGAAGCGTCTTTTCAAAACTCATCCATTCAAGCACCTTTCAAAAATGAAAAAAAAGTGGGCAGAAACGAACCTTGTCCTTGTGGATCGGGTAAAAAGTATAAGAAGTGTTGTGGGAAGTAGGAGCTGAAAAATAAAGCCAGGTAATCCGTAGTTGCGGATTAAAAGGGGAAACCCGTGCGAAGAGCACGGGTTTTTTCTATGCCGAAAACCCCGATCTCGAAATTAATTTCGCTCGTCTGAAGGTCGAGGCACGTGGCGCCTGAGTCCGCAATAAGTTTACATAAGTTGACAAACACTCTTATGAAAAATCTAACGAAAATTAAACAACGCATTCGTAGTGAAATGCGTGGAAAAGTGATGCGCAGTCGCATCGGAGCAGTCGCTGAATTGCTTGCCGAAAATCTCGAAGATAATATCTCCGACGAAATCGGTGAACTGATGGGAAAGCTCACGACGGAGTTATCCGACGAAGAAACGCAAAGTGAAGCGTCGGGCTACGCCTTCGATCAAATCCGGAAAGCTTTGATCGATGAAATCAAAAAGCGACTTAAATAAATATCCCGACCGACGCATGGCGCCGGATGGATATCAGAATATGACATTAATACATCAGCGAAATTAGCTATGGAGAATGGATCTGATGCAATCATTGTTACGGGGAAATGGACAGGACAAAGCCCTGATATTAATGAGTTAAAAGAGATTAGAAGTGCAGTGGGGAGCTTTCCGATTTTAGTAGGAAGCGGTACGGACAAAAATAATGTATCTGAACTTTTTAAATATGCGAATGGAGCTATTGTTAGTACATCGCTAAAAGAAGGAAATATAACCGAAGACGTGAATGTAAAATCATATGCACAAAGAATTGACGAGGAGAAAGTTAAAATTTTGGTGGGTCTGATTAAGATTTAAATGGGCTGACAAAAACAGGGCTGACAAAACAGACTATTGTCTAATTTAGTTTTTTGTTTTATAATTAAAATAGTCTTAAAAATTTTACTGGAAGATATAATTTTTCGGTTTTTTTGAAAATATTTTTTAAGTTTACAAAAATTAGAAAACTAAAACAATTTTTTTTATTTTTTCAATAATGGGAATTTTTTCTAAAATTTTAGGTAAAAAATATTCATATTCAGAGCATTTTATTTCTTTGGATATTGGAACGGAAGTAGTTAAGGCGTTGGTTTTTAAATTGGACGAAGATTCAGGTTTGGGTGTGGTTAAAGGAGTGGGAAGAGCTCGACAGGGGATAAAAGATATGCATAGCGGAGCGGTTTCTGATATTTCCGGAGTTATTGCCAATTGCAAAAAAGCGATTGACAATGCCAAAAATATGGCGGGAATAAAAAGGGTGGAAAAAACAATAGTGGGAATCGCCGGAGAGCTAGTCAAAGGAACCACAACAACTGTTCATTATGAAAGGATCAATTCCGAAATTCGCATTGATGTGCCGGAGCTGAAAAATATCATTCAGAAAGTTCAATGGAAGGCTTTTGACAGAATTCGCCAACAATTGGCATGGGAAACCGGTCATAGCGAGATAGATGTAAAATTGATCAATGCGGTGATTGTGGATGTGAGAATTGACGGATATAAAATTTCCAATCCAGTAGGCTTTCAAGGGCGAGATGTCTCTATCTCGGTTTTTAACGCTTATGCTCCAATGATGCATTTGGGAGCTTTGCAAAAAATCGCCAATGATTTAAATTTAAATTTACTCAATATCGCGGCGGAACCTTACGCAGTAGCACGTTCTATGAGTGCGGAGGATTCAGTTGATTTTAGCGCTATTTTTATAGATATTGGTGGAGGAACAACGGATGTGGCGGTAGTGAGAAACGGCGGATTAGAAGGAACAAAAATATTTGGGTTGGGAGGAAGAGCTTTTACCAAAAGACTCTCCCGAGATTTTAATATCAGTTTTGAAGAAGCGGAAATTTTGAAGGTTAAATATTCTTTGGGGAATTTGAGTCCTGGTTTACGAGCGAAAATTGAAAAAAAGTTTCAGAATGATTGTGAGGTTTGGCTTCGTGGAATAGAGTTGTCTTTGACGGAATTTTCCGAGGCTGATCTTTTGCCGTATAAAATTTTCCTTTGCGGGGGCGGATCCGCTTTGCCTGAGATAAAAAATATATTGCTTTCCTCTCAATGGACAAAGAAATTGCCTTTTGCCAAAGCGGTAAAAGTTAGTTTTCTCCAGCCGAAAGATGTGGTGAATATAATTGATAAAACCGGAGAATTGAGAAATCCTCAAGATATAACTCCAATGGGATTGGCTAATTTAGCGTTAGATCTCATTGGTGAAGAAAAAATGTTAGCAGGAATTTTGAGACAAGCAGTCAGGATGATTCAAAAATGATTTTTCTGTTTTAAAATAGAGAGAATAAATAAGTTTAAACAAAAATAAAAATATGCATCAAACTTTTTATATTGATATTGACGAAGAGATAACTTCAGTGGTGGAAAAGATTAAGAACGCTCAATACAAAGAAGTGATTATAGTGGTTCCCAAAGGAGCTCTTCTCATTCAAAGCATTATCAATTTAATGGTGTTGAAAAAAGAGGCGGATGATTTAAACTTGCAACTTATGATTGTTACTCAAGATAAATTGGGCAAGTTTTTGGTGGAAAAAGCGGGAATTCTTGTTCAGCAGAAAATGGATAATATTGAAGATGAAAAAGAAATGATAGAAGAAAAAAATTTTTATAATCAAGAGAAATTTGAAAATCAAGAAAAAAATGGGGTAGAAATAAATCAAGACAAAACAAAAAATATCGGATCGGAAAATTTTTTTTCTTCTTCAAAAAAACAGGGAGAAGAATTTCTCCAATACCCATTTTCTCAACGGGCAAAAGAGAAAGAAATGGAAATAAAAAAAGAACGCATTGTCAACAAAGAATTAGTTTTGGGTTCGCCCGCCGATTCAATCAAATCTAAGAATGGTTTTTTGTCCGATAATCAAAAATTTTCTCCTGTGCGTCCCAACTTTGGGAGAACCTTGTCCGAAATAGAAAAAAACAAAGCGTTTGAAGAAAGCGAAAAAAAGGATGAATTTCCAAGAGAAAGCAATATTTTTAATCAAGACGAAAAGATAAAAAATTTTTTCTATCCATCCAATTCTTCCGAGAAGTTTGTTAAAAAACAAAATTATTCCCAATCTGATTATGGAGTATCTTCAAAGTTTAAAAAAATATTTTTGAGTTTTCTTTTTTTGGGCATTTTGGCGGGAGGAGGAGCTTTGGCGTATCTTTTTATTCCTAAGTCTTCTATCATTTTGACTCCTAAGATAAAAAATAGAGCGGTGGATTCTGAAATAATGGGAGACATTAATTCTTCTTCGGCGGATTTTGAAAAAAAAGTTATTCCGGCTGAAACTGTAGAGATGGTTAACGAAATTTCAAAAACATTTAACGCTACGGGAGAGAAATCGGTTTCTAATCAGAAGGCGAGTGGAACAATCAAAATTTTCAATGAATATGGAACAGAGGAACAATCTCTCGTGGCAACTACCAGATTTTTGAGTGAAGACGGAAAACTTTTCCGTCTTTCCGAAGGAGTGACTGTTCCAGGAGCGAAAAAAGAAGGAGATAATTTTGTTCCGGGAGAGATAGAGGCGAGAGTTGTGGCTGATAAGCCCGGGGAAGAATTTAATATTGGTCCTGCCAAATTTACAATTCCCGGTTTCCAAGATAGCGGTTTGGAAAAATATACCAAATTTTATGCCAAATCCGAAAGCACTATGACGGGAGGAGGAAAAGAAGAAAAAAAATCCAATTCTGTTACAGAAGAAGATATTCAAAAGGCCAAAGCACAACTATTAAATGAACTCAATCAGTCCGCCGTGGAAAAAATAAAAGAGAAAGCTGGGGCGGAAAAAATAGTTTTGGAAGATGCTATCAATAAGGAAGAAGCGGTATATAAAATTTCTAATTCACCAGGAGATGTGGCAGAATCTTTTCAAATGACGGTTCAAATGAAAGTTTCGGCGTTGGTTTTTTCGGATAAGGAAATCAAAAAAATGGTTTCTTCAATGATTGCCGAAAGAGAAAGTGAATCGGTGAATGTGGACGAGGATTTTATTTCTTTGGATTTTGGCAAGGCTGATCCTAATTTTAGAACCGGATTGATTAATATTAAATTTCATGCAAAAGCGAATCTGATTCCTGATATAAACATAGAAGAAATTAAAAGTAATATTTTGGGTAAAGATGAGGATTATTTGAAAAATTATTTAGACAATTTTCCAGACATTGATGGAGCGAGTATAGAATATTGGCCATCTTTTTTGAAAGGCAGGATACCTTTTCAAGCTAAGCGAGTAGAAATAAGACTTGACAATTAAAAAAAAACAGATTAGACTTGATTAAGTTAAGTTTTTGGTTTGAAAAATGTTTTTTGATTTTTGAAAATAAATTTTAAAAGATTTTGTAAAATAGAGGGATTTTTGTCTTCAAGAATTTGGTCCGGCAATATCTCTTGGCAGAAAAATTTTTGTTTTTTGTCGGGAGAGTTTCCCGTCTTTTTTTGTTTTATAAAAAATATTATTAATGTCTCAAGATAAAGAATTAGTCAAAATGGAAGGAGAAGTCGTGGAAAATTTGCCCAGTGCCACTTTTAAAGTGAAACTGGATAATAATCACGAAATTTTGGCTCATATTTCCGGAAGAATGAGAGTTAACTATATTCGTTTGATTCCGGGTGATAGGGTGATTGTTGAGATGAGTCCGTATGATTTGACTAAAGGAAGAATAGTTCAAAGATTGAAATAGATTTAACAAAATATAATTTAAGAATAAAAGCGGAAAATGCGAAAGAATTTTGTTTTTCGTCAAAATTAATATGAAAGTGAGAGCTTCAGTCAAAAAAATTTGTGATAAATGCAAAGTTGTCAAACGTAAAGGAAAACTTTATGTTATTTGCGAGAATCCAAAGCATAAACAAAGGCAAGGATAATTTTTTTGAAAAAATAATTTCCAATCAAAAAAAGTTAAAATTATGTTAAGAATAGCGGGAATCAATATCCCAGATGAAAAAAGAATAGTAATATCATTAACTTATGTATATGGAATAGGGAATGCTATTGCTTCTAAGGTTTTGAAAGAGGTTGGAGTTGACGAGAATAAAAGAACGAAAGATTTAAGTGCGGAGGAAGAAAATAAAATCCGAAGTTATATAGAGAACAAGATAAAAACGGAAGGAGAACTTAAACACGAGGTGAGAGACAATATTAAAAGACTCAGAGAAGTGAATTGTTATAGAGGAATAAGACATCAGCGTGGTTTGCCTTCTCGCGGTCAAAGAACTAAAACGAATAATCGAACATTGAGAGGCAATGTCAGAAGAACAATGGGTTCAGGAAGAGTGAAAACGGAAAAGACTTAGAAACCGGGATTTTTTGGTTATATTATTTTATATTATTAAAGTTAAGAAAATAAGATTAATGAATACAAAAGAGAAGAGTTTAAAAAAAACTGAAAAAGAAAAAACAACTGAAAAAGTTGAGGTCTTGAAGGTTGAGAAAAAAACTCTAACAGAAAAAAATGAAAATGGGTCAAACGATTCTAAAGAAATTTCGTTGGAAAAAAAGAAAGTTAAGAAGATTAGGAAACAGATTTTGAAAGGTCGCGCGACGATAAAATGTTCTTATAACAATACTCTAGTAAGTATTTCTGATTTAAATGGCAATGTTTTAGGATGGGCATCTTCAGGTCTTTTGGGATTTAAAGGTGCTAAAAAAGCCACTCCTTACGCGGCCACTCAAGTAGTTGCCAATGTTTCTGAAAAAGTAAAAAAATATGGAGTTAAAGAATTGGAAGTTTTTGTCAAAGGAGTGGGAAGCGGACGAGAAGCTTCTATCAGAACTTTGGCAGGAAATGGATTTGATTTGAGTTTGATAAAAGATATAACGCCTATTCCGCACAATGGGTGTCGTCCTAAAAAACCCAGAAGGATTTAATTTTTCAATTTAAAGTGTAAGATAAATAATTTTATGGCTAGAGATATAAATCCAAAATGTAAAAAGTGCCGAAGAGCCGGAGAAAAGCTTTTTCTTAAAGGTGATCGTTGCCAAACGGCTAAATGTGCTATGGTTAGAAAAGCTTATATTCCGGGAGCGCACGGAAAAACGATAAAAAAAAGAGCTTTGAGCGAATATGGGCTTCAACTTCAAGCCAAACAAAAAATGAAAAGAATGTATGGGATTTTGGAAAAACAGTTCAAAAAACATTTTGAAGAAGTAAAAGAAAAAAAAGGAATAACGGGAGATTTGTTTCTTGCCAGGTTGGAAATGCGACTAGATAATGTTGTTTACAGAATGGGTTTGGCTGATTCTAGGGCGTTAGCTAGACAATTGGTCGGTCATGGAATGATAACGGTTAATGGGAAAAAAGTTTCTATTCCTTCTTATGAGACTAAATTGGGACAATTTGTGGCGGTAAAAATCAATAAAGCGGAAAATAAATATTTTAAAAACTTAGAACAGATTGTCAAAAATAAAAAAGATTTTCCTTCTTGGTTGCGAGTGGATTTGTCTAAGTTTTCTGGTGAAGTGACGGCTTTCCCGCGAAGAGAAGAAATTGGCATTAATGTTGATACTCAGATGATTGTAGAATATTATTCCAGATAAAGATAAAAAAATATTATAAATCAGTCAAAATAAGTATATATTATTTTAATAAATAATTGTTTTTGTCTTCAAGACAAAAACCGAAAAAAATGCAATTAATACCTCTTCCTCAAAAAACTAAATATATTCCTGCGGGGGAAAACGCGGGACTAATAGAAATAATCGGTTGTTATCCTGGATACGGGACAACATTAGGAAACGCACTAAGGCGAGTGTTGCTTTCTTCTTTGGACGGATCTGCAATTACGGCAGTCAAGATAAAAGGAGTCAATCATGAATTTTCCGCTATCCCTGATGTTTTGGAAGATGTTATCCAAATTGTTCTTAATTTGAAACAAATAAGATTCAAACTTTTTGACGTTGAAAAAACAACAGCGACATTAAGAGTCAAGGGGGAGAAAAAAATCAATGCCGGAATGATAGAATGTTCTTCCAACTTGGAGGTGGTTAATAAAAATGCTCATATCGCGACTATTACAAAATCTTCCGGAGAATTGGAGATGGAATTTACCATAGAAAAAGGTATTGGTTATGTTCCAGTGGAACAACAAAATAGAACCGATAAAGAAGTGGGTGTGATTGCTTTGGATGCGATTTATACTCCTATAAAAAAAGTCAATTATAGCATTTCCAATACGCGAGTAGGGAAAAGAACCGATTTTGAAAAGATAAGTCTTGAAATTTTGACTGATGGCAGTCTTTCTCCAATAGAAGCTTTTTCTAAAGCAGTGGGTGTTTTGGTAAAACAATTTTCCACAATGGAAAAAATAGGAGAAGAAGATGAAGAACAAGAAAAAAATGATATTTTGGAGGCTAATGAAAAGGAGGAAAAAGAGACAATAGTGAAAAATGAAAAAGAAAAAGCCGAAAAAGAAGCGAAAGAGGAAGAAAAAGAAAAACCAAAACCAAAAGAAAAAGAAATAGTTGAGCTGAAAAATCTTTCTACTCGGACGCTTAATGTTTTGGAAAAAAGCGAAGTTAAAACAGTGGGAGATATCGCCAAATTAACAGAGGAGGAGTTGTCTTCTTTAGAAGGAATGGGAGCGAAAGGTATTAAAGAAATTAAAAAAGCCATTGGAGATTTTGGAATTAATTTAAAAAAAGAGAAATAGACTGTTTTATCTTAAATGAAAAATAAGTTGTTGCAAATAACATAAATTTTTCGAAGGAAATATGAAAAAGTTAAAGAAAAAAAAAGAATTAGGCAGAGAGAAGGATCAAAGAAAAGCTCTTTTTAAAACAATGCTGGGCAGTTTGATTATGCAAGAAAAAATTACCACAACCGAAACTAAAGCCAAAGAATTGAAGAAAAAAATTGATAGAATTATCAATAAAGCTAAATTATCTCAGCAGGAAGAAAAAAAAGTGGCGGTTATTCGGGATATTAAAAAAACAATTCCGGGAATGGCAGTGAAAAAAATTACCGGAGAATTTTTGAAAAAATTTGAAAAAAGAGTAAGCGGATATACACGAGTAGTGAAATTATCCCCAAGAAAAAGCGATTCGGCTAGAATGGCGATTATTGAATTTGTTTAGTTTTAAGGATTAATTTCTAATAGTTCAAAAGAATGCCAAAAGAAAAAAACACAAGAAAAAGCATAACAAGAAAGTATCATTTGTTTGATGCAAAAGAGATGGTTTTGGGCAGAATGGCAACTCAGATTGCAACTGTTTTGCGAGGAAAAAATAAAGTTGATTTTACTCCTAATATTGATGGAGGAGATTTTGTGGTGGTGATAAATTCCGATAGTCTTAATGTTACCGGTCAAAAAATGGAAAAAAAAGTATATAATTATTTTAGCGGTTATCCGGGCGGTTTGCGGACAGTCAAATTGAAAGATAAAATCAAAAAAGATTCTCGCCAAGTGATTCAAGAAGCGGTTTATAAAATGCTTCCCAAAAATAAATTAAGAGACCGAAGTATCAACAGACTTTTTATATATAAAGACGAAAAGCACGAACATAAAATTGAGATAAAACACTAAAATATATGGCAACAAAAAAGATTTTAAAAAAAGAATTAGATCAAAAAGTCAGTGCAGATAGGGAAGAAACTGAAAAAAATGAAATTGAGAAAACCCAACATTACTTTTACGCGGTTGGAAGAAGAAAAACATCTGTGGCGAGGGTGAAAATTTTTCCTAAAAAAAAGAGCGGTTTTTCTTTGCTGATAAATGGTAAAAAAAATGAAGATTTTTTCTCCATTAAAAGATTGATTCCTTTGGCTGAATCTCCATTAACGCTTGTGGGAGAAAAAAACGGTTTTGACGCGGAAGTTAAAGTTTCCGGAGGAGGGATAAACTCTCAAGCGGAAGCAACAAGACTAGCAATAGCTAGAGCATTAGTTGTTTTTGATAAAGATTTTAAAAAGATATTAAAAGCTCAGGGTTTTTTAACTCGGGATTCCAGAAAAGTGGAACGGAAAAAACCGGGCTTGAAAAAAGCGAGAAAATCTCCTCAGTGGGCGAAACGGTAAAATTTGCGTGGTACTTTTTAGTTTTGGTAGGTTCTCTTTAGTCAATTAAAAAACATCCGAAAGGATGTTTTTTAATTGACTATTTCTATATTTTATATGTCTAGTAATACACGCTAAA
>Ga0066637_10000773_pt1 | contig 19884 bp, 17 predicted proteins | sample CryGeyCG2014_020_FD_62737 | JGI IMG/M metagenome (GOLD analysis project Ga0066637, IMG submission 62737) | Groundwater microbial communities from aquifer - Crystal Geyser CG08_land_8/20/14_0.20 | ecosystem: Environmental > Aquatic > Deep subsurface > Groundwater | place: USA: Utah: Grand County...
GCACTTGCCCGCTGGCCGGCACCCCCGCTGAGGATCATGCCCTCTATCTGGACAAACTACCGGCTTGCCAAAATCCTGCTCATCCGGTAAATCCTGTCAGAAAACGACCTGAGCAGTTACGAATAATCAAAGCATCATGGATCGCCTCAGTTGCCATATTGTCACAGCGAAGGATCGGGCGTTGCCGGCTCATGTATCGGAAAAAGCGAAACATCATATCCTGGACACCATTGCTGCCATGGTTTCCGGATCAAGACTGAAAGCGGGCAAACTCGCTATTAAGTTTATCCAGACCCAGGGCGGCACGGCGGAATGTCAGGTCGTTGGGTCGAAATTGTTGACGACCGCCATAAACGCCGCCATGGTGAATGGCTTTTCGGCCCATGCAGACGAAACGGACGACTCTCATGCGCCTTCTTTTACCCATCCCGGTTGTGCGATTGTTCCTGCGGCGCTTGCGATGGCAGAACGGGAAAATGCTTCGGGCGAAGGATTCTTGCGTGCGATTGTTTTAGGGTATGATGTTTCCTCACGCATCGCCCGTGTGATGAGCCTGATTCCTTGTCAACTCCAAGGTTTTTCCACCCACGCCATGGGGCCGCTTTTCGGCGCAACTGCGGCCGCGGCCAGCTTGGCGAAACTCAATACGCGGCAGGTTCGCCATGCACTTGCCTACACAGGTCAACAGGCATCGGGGATCACTTCCTGGCCAAGAGACGAGGAACATGTGGAAAAAGCCTTCGTTTTTGCGGGGATGGGCGCTCGCAATGGCGTTACTTCGGTAGTATTCGTCCAGCAGGGCTTTACGGGAGAGGACGACATTTTCTCAGGTCCCAATAATTTTCTCGATATGTTTTGTCCGGCAAAAACTGAACTGCCCAAATGGATCGATAATCTCGGCAGTCACTACGAGATCTCCGCAGCCAATATAAAGAAATTCTCTGTGGGCTCACCGATTCAAGCTGCTGCTGAAGCCATGACGATTTTGGTCTCGAAGTATGGACTTACCTGTGACAGAGTCAAGGGAATTGACGTTCACTTGCCGCCCCAATGTGCATTGACCGTAAACAATCGAAGCATGCCGGATATCAATTGTCAATATATCGTGTCCGTGATCCTTTTGGACGGATCCTTGACGTTCAAAGCATGCGAGTCGTACGAACGTATGTCGGACCCCAAGGTCCGTGAGGTGCAATCCCGTGTAAATCTCATTGGCGATCCAAAATTCGCCGACCAGGAACGGCAACGCCCCGGATTGGTGAGGGTTCACTTGACGGATGGACAAACCCTGGAGGAGTTTGTACCTGCCGTACGAGGCACTTTCGACAATCCGATGACCCGCAGTGACGTTGAGGCAAAATCCTTAGATCTCCTTCATGATATCTTGGGAGCAGATCGGGCGAAGACACTCATCGATTCTATCTGGGACCTTGACCGATTGAAATCCATGCAGGAACTTCGTCATCTTTTGTCCGCCTAGTTATAAAATTTCACACGAACCGCAAACGATGCCCGTGAAGAGACAGGTGGTGATTTTCTTGTACCGGAAACAGCGGAAACTTCGCGGAGGATTTCGATGATTTTGTCGGCATCAATCGCCCCACGAAAAGGGATTGGCGGAACCGCTACGCATCCCGCTACCCGTCATCCTTGGGATGAAACCCCGCATATCCCGATGATCAGCCGGAACCCCGAAAATCCTGGCGCGGCCTTTCCCTGTAAACCTTTTCCGACAGGTCATTGACCTTCCGCCGTTTCATGGTTATACTATAGCCGTTGATTGAAAGGGAAAGCATGGCCAAGGAGCGGATACCGGTAACCCCCGCCATCCTCTTCATGAAGAAAAACGGGATGGCCTACACCCTGCGCCCCTATCGCTACGAGGAACACGGGGGTACGCGGGTGGCGGCGCGGGAACTGGGGGTGGAAGAGAGCCAGGTGATCAAGACCCTCGTGATGGAGGACGACCGGGGAGAGCCCTTCATCATCCTGATGCACGGGAACCGGCAGGTTTCCACCAAATCGATGGCCCGGTTCCTTGGGGTCAAGGCGGTCAACCCCTGCGAACCCCATGTCGCGGAGAAGCACACCGGTTACCGGGTGGGAGGCACCTCCCCTTTCGGGACGAAAAAACCCCTCCGGCTTTTCATCGAGGAGGGCATCGCCGCACTGCCCCGGATCCTGATCAACGCCGGCAGCCGGGGGCTGCTCGCCGAGATGTCGCCTGCCGAATTGATTCGGGTTTTGACGCCCATCGTCGTGAAGGTGGCCATATGAAAAGCGAACAGATGGTGATCCGCTGCCTCAACTGCGGAACGAAAAATCGCATCCCAAAGGCGAGGCTCCACGATCGGCCCTTCTGCGGAAAGTGCGGCGGCACGTTGGATGAGATGATCATCCGCTGCCTGCGCTGCGGCACAAAGAACCGCATGCCCGAGAACCGCCTTACTGAAAAACCCCTCTGCGGAAAGTGCGGCGCCGTCCTGGTCGTTACAAGCGACCAGGGTCGTCCCGTCGAGGTGACCGACGGAACCTTCAGCCGCGAGGTGCTCTCCACCCCAGGCTCGGTCCTCGTCGACTGCTGGGCGCCCTGGTGCGGTCCCTGTCGTACGGTGGCGCCTGTCCTGGACGAACTGGCCTCCAAGTATGCGGGCGGCGTCCGGATCGCCAAACTCAACGTGGACGAAAACCCGCTGACGGCTTCGCGCTACGACGTCCGCAACATCCCGACGATGCTGCTGTTCAAGAACGGAAAACTGGTCAACAGCCTGGTCGGCGCGCTGCCGAAGGAGACGATCGAAAAGCACATCCTCGCCATCATGAGGACAAACTAACCCGCACCCCCACCCCCCCTCCCCCGTCGATGGGGAGGGATACAGGAAGGAAACAATCATGTCTGACCCAGGAGAACTCAACCGCACCCTCATCTACCGCTGCCGCGTTTTCGATGTCTATGAGGGCGACGTGCGACTCCCCGACGGGCGGATCTTCAAGCAGAGCTGGATCGATCACCGGCCCTGCATCGCCGTCGTCCCCGTGAACGCCGATGGACATCTGGTGTTGATCCGCCAGTACCGGCAGGCGGCGGGCGGGATGATCGTGGAGATCCCCGCCGGGAACATGGACCGGGAGGGCGAGAATGTCGAGGCCTGCGTCCAGCGGGAGCTGGCCGAGGAGATCGGCTTTCAGGCGGGACGGTTGATCCGGCTGTTCGAGGGGTACCTCGTTCCGGGATACTGCAACGAATACATGTATTTTTACCTTGCCCTCGATCTCCAGCCGGCCTCGCTTCCGGCCGACGAAGACGAGTACATCCGGGTGATGACGGCCTCCTTCGAGGAGGCCCGGCAGATGATCCGCGAGAAGGCGATCATCGACGCCAAGACCGCGCTGGGCATCCAGATGGCCCGGGAATACCTGACGGCTTCGTAAAAAGCCCGGATGCTGCGTTGCGCTTCATCCTTCGTCATTGCGGCGTACGACACAGTACGCCTCACTCCTCGGAATTCGCGCGCCTTGCTTGCGGCCTTTTTACGAAGCCTTTCCCCAATAGGGGGATCAGCGAAGCATCCGCTCCCTTTTCTGGAGTTCGATTTCCAGGGCCTTCAGCCGCTGGATGTCTCTCTTAAGCTGTTCATTCTCCTGCGCGAGCGCCGCCGTCTCCGACTGGAGTTTTTCCGTCAGTTCCCGGACCATCTTCTTCAGATGGTCGTTCTCCTGCAGCGCCCTTGACCGCTCCGTCTTGGTCTTGTCAACCAGGAGACGGTCCAGGCGGCTCATCTCCCGGAAAGCATCCTTCTCATCGATCAGGCGGATGAGCGCCTCCGCGGCCGAACGCCACCGGCTCTGCGGATATCGCTGGATCAGGGAAAGGAAAAGCGAACGGGCCTTCTCCGGATCCGGTCGTTCCGGAAGGTTGAGGAGTGCAACCCCGTCCAAGAGGAGGTCGCGCTCCTCAAACAGGCGCGGCGGCGCCGCCTCCACCGGTTTGACGGCCGGCGCCGCGACATCTTTTTTCTCAATCGCCGGCGGCGCCGCCGCGCAACCCACGAGGAAGAACACCGCCAAAACCCAGAAAAAAATGCCCCTTTTCATGCCTTACGCCATCGTAAAAAGTCAAATTTGACCGTTATTGTCATGCGGAGCTTGTCGAAGCATACCGTGATATCGACGCCTTACATTCACCCTTCGACAAGCTCAGGGTGACAGTGGTGACTTTTTGCGAAGTCGTCATGCCTTATGCACGTCCTTTTCCGTCACACAGTTGCTGCCGGGAAGGGTCTTCGCATACTCCTTGAGCTGCGCCGCCGCCTCGCCCATTGCGAGCGGGTTTCGGAAACGGGCGCCATCATCGGTTACAATCGCAATCGTCAAGCTGATCAACGGAAATTTCTGCCGGTCTCCCTTCCGATCCTTTCCGATGAAGAACCCCTGCGCCCGGTCCTTTTCCGTATAGAATTTCCGGAGCCGACCGTCGAAACCGGCCACAATCCGGCGGCAGATCTCCTCCGCCCGCGGCGGCACGGAGATAATCACGAAATCGTCGCCGCCGATATGGCCCAGGAAATCCCCTTTCTCCCTCGCCTCCTTCAGATCGGCGATCAGCAGCAGGGCGACCTCCTTGATCACCTCGCTCCCCCAGGCGTAGCCGTAGTGATCGACAAACGGCTTGAAATTATCCAGGTCCACATGGCAGAGCGAAACCGCTCTTTTCGCTTGCAGGCGATTCCCGAGCTCCCGTTCGATCGCAAGGTTCCCGGGAAGACCGGTCAGCGGACTCGCATCGAGGTTGCGTTCCTCGAGGATCTTGAGGCGTTGGGCCATGACGCCGAAGGCATAGGATAAACTTCCGATTTCATCGTCACGGTCCAGGCGGAAATCGAAGTCGAACTTCCCTTCGGCGATCATCGCGGTCGCCTTTTCAAGCCTCCGGAGTGGCCGGGAGATGTTGTAGGTGACGAGCAGGACGACCAGAACCCCTAGCGCGAGGCTGACTATGCTGAGCACAACGGTCAGACGGGAGGCCCGAAGGCTTTGGACATTGATCCGGTCCATCCGCGCATCGATATTCCCTTCCGCCTTCTTCTGTACCGCGCGGACGAGCATGGCCATCTCGTCGATCGCCTTCCTTCCCTGCTCTTCGGAAAGCGTCTGGGCCTCTTCGTTCCTTTTCACCTGGACCAGTTGGACCTCCTGGGAGAAAAGCGCGTTGTACTGGCCGTGGAGGAGGGAGAGCCTGGCCATCGTCGGGTCGCTGCCGGCAAACCGGTCCTTCCGCAGCTCATCGAAGATACGGCTGAATTCCCGGCTCCGTGTCCAGAAGATCTCCGCGATCGTCGGATCCTGGAGAATCAGATAACGTTTCTCGGCGCTTTCCTGGGCGATCAGGCTGTCTATCAGGCTCTTGCTCTGATCGACGACGGCGAAATCATCGTTGATGATCCGGGAGGCGATGTCGTTGAGCTGCTGGAGGCTGAAGATGGCGTAGGCGCTGGCAAGCACGGTCAGGAAGGCCATCGCAAGATAGCTCAACAACAGCTTACGGTAGATCGTCAGCTTCATCTTTAGATCCCCTTCCGGCGCCGGACATCCCCCCTTTGGGAGTGAGCTTTTAGTAGCATACCCGACCTGTGTTTGGCAAAGGAGATTTGCAAAAAATCCTTCCCCTTTCGGACCCCGATCTGATAAAGAGAGCGCTCCATAAAGATCGGTTTCAGGGGGGAAATGAACGGGGAAAACACATTTTGTACACGGCTGAAAGAGGGAATCCTCGCCGGCATGAAAAAGGGGTGGGACGGATTCGTCTGGATGATGAAGATCATCGTCCCGATCTCGCTTGGCACGGCGATCCTGGATTGGAGCGGCCTCCTTGGCCACATCGACTTCCTTCTCAAGCCGCTCATGGGGTGGCTCGACCTCCCTCCGGCGGCCGCCCTGCCGCTCGTCATCGGCATGCTGAGTTCCGTTTACGGCGGGATTGCCGCGATGAGCGTCTTCCCGTTCAGCACGGCCCAGATGACGCTCATGGCCGTCTTCATCATGACGGCCCACGCGCTGATCCAGGAGGGGATCATCCAGGGGCAGTCGGGCATCCACCCGTTGAAAGTCACGCTGGTCCGCATCGGCGCCGCCGTCGTCACGGTCCTGCTGATGGCGCCCTGGGTCGGGAGCTCCACGGTCATGCCCGCCGCGGCGGACGGCGTCCTGCCGGTAAGCCCGGCTTTTCTGGAGATGATCCGGCACTGGGCGTGGACGACCTTCCGCCTCACTGCAAAGATTTTTTTCATCATCATGGCCCTCCTGACGCTACTGGAACTCCTGAAGGCCTTCGGCTGGATCCACCCCCTTGTCCGCGCCCTCGGGCCGCTCCTCCGGGTCATGGGCCTCGACCGGAAGGTCGGATTCCTCTGGATGACCGCGGTCATCTTCGGTCTCTCCTACGGCGGGGCGATCATCGTGGAGGAGGCCAAAAGCGGCCACCTGAGCCAGGAGGATCTGGAGCTCCTCCACCTTTCCATCGGGACGAACCACTCGATGGTCGAAGACCCGCCTCTCTTCCTGCCGCTGGGCATCTATCCCTTCTGGCTCTACGTCCCCCGCCTCGTCATGGCCATCTTCATCGTCCGGCTGGTGCGCCTCTATCAGCGTTACGCCCGCCGCCCCCGGCAAACCGCCTGAATGCAAAGCCGCCCAAGGGGAAACCAGAACGCCGTGGTGATCTTTCGGTTTGACACCCCGGACAAGGCGATCGAGGTTCCCCGGTAAAGCGGTCTGACCGTTCTGCCGGAAAAGAAGCTCTACGCGCGGTAGAAAATCGGGAGCTGTCCCCCTTTTTTAGTGGCTATCCCCATTTCTAACCCTTGATGCAGCCCAAGGTGCGGAGTTTCGCCACCTTCCGGGAGAGGCCGGCGCGGTGGACCACCTCCACGACATCGTCCAGGTTCTTGTAGGCCTCGGGGATCTCCTCCTGAAGGGTGCCCCGTCCGGAAGCCATCACGATCACTCCCCGCTCCGCCATCTCCCGCGGGATCGACCGCCCCCGGCAGGACTTCGTCGCCTGGGTGCGGCTCATCACCCGGCCCGCGCCGTGACAGGCGCTCCCGAAGGTCTCCGTGAAGGCCCTCTGAGTCCCTGCCAAAACATAGGAGCCCGTCCCCATGTCTCCGGGGATCAGGACCGGCTGCCCCGCCTTCCGGTAGGCCGCCGGCACATCCGGATGGCCCGGCGGAAAGGCCCGCGTTGCCCCTTTCCGGTGGACGCAGAGGCGGACCTCCTTCCCTTCGACGGGAAGCGTTTCGATCTTCGCGATGTTGTGGCAGACGTCGTAGAGAAGCCGCATCCCAAGCTCCCGCGGCCCCATCCCCAGCGTCTTTTCGAAGGTCTCCCGCGTCCGGTGCATCAACAGTTGCCGATTCGTCCAGGCGTAGTTCGCCGCGCAGGCCATCGCCGCGAGGTAGTCCCGGCCCCGGTCCGAGTTCAGCCGGGCGCAGGCCAACTGGCGGTCGGGCAGGGCGATCCCGATCTCCCCCACATGTTTGACCATCTGCGCCAGGTAATCGTCGCAGACCTGGTAGCCGAGACCCCGGGAACCGCTGTGGATCAGCACGCAGATCTGCCCCGGCGCCAGACCGAAGGCCGCGGCGGCGGTTTCGTCGAAGAGCTCCTCGACGACCTCGATCTCGAGAAAATGGTTCCCCGACCCAAGCGTCCCGAGCTGCTCCTTTCCCCGCAAGAGCGCCCGGTCGCTCACTTTCTCCGGATCGGCGCCCGCCATCGCCCCGCCGTCCTCCGTCGCCTCTAAGTCGGCCTCCGTACCGTATCCGTGGCGGACGGCCCAGGACGCCCCCTCGATCAGAACCTGCCTCTCCTCCTTCGGCGAGAGTTTCAGCGGCCCCCGGGAGCCGACGCCGGAGGGGACGTTCTGAAAGAGCGCCGTGACGAGCGCCGGAATGCGCTCCCGGACGTCTTGGAGGCGAAGACGCGTGGTCATGAGGCGGCAGCCGCAGTTGATGTCGTAGCCGACGCCGCCGGGGGAGACGATCCCCTCGTCGAGGTCGAAGGCCGCGACCCCGCCGATCGGAAAGCCGTAGCCCCAGTGCATGTCGGGCATGGCAAGCGAGGCCGTCACGATCCCCGGCAGGTGGGCGACGTTGGCCACCTGCCGCGGCCCCTCGTCGGCCCCCATCCTCCGGAGGAGTTTCTCGCTCGTGTAGAGGAGCCCGGGGACGCGCATCCTCCCCGTCGGCGGGATCTCCCACCGCCACTCGTCGATCTTCCGCAAATGTTGGTCAGACATCAAACACCACCCTGGCCCGCCACCCTGCCGCCGTTTTTTCGACCGCCGCCTGGTGGTAGGTCACCGCTTTGATCTCCTGCTTAATCCGGTGGCGCGCCGGATCGTACGTCTCGCCCCGCAGGAGGGCCTTCAACCGCATGGGCGAAACCTCCCGGACGAGGCACGACTTCAACAAAAAGCCATCGCCGTTCCAGGCATAGAGGATCTCGCGCAGAAAATTGACAAGGAGATCGGCCGGGTCTTCGCCCGAAACGACGATCTCGCGCACGCCCCCCGCCCGGACCGAAGAGAGATCCGTCAGCAGGTCGAAGAGGGTCAAGGCGGCGCCCGCATAGAGCTCCTCCAGGGAGGCGCCCGTCACCTCTACGCCGAGATCTGCCGTATGGTCGAAAATGCGATAATCCATCCCTATTTCATCCGCCGGATCCTCACCTCGATCCCCTTTTCATCCTTCAGCAGGGGCTGAAGTTTCGACGTGTCCGTGTCTGTGGTGTGGTAAGGGTAGAGGATCTTGGGCTTTACCATCCGGGCGGCGTCGGCCGCCATCTCCGGCGACATCGTGTAGGGGAGGTTCATCGGCAGAAAGGCGACGTCGATTTGCCCGAGCGATTTCATCTCCGGGATGTTCTCCGTGTCCCCGGCCACATAGACCCGTTTGTCGCCGAAGGTCAGGATGTATCCGTTGCCATCCCCCTTGGGGTGGAAAGGCATGCCGGGGGAACGCATGTGAACGATGTTGTAGGCCGGCGTCGCCTCGATCCGGATGCCGTCAAGGGTCGTCTCCTCCCCGTTTTTCAGGACGATCCCGCGCACGCCCTTGGCGGCGCAAAGCTTGGTCAGGACCAGCTTCGTCTTCTTCGCGCCGATCCGCGCAATCGTCTTCGGATCGAAGTGATCAAAGTGGTCGTGCCCAACCAGGATCAGGTCGGCCTTCGGCAGTTTTCCGTAATCCCCGAACTGGCCGGTAGGATCGCTGTGAATCACCTTCCCGCCGATCTCGAACATCAGCGAGGCATGGCCGATGAAGGTGATCCGAAGATCCCCAGCCGAGGTCGGCAGGAGGTCCGTCTCAAACGTCCCGGCGGCCAGGGCCGGCGACGACGCCATCGTCGCAAACAGTGCAAACCCTAAAAATGCTTTCACTTTTTTACCTCCTCTTGCTTTTACGCTCCTTTTTTAACGAATGCATCCGGTGTTCCAAATGCGGATCGAACCGACCGGATCCGTTTCCATCAAGCCCGTCGCACGGATGTTTCAAGGGCTCGGGGGGATTATAGCGGAGCAACCCGAAGGCGTCAACACCTCCTGCTGCTCCCGCCTCAAATCTTGACTCTCTCGCTCAATAACGTATATCTTTTCTGGGTTTTATTGTTTCGGATCGTTTCGATGGACTCATTTTCGAAGGTCGTGGGCCGATCTTTAAACCGTTTACGGCAGGCGGCCCTCCTGCCGTAGCTTCTCGAGGATCTGCCGGATCTGGGGCAGGGCCTGGGCAGCGGCCTTCTCGCCCTCGAGGATCGCCTCGTTGCGCTTGTCGAAGTCGCTCGAACCGATGTGGCTCACCTTGGGGCGGATGACCACATCGGCGTTTTTGAGCTGGGTCGCCGCGATCTTCGCGTACATGATGTCGATCGACTGGAGAATCGTTTCCAGGATCCCCTGGGGAAGGGTTCCCGCCACGCCGGCGGAGATGTCCACAGCGATCACGACATCGGCGCCGGCTCTCCGGGCGGCGTCCACCGCGACGGGGCTCACCACGCCGCCGTCCACGTAGGCCTTGTCCCCAATCCGGACCGGCTGGAAGACCCCGGGGATGGAGCAGCTCGCCCGGACCGCCCTGCCGGTGTTCCCCGTCGCGAAGACGATCTCCTCGCCGGTCTGGAGGTTCGTGGCGACCGCGCGGAAGGGGATCTTCAACCGTTCGAGGGGGGTCTGGCGGACCGTTTTGTTGATGAAATTCTCAAGCTTTTCCCCGCGGATGAAGCCGTTGTCGGGGAGCGTCAGGTCAACCACGTCGTCTTTCAGAAGGGCCATGGCCATCGTCTGGAGCTGGAAGACGTCATAGCCGTAGGCGTAGAGGCTTCCGACGAAACTCCCCGCGCTCGTCCCGACGACAAGATCGATCGGGACCTTCTGCGATTCGAGAACCTTGAGCACCCCGACATGGGCGAACCCCTTGGAGGCGCCGGCCCCGAGGACGACGGCGACCTTCGCCGGTCTCGGCGGCGGCAGCGGCGGGGGGATCTCCTTCGGCATGCAGGCGGCAAGGAGAAGCACCCCCAGACCCAAAGTGAAGACGATACAAAGGCGTGCCGCGATGCGCGGTTTCATTGTTCTTCCCCGTCCTTCGCCGGACCGCCTTCCGGGACGAGTTCAAACGGCCCCTCCTCCGGCAGCTCCTCCGGCGCGCCGTTTTCCCGCTCCTCTTCCCGCTCGGCGCGGGTGACGCCGACCAGCTTCTCGTCCTCGTCGAGATCGATCAGGCGCACCCCCTGGGTGCTCCGGTGGATGACGCGCACCTCCTCCGCGCGCATGCGGATGATCCGGCCCGAGTCGCTGATCAGCACGATGTCCTCGCTGCCGGAGATCTGGAGGATCCCGGAAACGTCGCCCACCTTGGGCACGGTCCTCAGATTGATCGTCCCCTTCCCGCCGCGGGTCTGGAGGCGATACTCCGTGATCTCGGTCCGCTTTCCGTACCCCTTTTCGGAGACGGTGAGGATGGTGTTTCCCTCGGTCGGGATCTCCATCCCGATGACCCGGTCATCACCCGCCATTCTGATCCCGCGGACGCCGCGGGCGGTCCGACCCATGTCGCGGACGTCGCCCTCCTTGAAACGGATCGACTTGCCCTTCCGGGTTCCGAGGAAGATGTCCTGGTTCCCGAGGGTGAGCTGGACGTCGATCAGCTCGTCCCCCTCGTCAATGGAGATCGCGATGATCCCGCCCGCGCGCGGGTTGGAGAAGGCCGAAAGCTCCGTCTTCTTGATCGTCCCCTTCCTTGTCACCATGACCACCGACTTTTCCCCGGTGAACTCCCGGACCGGAAGGACGGCGGCGACCCGTTCGCCTTCCGTCAGGTTGATCAGGTTGACGATCGCCTTCCCCTTCGCCGCGCGCCCGGCCTGCGGGATCAGATAGACCTTCAGCCAATAGAGGCGGCCCCGGCTCGTGAAGATCAGCACGTAGTGGTGGGTGGAGGCAATGAAGATCCGCTCGACGAAATCCTCCTCCTTCGTCCCCATCCCGATCTTGCCGCGCCCGCCCCGGCGCTGGCTCTTGTAGAGACTCACCGCGTTGCGCTTGATGTAGCCGGCATGAGAGACCGCGACGACCATGTCCTCTTCGACGATCAGGTCCTCGATGTTGATCTCCTCGGAACTGAAGACGATTTCGGTTCGCCGTTCGTCGCCGTAGCGCGCCCGGATGTCAGTGAGCTCCTCGATGATCACATCGAGAACCTTCTGCGGGTCGTCAAGGATCCCCTGGAGCTTGTGGATCAGCGAGGATATCTCGGCGTATTCCGCGTCGATCTTCTCCCGTTCAAGGCCGGTGAGGCGCTGGAGGCGCATCTCCAGGATCGCCTTCGCCTGGAGATCGCTCAAGCCGAACCGGCTGCAGAGGGCGGTCGCAGCCTCCGCGGGGCTCCCGGAGGCCTTGATCACGGCGATCACCTCGTCGATCCGGTCGAGGGCGATGATCAACCCCTCCAGGATGTGGGCCCGCTCCCGCGCCTTCGCCAGCTCAAAGAGCGTCCGGCGGACAACCACCTGTTTGCGAAACTCCAGGAAACTCTGGAGAATCTCCTTCATGTTGAAAACCCTCGGTTGCCCCCGGTCGATTGCAAGCATGATGATCCCGAAGGTGGATTCCATCTGGGTGTGCTTGTAGAGCTGGTTCAGGACGATGGCGGAGGCCTCGTCCCGCTTCAGGTCGAGGACGACGCGGATCCCGTCGCGGTCCGACTCGTCCCTAAGGTCGGCGATCCCGCCAATCTTCTTCTCCTTGACGAGCTCGGCGATCTTCTCGATCAGGTTCGCCTTGTTCACCTGGTAGGGAAGCTCGGTAACGACGATGCTCTCCCGGTCGTTGCGCGCATTTTTCTCGATCAGCGCCCGTGCGCGCACCCGGATGATGCCACGGCCGGTCCGGTAGGCGGAGAGGATCCCCTCGCGGCCGTTGATGAAACCGGCCGTCGGGAAGTCTGGCCCCTGGATGTAGTGCATGAGCCCGTCGATGGTGATCTCAGGGTCGCGGATCATCGCGATGGTCCCGTCAATCACCTCCCGGAGGTTGTGCGGCGGGATGTTCGTCGCCACGCCGACGGCGATGCCGGCGGTGCCATTCAGGAGCAGCAGCGGGATCTTCGCCGGCAGGACGGTCGGCTCCTCCAGCGATTCGTCGTAGTTCAGCACGAAATTGACGGTGTTCTTCTCCAGATCCGCCAGGAGCTCCTCGGCGATCCGGGCCATCCGGACCTCCGTATAACGCATGGCAGCGGGGGGGTCCCCGTCAATCGACCCGAAGTTCCCCTGACCGTCAACGAGGAGATAGCGCATCGAGAACTCCTGCGCCATCCGCACCATGGTGTCATAGGCTGCCGTATCCCCGTGGGGATGGTACTTGCCGATGATATCCCCAACGATCCTTGCCGATTTCTTGTAGGGCTTGTTCCAGCGGTTTCCCATTTCGCTCATGGCGAAGAGGACCCGGCGGTGGACGGGCTTCAGGCCGTCCCGGACGTCGGGAATCGCCCGGCCGATGATGACGCTCATCGCATAGTCCATGTAGGACTTTTTCATCTCATCTTCGATGTTGGTCGCAATCGTCTTTTCGAACAGGTTTTCCATCAAACGGTTTTTCTCCTTCTTTCCTTATACATCCAGATTCGATGCGTACAGCGCGTTTTTGTAAATAAAGTCGCGACGGGGCTCCACCTGATCCCCCATGAGGGTCGTGAAGATCTCGTCCGCCGCCACGGCGTCTTCGATCCTCACCTGGAGGAGGGTGCGCTTCTCCGGGTTCATGGTCGTCTCCCATAACTGCTCCGGGTTCATCTCGCCGAGGCCCTTGTAGCGCTGGACGGTGTATCCCTTTTTCCCTGCAGCGATGATGTAGTCGATCAGGGCCGTCATGGTGGCAACGGTCTCGGGCTCCTTCGCCGGCGCCCCTTCCGTCTCGTCTGCCGCGCTCACACGGTAGGGCGCTTCTCCAAGAACGGCAATCTGGCCGAGAAGAGTCCGAATCTCCGCAAACTTCGGAAGTTTCAGGATGTCCCGGTCAATGATGGTAATCGCCACCCGGCCGCTTCGCCGTATCCGGAAGACCATCCGCCAGCGCCCGTGTTCCTGGTCCATTTCAATATCGACCCCGGGGACACCTTGCCGCAAGGTGTCCCCATAAGCCATTCCGGTCCTTTTTGCCACCTTCGCCAATGCCTCTTCGGTCCGGAAATCCTCGTCCGCCAGGATGGGGTCGCCGGCCAGGATCCGGATGATATCGCGGTTCTTCTCCTCCTTTTCAAACTTGTCGAGGACCGTCTCAATCCGCATCGCCTTGCGGATGTTGTCGAGGAGGCGTTTGCCGGTAATCGCGGGGACACCTTGCCGCAAGGTGTCCCCTGCGCCGTTCACGGCCAGCAGCCGGACGCGGTTCACGCCGCTGTCGAGGACGTGGTTCTGCATCGTCTCTTCGTTGTGGATATAGATCTCCTGTTTGCGATCGCTCACCTTGAAGAGCGGCGGCTGGGCGATGTAGAGGTAGCCCCGTTCGATGATCTGTTTCATCTGCCGGAAAAAGAAGGTGAGCAGAAGCGTTCGGATATGGAGGCCGTCCACGTCCGCATCGGTCATGATGATCACCTTGTGGTAGCGGAGCCGGCTGATGTCCTGGTCCTCCTCCCCGATCCCCGTGCCGAGGGCGGTGATGATCACCTTGAGTTCCTCGTTCTGGAGCATCTTATCGAAGCGCGCCTTTTCGACGTTGAGCACCTTGCCTCTTAGCGGCAGGATCGCCTGGTTCCGGCGATCCCGGCCCTGCTTGGCGGAGCCGCCGGCCGAGTCCCCCTCAACAAGATAGATCTCGCTGCGGCTCGGATCGCGCTCCTGGCAGTCCGCCAGTTTTCCGGGGAGGGCGCCGACCTCGAGGGCGGTCTTGCGCCGCGTCAGTTCGCGGGCGCGCCTTGCCGCTTCACGCGCCCGGGCCGCATCTAAGCACTTGCCCAGGAGCTGTTTGGCGACAGAGGGGTTTTCCTCTAAATAGCTGCTGATCTTGTCGTAAACAATCCCCTCGACAAGCCCCTTGACCTCGCTGTTCCCGAGTTTCGTCTTCGTCTGACCTTCAAACTGCGGGTTCCGGATCTTGACGCTGATCACGCAGGCCAGGCCTTCGCGCAGGTCCTCGCCTTTCAGGGATTCCTTCCCGTTTTTCAAGAGGTTGCTGCTGGTCGCGTAGTTGTTGAACACGCGCGTCAGGGCCGAACGGAAGCCGATCAGGTGCGTTCCCCCCTCCGTCGTGTTGATGCTGTTGGCAAAGGAAAAGACATTTTCCGCATAGGTATCGTTGTATTGAAGGGCCACCTCGACCAGACAGTCCTCTTTGGACCCGGTGATGAAGATCGGGCTTTTGTGGAGAACCTTCTTGTTCCGGTTGATGTATTCCACAAAGGAGACGATCCCGCCCTCGTAGAAAAATTCAGCCTGGCGGTCGTCCCGCTCATCAATCAAGGCGATCTTCACCCCGGAATTTAGAAAAGCCAGTTCTCTTAATCGATTGGAGAGGATATCATAACTGAATTCCGTCTCCTCGAAGATCGTGTCGTCCGGTTTGAAGGTGACTTTTGTTCCCCGACTTTTTGTTTTTCCGACCTGTTCCAGCGGGGCGTTCGGCACGCCGCGGACATAAGACTGGCTATAGACGCCGCCGTCTCGTCTCACCTCCAGATCGAGATAGATGGAGAGGGCGTTGACAACGGAGACGCCGACGCCATGAAGACCTCCGGATATCTTGTAGGTGTCATTGGAGAACTTCGCGCCGGCATGGAGCCTGGTCAACGCCACCTCGGCAGCCGAAACCCCTTCCTTCTTATGGAGTTCCACCGGGATCCCCCGACCGTTGTCATCCACGAGGATGCTGTTGTCCATCCGGATCTTCACCAGGATGGCGTCGCAGAAGCCGGCGGACGCCTCATCAATGCTGTTATCCACCACCTCATAGACCAGGTGGTGGAGACCCTCCTTGCCGGTGCTCCCGATATACATCGCCGGACGTTTACGAACGGCTTCAAGCCCTTCCAGCACCCGGATGCTGTCGGCGCCATACTCTCCCGTAACCTCTATTGCCTCTTCCTGTCTGATCTCTTCCATCAAAACTCTTCCTGCTCTCTCTTCACTTCGGATTCATGGTTTAAAAACGACACGGTTCCCATCCAACACCCCTACAATTTCAAAGGCATAACAATACAGAAGTAGTTCTCATTGCCGATGGCCCGTACAATGCCAGGTTTCATCCCTTCTCCAATCTCAAACTCAACCTGCGCCTCATCAATCACATCGAGGGCATCGGTCAGATAGGTCACGTTATAGCCGACGCTTTTCCCTTCACCCACATAGACGACGTCGATCTCATCATTGGCCTCCCCCACATCGGGGTTGGTTGAATTCAAGATCAGCTTGTCCAGGGAAAGAGTCATGATCACGCCATTGTACCGTTCGGAGGATATGACGCCCATCCGGCGGAGGGCATGAAGAAACTTGTCCTTCTCCATACTCAACAGAACTCCCTTTTCCGCCGGTATCACCCGGCGATAATCCGGGTACTCCCCATCGACCAGGCTAACCGCCAGCAGGGTATGATTGGTCTTCACGATACACATCCCCTGCCGGATCCCCAGAAACACATCCCCGGATTCATCCTCGACAAGCCGCCGGATCTCCACGAGGCCTTTCCTTGGGATAATCACCCCCTTCTCCATCGTTAGAAAATCCTTCTCACCCGTATCCATTTTCATCATGGCGAGACGATGCCCATCCGTCGCCACCATACGGATCGAAAAGGAATCTTCGGTTTTTTCCGTCTCCATCAGAACGCCGCACAGATTCTTCCGCATCTCATCGGTCGAAATCGCAAACGCGGTCTTGCGGATCAACTCCTTCAGGATTCCCCCTTTGACCTTATAGAAGGGAAGATCCCCCTGATCCGCCACTACCGGATAGTCATCCGCCGGAATTCCAGGAATACGGTATATGGCCTTGTTGCAGGTCAGAATCACCATATCCCTTTCGTTTTTCACAACATGGATCATATCTCCCTGAATCTCCCGAACCATTTCATGGAGCTTTCTCGCCGAGAGGGTGATCTCCCCTTCCCGGAGAACCTCCGCTTCATAGTCCGCCACAAGGCCGATTTCCCGATCCGTCGCTATGATCGTGACCCGATTCTGCCCCGCTCGAAGCAATAGATTGTTCAGGATCGGCATGGTGGTTTTCTTCTCCACAATCCCCAACGTCTTCTGAATCCCCGCTAAAAACAGATCCCTTTTGATGTTAAATTCCATAGTTTCCCCATCCTTTCCACTTTGCTAACAGGTTATAGGTTTTAAAAATCTTTTCTTTAATAAAAAAATAGTAGTAGTAGCAGTACCTGTGAATGGTGTTCATAACCCCGTTTTTAGTCTCATATTACGGCCTATTTTCTCCCATCTTCTGTGGATAGAGTCGCTTCAAAAAAGCGTTAACCCTTGTGCAGAAGAGTCTCTTTGATTTCCTCCGTCGTATCCCGGAGCGTCTTGTTGGTATCCAAAAGTTTTTTTATTTTATTGTTGGCGTAGATGACCGTTGAATGATCCCGGCTGCCGATCTTGTCGCCGATATCCGGGAAGGATAAACTGGTCATCTCGCGGGCGAGAAACATGGAAACCTGCCGCGCCAAAACAAGATTCTTGTTTTTTTTCTGCGATTTGATCTCAGAGATCTTGATATTGAATTTGGCGCCGACGGCTTTCACAATCTCCTCGATCGTGAGCTCCTTTTTTTCCTCCTTCCGGAGGAGTTGTTTCAGCACGCTTTTGACCAGATCCAGGTCGATCTGCCGCCCGGTCAGCGAGGAGTAGGCGGCGATCCGCACCAAATATCCCTCTAATTCCCGGATATTGGACTCCGCCTGGGAGGCAAGGTAGAGGGCCACGTTTCCCGGCAACGCGATGTTGTTCTCCTGCGCCTTCTTCTCTAAAATGGCGATCTTCGTCTCGATCTCCGGCGGTTGAATATCGGCAATCAGCCCCCACTCGAACCGTGATCGCAATCTTTCCTCCAAATTCGGGATATCCTTAGGAAATTTATCGCTGGTCACAACGATCTGCTTGCCGGCGTCATGAAGGGTGTTGAAGGTATGAAAAAATTCCTCCTGGGTTCTCTCCTTCCCGGCGATAAACTGGATGTCGTCGATCAGCAGACAGTCGATGTTTCGGAACTTCTCCCGGAATTTTGGCATCTTGTCGTAGCGGATCGAATTGATCAATTCGTTCATGAAGACCTCCGCCGAGACATAGACCACGTTCAGGTCTGGAAAAAGTTTCAAGGTCTTCAGGCCGATAGCGTTCAGCAGGTGGGTCTTTCCCAGCCCCACGCCACCGTAGATGAATAGCGGATTGTAATTTTTCGCCGGCTGCTCGGCGACGGCCGCGGAGGCGGCATGGGCGAATTGGTTGCAAGACCCCACAACGAAGCGGTCAAAGCTGTAGTTAATATTCAGGGTGGAGTGAATCCTCGCACGTGAAGGCTTTTTTTGCGCCGTTTTCGTTGCGGCTGGGGCGTCGCCGACATCGGCATCAACGGGATTGTGATTATTTTCCTGTTCGATCACCCAGTCAATATGGAACGGGACGCCGGCCGCCGACTTTATCGAATCCCGGATCAGGGAAAGATAATTTTCCACCAGCCAGTCGCGGAAGAAGCGGTTGGGAACGCTCAGATGGACCTGATCACCCTCCATAAGGGTAATGCGAATCGGGCGAATCCAGGTCTCAAAGTTCTGCTGGTTTACCTTTTCCTTAATGATCTTGACTGTTTTATCCCAGAGTATGTCCAATGTTCACAACCTTATACACAGTTTTATCCACACCTGTGGACAATGTTCATCCGACCCATAACCTATGTCCTGTCGAGTAACAGCCGCACCAGGCGGTTCAACTCCTCCCCATTCGTATAGCGGATCTCGATGGTTCCCGATCGTTTCCCGGCGCGGATCTGAACGGATGCGAGCAGTTGCGAGGAGAGGTCGCGCTCCAGATCGGTCAAGTAGGGATCCTTGCCCCCGGATTTCTTCTTCTCCGGCGCCGTTTTCAGATTCCGGATCAGACGCTCCGTCTCTCGGACGTTTAGCTCCTTCTGCTGGATGGTCTTCAGCGCGCGGATCTGCTCACCCGGAAGCTCCAGTGCAAGGAGCGCCCGGGCATGCCCGGCCGTGATCTTTTTTTCGATCAGCGCTTTCCTGGCCGCTTCGGGGAGCTTCAGCAGCCGGACCGTATTGGCGATCGTGGAGCGGTCCTTCCCGACGCGGGCGGAGATCTCCTCCTGTGAGAGCGCAAAGCGGGTCAGCAGGGTCTGATAGGCGTCCGCCTCTTCGATCGGGTTCAGGGCCTCGCGCTGGATGTTTTCGATCAGCGAAAGCTCCGCCAGTTCCCGATCCTCCGCTTTGCGGATGACGATGGGCACCTCTTTGAGACCGGCGGCCTGCGCGGCCCTCCAGCGTCTCTCTCCGACGATGATCTCGTAGCCGCTGTCCGCCTTCCGGACGATGATCGGCTGGATGATCCCGCTCTTCTTCACGGAGGCGACCAGCTCTTTCTGGCCCTCGTCGTTGAAGTCCCGCCGGGGCTGAAACCGGTTCGGGGTGAGCTCCTCGATCCCGCACTGGACGAAAGAAGGCCGGTCGCCGATATTGTCTAAAAGATCGGGGAACATGGCCCCCAGGCCCCGGCCGAGGGAGTTTTTTGGCGGCATCATATCCTCCCGGTGCTCAGGATTTCCTTAGCCAGTTCCATGTAGGAGACCGCGCCGCGCGAGCGGATATCATAAAGAATGATCGGCAGTCCGTGGCTCGGGCTCTCCGACAGCCGGACATTCCGCGGGATGACCGTCCGAAAGACCAGCTCTCCGAAATTGCCGCGCACATCCTCGCTGACCCGACGCGAAAGCAGGTTCCGCGTGTCGTACATGGTGAGGAGAATCCCTCCCAAAGTCAGGGTGGGGTTAAGCCGGGCCTTGATCAGCCCCATCGTGTTGAGCAGGTGGCCCAGCCCCTCCATGGCAAAATACTCGCACTGAAGGGGTACGATCAGGCAGTCCGAAGCCACCAGCGCGTTGACCGTGAGAAACCCGAGGGACGGCGGACAGTCGATGATCACATACTCGTAAGCCGTATCCAAAGACCGAAGAAGGTTCCGGAGCCTCTTCTCCCGGTCCTCGAAGGAGATGAATTCCACCTCGATCCCGACCAGGTCCTGGTTCGCGGGGATCATGTCTAAGTGGGGGATCTGCGTTCCGACGATCACCTCCCGCAACGGGCGATTCCCGATCAGACAGTGATAG
>Ga0066637_10000776_pt1 | contig 19801 bp, 15 predicted proteins | sample CryGeyCG2014_020_FD_62737 | JGI IMG/M metagenome (GOLD analysis project Ga0066637, IMG submission 62737) | Groundwater microbial communities from aquifer - Crystal Geyser CG08_land_8/20/14_0.20 | ecosystem: Environmental > Aquatic > Deep subsurface > Groundwater | place: USA: Utah: Grand County...
ATATTATTCGCCACCGTCATGAACCGCGACAAGACCGTCTATGAATCCGATTTCAGGGCGCGCCTGGCGCTTTTAGCCCGGGAACTTCGGGAGAAAAAAGGCATAACCGCCGGCGTCGCGGCCGAAGTGGAAGGCTTTCTCGTCAACGGGCTCAACGCCGAACAGAACTACAGCAGAACCGCCGGCTTCACGCTCATTTCCACCGGAGGATATTTTCACTCCCTCCCTCTCGACCGGCTGAAGATGTTTATCGACGCTTCCGCCGAAGCCCAGAGGGCCATGGGGTTCAGGAACGAGAAGGACCACCCTGAAGTGGCGCCTTCCCAGTTCGAGCTGAACTTCTCTTACGCCGCCCCGGTCCGCGCCTGCGACCTCGTACAGCTTTACAAGCTGGTCTGCCGGCAGGTCGCGGCGAATATGGGAATGACAGCCACCTTCCTTCCCAAGCCCATTCCCGGCGTGAATGGAAGCGGCATGCACATGAACCTCTCCTTTTTTAAAGGGGGGAAGAACGCCTTCTACGACAAAAAAGGCGAGGACGGGCTGTCCGCGACCGCCTGGGACGCGATCTCCAAACTGCTCAATCACGCCCAGGAGCTCTCGCTGATACTTAATTCGAGCGTCAACTCCTATCGCCGTCTGGACCCGCGTTTCGAGGCCCCCAACCAGATAAAGGTCTCCTCGGTGGACAGGGGAGCGATGATAAGGATACCGGCCGGGAACGAGAACTCGGTGCGCATAGAGATCCGCTCCGTCGGGCCGGACGCCAACCCCTACCTGACCATGTACGCGACCCTGCGCACAGCTTTAGAGGGCAAGCCGCTGGCCAAAGACGAAAGGAAAAGGGACCGGGTGCGCTACCTGCCGGGGAACATCAACGACGCGATAAGGATATTCCGCGGAAGCGAGTTCATGAAAAAACTGATGGGAGCGGAACAGCACGATAAATACGTCTCGCACAAGCAGGCCGCCGCCGACCGCAGTCCGAAGGAACTGGGCGCGATAGTAAAATCTTCGGAAGTGCTGTTCCACCATGAAGTGACAAACCAGATGCTGTGGAACAAATTCTAAGCGGAGAAAAAACGTAAAGCGGAAAACGGTCTAAAGCTTGAGGGTTAGAGGGTTTGAAGGTTAGAGGGTTAGTTATTCCTTATAAAAAGCCAAACTTCTAAACCTCCAAACTTCCAACCTTCCTGACATTTTTCCCTTTGCTCTTTACTATTTACGAGAGGGGGTTTCACTGCGGGCTTGCCTGCAACCTGAAACCTGCAACAGCCCTGTTACTTGACTAAGGGCTCGTGACAGAATAATATAGTCACTTGGAGGCTTAGATTTGAGATGAATGCGAGGCGCGACGAACAAGCATACCGGTGGTCTGTGAGTGAGGAGCAACGAAGCAGGCGGCCAAAGATGAGCCTCCCCCTGGGGGCTGCCCGCTTTCGGGCTGCGACTTCGTCACTCATCGCTTACATAGCCCCGCTATGCGCGCTCATCGTTCCTCGTCTCGCTCCAAAATCGGCTCAGCCAAATGGCTATCTTATTTTGTCACGAGCCCTAATGCGGCCTTCGCGCCCTTATAAAGCTTGTTGAATTCGGCCTTATAAGCGGAAACATAACGCTGGTCGGTGGTAAAAATCGTGTTTTCCGTATTGAGGGTTTCGGCCGTATCGGACCAGTTGAAAGAGCCGTTTATAAGGAGGCGGCCGTCCAGAACGCAGAATTTATTATGCATGAGCCCGTAGTCGGACCTGCCCGGCTTAAAACGCAGCTCTATGCCCGCTTTACCCGCTTCCTCCTCGAAAGGAAAAGCGGATTTTTTATTGGTCATGATCTTTACTTTAACGCCCCTGGCCCTGGCTCTGTAAAGCGCGTCCATTATCGGTTTGGAGGTAAACGAGAACATGGCCACGTCTATTTCCGAGGAAGCCGCGTCCACGGCGCGCACTATGGCGTCCGCGGTTCCCCCCCTGGGAGAAAAAACGTAATCCGGCAGGGCCGTCCCGTTGAAATTCACCCCCGGCGTTTCGTCTCTGGGAGGCGAAACCGGTTTCGGCCAGGAACCCTGGGTTCCAGGTTTCCCGGCCTGGGACCACATCCATTCGAAATTCTTCTGGTAGCCGGAAATTATTTCCGGCGAAAAGACGAACATCATGTTTTCAAAACTGTAATCTTCGGCCAAAAGGCTCCAGTTGGCGGAGCCGGTTTCGAGGGCCGAGCCGTCGAAAATAGCGTATTTATTGTGCATGGAGCCGGAACCGCCGCGGCCTTTCATTAATCTTATTTCCATCCCCGAATCAAGGATGCGCTGTATCTCCGGGTTGGCCTTGGGATAGACGTGGCCGTAATCCAAAACGATCCTGACGCGCACCCCTCTGCGGCCGGCGGCGAGAAGAGCCTTAGTGGCTTCCGGGGCCTGAAGATTGTACAGGGCGACGTCCAAAGTGCGATTTACTCCGCCTATGGCCCGCTTTATCAGAGCGGAAACTTTCGTTTCTTCGGTAAAAGCGTAAAGGGGAAGCCCCGAATAGTCGTATGAAGCGTAGCCGCCGCAGGCGTTTTCCGGCAGGGTATCCGCCGGTATATTCGCTCCGGCTTTGCCGATCTCCTCCTGCAGGGAGAGCAGGTCCAGGTTCTCCAGGGACGATTGCTGAGCCGGGAGAGGCCGCAAAAAGGAAAAAGCTAAAACCAGGGCCAGGAGGCCTTTTTTGAAGTTATCGTATGAACTCATCAATCATATTCTAACAATCTCCGCGGCCCCGGGCTTGAGGCTTAAGGGAAAAAAAAACGGTTTTTTGGGCCTATGTCCGGCATAAGCCTTATTTTGATAAAATATGAATATAAGAAATCTGAATTCCTCAGTTGTCCCACGGGGACTATCCCTCCCTTAAGAGTTTAAGGAAATGGGATGAGGAATTCAGAAGTTCAATGTTGCATGTTGCCCGCCTGCCGGCGCGCAGGCAGACAAGTCACAAGTAACAACACAAAAAAGCGTGATTTTTGCGTCATTTTTTTAACTTGTCCCTTTTCCTTGGTTTTTATAAGGAGAGGGACTATCCAGTCCTTAAGACTTATAGGAGATGGGATGTGACATGTGACCTGCGACTTGTCCCTTTTGCCTTTAAAAGCGTCGTAAGGGACTATCCCTTCCTAAAGACTTATGGGAGATGGGATGTGACACCTGAAAATTGCAATTTTCAGGTTTAAGGAGAAACATATGAAATACGTCCTGATTTTAGCCGTTATAACCCTTGCCATGGCCGCCTCTTCCAGCTGTTTCGATTTCTCCGGTTTTACGCCGGAAAAGATAGAAGAACCGGAAATAAAACCGGAAAAGATATTCTATTCAGTGGTAAAATCCACACTCTCCGCCGGAAAACCCGGCGACTGCACCACTCCCGTGGAAATAAACGCCGAGGAATCCTTCCACTTCATACAGGAAAAAGATCCGGTCGTAATAGACGTAAGGACTCCCGCAGAATACGCCGCTGGGCGCCTGGAAAAGGCGGCCTCTAATATGGATTATTACGCGCCGGATTTCAAAGAAAAACTGGCCAAACTGGACAAAAAAGGCAAATACCTTATTTACTGCAGGACCGGCAAAAGAAGCGGTCTGGCGCTAGAAATAATGAAAGGCCTGGGTTTTACCGACATACACCACATAGCCGGCGGCATAGTGGCCTGGCAGCAGGCCGGATACCCGGTGATAAAAGAGGGACAAAAGAATAAAGGCGCAAAGCAGAACATGGCCTTTAAGGAATTTCCCTATTCGCCAATTCTCCAATCTTCTAATCCTCTAATCTTCCAGTCTTCTACTCGTATCTGAGAGCGTCAATGGGGTCCAGACGGGCGGCCGAACGGGCTGGATAAATGGAGGCGAGAAAACCGGTCAATACGGCCGCGCAGATCGCGGCCAGAGCCATCCACCATCTGAGCATCATCATGTCGGTATCCCCTTTCATGGCCAGATACTCTATTCCGGCGAAACCCGCAATGACCCCGGCGATACCCCCGAAAAACCCCAGCATCATGGCCTCTATCATGAACTGCCTCATTATGTCCCAGCGCGTGGCCCCTATAGCCCTTCTTATCCCTATTTCCTTTATCCTGGAATAAATAGTGGCCAGGCTGACGTTCATGATGCCTATTCCTCCGGCTAAAATGGCTATTATGCCTATTATCATCACCGTCATCATATCCCGGTGCTTGTCGGCCATCTGGTCCTTTATTATTTCCCTGTAATCCTTTATGCTGAAAAGCATGGTACGGCCGTGCCTTGCTTTTATAACCTGCTCTATCAGGCGCTGGTATTTGCTTATCGTCTCTTCCCTGCCGGTATCCACGTTAATACCGTCTATACCGCCTTCGCTCTGCGACCAGCCGCCGAGAAAGCGCTGCGCGGTGGAGATGGGCGCCAGTATCTTGGGCTCCCACATCCCTATGCCTATGAAAGTTTTAGGATTTTTCTCGCCCGGCGGCTCTTTAAGTATCCCGACCACCTTGTACAGGGAACTGCCCAATTTTATCGTCTTACCCAGGAGCTCGTTGTGCTTGATATAGTTCTGAAAAGGGTCTTTAAAGGACCAGAATTTGAGCCATTTCGGTTTTTTAAGCCAGCCGCCGTCTTCTATGACCACGCAGACCCGCTGGTTGTTCTCTATATCGTACCGGTTTATGAAGCGGCCTCTCATTTTGTACACCCAGCCTCTTTTCCGCCATTCCGTCGTAATCCCTCTTACCCCTATATGCTCCCTGAAATACCCGTCGCTGAAAGACACCCATTTATCGAAATAGGGCGAAACCATATAAAGCTCCGGAAAAATTTTCCTTATGGACAAAGCGTCCTCGTAAGTAAGCGTATCGTTAGCCTGTTTTCTTTCCACGTCGGTCTGGGCTTCCCACCTGTTCTTCAGTTCTATGTTCAATCTTCCGGGCCCTGCCACCTCCACCGCTTTTTTGAGCCTGTAATTCATCGAATAGATGAGGGTAAGCGTGTACATAATGGAAATGACGCCGATGGAAATAGCGAAAAAACTGAGGAAGGAACGCATCTTATGGTTCTTTATCTCCAGGAGGGCCGTTCTTATTATCTCAGCGAGGTTCATCCGGCCGTCTCCTTAACGGCATTAAGCCGCCGCAAAAAAACAGAAATAAAGACCGTTTTTAACGGGCAGGAAGGCGGCCGGCTCATACTGCGACCTCCCCGTCCTTTATCTTCACTATCCTGTCCGTGAGGGAAGCCAGCTTGGAATCGTGGGTGACCATTATTACCGTCATTCCCCCTTTTTTGTTCAGCTCCGCCAGCATTTTCATTATTTCCGCCGAATTTACCGAGTCCAGATTGCCGGTAGGCTCGTCCGCGAAGAGCATCTCCGGCTCATTCGCCAAAGCCCTGGCTATGCCGACCCTCTGTCTTTCCCCCCCGGAAAGCTCGAGTATGGAATTTTCCCTTTTATCCGCCAGCCCCACCTTTTCCAGCAGTTCCGCGGCTTTCGCGGAAGCCTCTTTCTGATTTTTTCCCAGGTAAAGCATGGGGAGCTTAACGTTCTCCTGCGCGGAAAGACGGGGCAGCAGGTTAAAAGACTGGAAAACGAAACCGGCGGCCTGTCTTCTCAACACCGACCTCTGGTTGTCGGAAAAGGAGGTCACATCGGTGTTTTTAAATAAATATTTTCCGCCGGTGGGGATATCCAGAAAACCCAGGATATTCAGAAGAGTGGACTTGCCGCAGCCCGAGGGGCCGCAAATGGACACGAATTCCCCTTTTTCTATTTTCAGATCCAGCCCTTTAAGGGCCCTGTACCCCTCGGATTTCTTAAGAGGGTAGGTTTTTGACAGGTTTTGACACTTTATCATTTTCTTCCACGTTCAGGGGCTTGTCGGTGTAGACGGAGTCGCCTTCCTTCAGACCGCCGAGGATCTGTACTTCCATTTCGTTTCTTATCCCGCAAAAAACGTCCACTTTTTTAGCCTTGTTGGTTTTGGGATCGTAAAGATAGACGAAATACCGGCCTTTATCCTCGAAGAGAGCGGAGAGAGGCATTTTTAAAATATTCTTTCTGGTTTCCATGACTGCCAGCACGCGCGCCGTCATGCCCGGCAACGCTCCCACCCGCCGGGTTATGTCTATTTCCACTGGGAAGGTTTTTACGCCTCCTCTTTCGTTCCGGGCGTTAGCGGAAATAAGGCTTACCTTGCCGGGAATTTCCATATTGGAAAGGGCTTCCACGTATATCTTTACGGGCAGGCCTTTTTTCAGTTTCATCACGTCCACTTCGCTTACCCCCAGCTTCACTATCATCCGGGAACAATCCGAGAGCTTCATTATACAGCTGGGATTGTATTCGTTAGACCCGGAAACCCGTTGCCCGGGTTTCATCATCTTAGGCTCGTCGTAATAACCGCCGGTGGAGTCGCATTTGAAAACCGCCCCGTCCATGGGGCTCAGGACGTCCACGGGCATGAATTTGTCGGCGGAGCTCTGACCGGGCTGCACCACGGCGACCTTCTGACCCTTTTTCACGATATCCCCTTCCTGCACCAGGATATCCGTTATCTGCCCGCTGACCATGGAGAACACTTCCACCGAATTCCTGGGATGGATATCGCCGATATCCTCGAAATTTATCTGCATATCGCCCTTTTCCGCCGCGACTTTTTCTATGTCTGCTTCGACCACGGAATATTTCCTGTAAGTTTTATACCCGTAAAAAGAGCCGGCCGAAAAAACCGAGACCAGAACCAGATAGACCAGGATTTTCTTCATTTTTTCTCCTCGCTCCAAAGCTGTTTCCCCACCGCCGCGCCGTAGTCGGCGGCTTTTATGTAAAGGTCGTAATAAGATTCGGCCAGATCGCTCTGCGAGGACAGGTCGTCCTTCTGCGCCTCTATAAGGTCGAGAATGGAGGCCTTACCCTCGGAATATTTCTGTTTTATTATTTCCAGATTGTTCCTGGAAATATCGGCCTTCACGCTGGAAACCTCGTATTTCTTTTTGGCGTAAAAAAATTCCAGGGAAACGGAGATTATCTCCTTTTTTATGGAGAGGCGCAGCTCGCTCAAGGCCCTCTTTTCCCTCTCGAGATATATTTTGGAGGACATGTAATCCTTGTTCCTGTCGAAAAGGTCGGAACCTAAAGGCATGGTCAGGGAAAATTTCAGATAATAGGCGTCGCTCCTTCCCGTTACGTCGCCGAGCCCGAACAGCTCCGAGCGGGACCAGGCCAGGTCGGCGGAGAGTTGGGGTAAATAACCTTTTAACTTGTTCTTTTTTTCCAGTTCCCTTATCCTTATGTTCTCCTCGTAAAGGAGTATTTCCTGCCTCCTCCCCATGGCCGTCACCAGCGATTCCTCTACCGGCAGAATCCGGAGGCTCGTGTCGAAATCCAGCTCCGCCAGGAGATTCTCTTCCTGTGGATCGGCGTAAACGGCGTAATTAAGGTCCATCAGGGAATTCCTGTAATAATTCTCCGAGGACAGAGCGGAGAGCTGAGCGGTCTTCAGGTTGAGGTCGGATTTGAGCAGGTCGGAATAGCTCTTAAAGCCTTCCTTGTAATACTGCAGGGCTTTCTGGTATTCGTCCGCGTAAGAAGCCTCGTTGGCTTTCACCACTCCCATCAGCCTTTTGGCCTTAAGGACTTCGCAGTATTTCTTCACGGCTTTCAGGGTGATCTCCTGTTTTTTCAGCCAAAGCGCCCTTCCGGCCCTCGTCCTGTTTATTTTCGAGATCTCCAGGCTCACCTTGTCCGAAAAATTATTGAAAAGGTTGTAAGTCAGGGAGAGGTCCGAACTCATCTCCTTTTTTTTTACCGCGAAAGCCGTCCTGGATTCGGAATAAGGGATATCGCTGAGGGTATAATAAATATGCGGCAGATACATCCCGGCCAGGGCGGAAACGTATTCGTCTTTCTGGATCTCGAGGCTTTCCGCCTTTTCCCTGACTTCGTGGGAGGAGGCCAGCGCTTCCTTCACGTAGGAATTCACGTCGAATCGGCGGGCCAAAACCGGAGCGGCAACGAGAATGGCGAGAAAAAAACCAAGAGCGGTAACGCGTAAAAGCATTATAAGAATATTATAACAACTATTCCGTTTTCATTAAAGATATTTGTATCTCCGGAATATCTAACAAGAGCTACAATTCCAACGCCATTCCCTCCGCGGCCGCCTCGCATTCCATCTCCGAGCCGGCCGGCGACACCAGTTTTTTGCAATAGACGACTTTTTCATCCATTATTTCGTCGGTATGCTCCGGGTCGTGATGGAAAAGAACGAGTTTCCTGGTTCCGGCGGCGATCCCGAACTTAACCACGTCGTCGAAAGTGCTGTGCCCCCAGCCTTTCTTTTTGGAGTATTCGTCCTCCGTGTACTGGGCTTCCCGAATGATAAGGTCGCTTCCCCGGGCGAAATCCAGAATTTCCGCGTCCTGACGCATGGACTCCTGGTTTTCGCCGCTTAGCCTCGCGAAACACTCGTGATCGGCTATATAAGTTATGGTTTTCCCATGCGTTTCCATCCTGAATCCTATGCAAAGCCCCGGATGGTTGAGATGGCGGTATTTTACTTTGGCTTCCCCCGCGTCCTGCGGGCCCGCCATCTCGACGAAATCCAGTTTTCCCCCCATGTCGGACAGAAGCACGGGGAAATAGTCCTCGGCCATGGAACCGCTGAAAACATTCTTCAAACTGCCGTGAGCGGCGTGAAGACCGTATATTTTAAAGGAATTCTTCGGGTTGTAAAGCGGAACAAAAAAAGGAAAGCCCTGTATATGGTCCCAGTGAGAATGGCTTAAGAAAATATGTCCCTCCATGGGTCTGGAACCGAACTCCTTCACAAGAGAAGCCCCCATTCCCCTGAGCCCGGTACCGCACTCGAGTATTATAAGCGTATCTCCCGCCCGCACTTCTATGCAGGCCGTATTCCCGCCGTAACGCACGGTACCGGGACCCGGGCAGGGACAGGAGCCGCGGGTGCCCCAAAAACGGACCTTAACCGGTTTAGCGCCCGCTCCGGTTGAAGCCGCGGCAGGCGAACTGACAGACGCTTCCGAGGCTGAAATTTTATCGAAAATACTTTTTTTCCCGCCTTCCCCGCGCTCCTCCGCGCCGGAAAGAAGTTTTTCCGCGGCTGAGAGAAGCTCGGAAGGGAGAAAGGGCTTGACCAGGTAAAGATCGGCGCCGGCTTTTTTCGCCTGGAGTTTGTCCACGGAAAAAGATTTGGAGGAAGTCACTATTATCTTTACGCCGGGCACGCCCCCGGGCCCTTTAAGAAGTTCGCATAATTCGTAGCCGTGCATTCCGGGCATCATCAGGTCGGTGACCACCAGCGCGGGTTTAATTTCCCTGGCTTTGTTCCAGGCTTCCAGGCCGTCACAGGCCTGCGTCACCTCGTATTTTTCGCAAAGCATGTCGGCGGCCAAAGTACGGAGTATGTCATCGTCGTCAGCCACCAGAACCTTGTATTTAAGTTCGCCCATAGTCGCGCCTCTCAACTTTTACCGGTCCGCTTTCCCGGCGCTCAGCCGAAAAGGTTATCCAGCAGCATCATTACGATAAAACCGCCGACCAGATACCAGGTGGCCAGCTTGCCGTAGCCCTTTTCATGCGACTCGGGGATCATTTCTCCGCTTATCACGTAAAGCATGCAGCCGGCGGAAAAAGAGAGGGCGAAGGGGAGAAAATCCCGGAAAACCGTGACGGCGCTTATGCCGATAAGGCCGCCTATCGGCTCCACGATGCCGCTTAAAAAAGTTATAAAGAAGCAATAACCGGGAGAATAGCCCAGTGAAAGGAGGGGCAGGGCTATGGCGGCGCCTTCCGGGATGTTTTGTATGCCTATGCCTATCGCCAGGGCCAGAGATTTCCCGGGTTCTTCCATCCCCCAGCCTACTCCCACGCTCATTCCCTCCGGGAAATTGTGTATGGTTATCGCCAGGGCGAAAAGAGCTATCCTTTTAAGATTTACGTCCGTGCCTTCTTTGCCTTTAAAAAAATGCTCGTGGGGAATGAACCGCGCCAGCAGCTCTATAAAGACCACTCCGGTCATCAGCCCCAGAGAAGCGAGATAAACGCCGCCTTTTTCTATGGAAGGAAGCAGGAGGCTGAAAATGGTGGCCGCGAGCATTATGCCCCCGGAAACCCCGAGCATGGCCGAATAGGACTTGTGACTCATCTTTTTGTTCAGAAAGAAAACAGGCAAGGCCCCGATCAGAGTGGCCATCCCGGCGAGGAAGGAGGCGAAAACGGCTTCAAGTATTATTTCCATATGATAGAATTTAAACTTTTAAAAAAACCGCGTACTCCGACGAGGCCTTCCGGCTATTCTTGCTTTTTTTTCAGCGCCATAAGTATCCTGTAAGGCGTGAACGGCGCTTCGCAGAGACGAACTCCGCAGGCGTCGTAAATCGCGTTGGAAAGGGCCGGGAGAGGCCCGTTTATGCCTATTTCCGAAACCGATTTGGCCCCGAAAGGCCCGTTGGGCTCGTAAGTCGGGATAAGGATGGTCCTGACTTTCTCTATGTCGCTGGACGTGAAAATCTTATAGCGGCGGAAATTGGCGTTAAGGGGAGTGCCGTTGGGAGAAAACTCTATCCCCTCGGCCAGGGTATGACTGAGCCCGTTGACCACAGCTCCGTCATTCTGGCCTTCCGCCAGGGTCGGGTTGATGGCGGTGCCGCAATCCACGCAGGAGACATAGTCGACGACCTTCACTTCCCCGGTACGGGTATCCACCTCTATATCGGCGAAATGGGCCGAGAAGGGCGGCGGCGAGGTGCGGGCGAAATGCGAGGCGCTGGCTATTATCTGATGCTGGTTGTAATAGTAAAGGGAGGTGTTGGCCACTTCCTGGAATGTCACCCTTTTCCCGTCCTTTGAAAAAACCTGCTTATCCTTGAGATAGAGATTTTCCTTTTTTTCGTCCAGGATCTTGGCGGCGACCTCGATGATCATTTCCCTTACCTTTTCCGCGGTCTTCTTGACGGCTCCGCCGGAAATAAAGGTGGTACTGGAGGCGTAAGCTCCTACGTCGAAGGGAGTAAGGTCGGTGTCGGAAGAGTAGACTATAACGTCCGTATTGGGAACTTCCAGCACCTCCGCCGCTATCTGGGCCAATATCGTGTCGGAGCCGGTGCCCAGGTCCGTGGCGCCTATAAGCAGATTGAAAGAGCCGTCTTCGTTCATCTTTATCGTGGCGCTGCCCATATCCACTTCCGGTATGCCGGAACCCTGCATAAGGCAGGCCATACCGAGACCTTTCTTGACATGGGAATTTTTATTTTCTGCGGCGTACCTTTTCTTTTTCTCGTACCACCCTATCTCCTTGAGCCCTCTTTCCATCCCCTCCGCCAGCCCGATGGAGGTTATAACCTGCTCCACTCCCTCGCGGCCTTCCCCCATGGCCTTGAAAACCGGCGAGCCTTCGCCCAGCTTTATGTAATTCTTTTTCCTGAAAAGGACGGGGTCCATGCCTATCTTTTCGGCCATCAGGTCCATCTGCGCTTCGAGGCCGAAGAAAGCCTGGGTGGCGCCGTAGCCCCTGTAGGCTCCGGCTACCGGCAGATTGGTGTAAACGCTTTTTCCCGAGAATTTTATATTGTTCTTAACCCGGTACATGGGTATCGTGTGGGAGCCGGAACACATCATGACAGTAAGGGCGTGGGAACCGTAAGCTCCGGTATTCAGAATTATTTCCATGCTCATATCGGTTATAGTCCCGTCTTTTTTTACGCCCGTTTTCAGTTTCATAAAAGCCGGATGCCGGGTTCTGGAAGAGATAAAGACTTCTTTCCTGCTGTACTCCAGTCTTACGGGACTCTTGGTCTTCAGGGCCAGGGCCGCCACTACGTCTTCGAGCACTTCCTGCTTGGAACCGAAGCCGCCGCCTATCCTCGGCTTTATCACCCTTATATCCTTTACGGACAGGTTTAAAGCCTGAGCCACTATCCTTCTTACATGGAAAGGGACCTGAGTGGAAGTCCTTATGATGAGCCTGTTCTGATGGTCGAAATAGCAGATAGTGGTATGGGGTTCTATGGCGCAATGCTGAAAATACGGAATCCTGTAAGTTTTCTCTACCACGTGGTCGGCGTCCGCGAACCATTCTCCGTTCTTGACCTCGAAATCGAATTTCGCCGCGATATTGCGCTTGGCGTCCGGAATATTCTTGGAATCCTTTTCGTCGTGTATTACGGGCGCTCCGGGTTTCATGGCCTCGAGCTGGTCGAGCACGGCGGGAAGGATTTCGTAATCCACTTTTACGGCTTTTACCGCCTCTTCCGCGGCCTCGATCGTTTCAGCCGCGACGGCGGCTACCCGGTCTCCCACGAATCTGACTTTGTTGTCCAAAATATAAGTATCGTAGGGAGAAGGCTCCGGATAACCCTGGCCTGCCGTGGTATGGGGGACCCTGGGAACGTCCTTGTAAGTCAGCGCGGCCCTCACCCCCTTGATCTTGAGAGCCTGCGAAACGTCTATATTTTTTATCCTGGCGTGGGCGTGCGGACTCCACAGAAGCTTGGCGTACAGGACGCCTTTTATGTCCACGTCGCCCGTGAACATCGGCTCGCCGCAGGCCAGGCCCAGGGAATCTATCTTCTCCACCCTTTTATTGACCACTTTAAATTCTTTCGTTTTGGCTTCCGGCATAAATTCTCCTTTATTTCGAAGACTTCCTGAGTTTTTTGGCGGCCAGTTTTACCGCTTCTATCTGCTTCACGTAACCCGTGCAGCGGCAGAGATTGCCGTCCAGGTGATGCTTTATTTCCCCTTCGCCGGGAGTTTTGTTCCTGTCGAGAAGATGCTTGGCGGAAACTATCATGCCGGGAATGCAGAACCCGCATTGCACCGCGCCGGCCTCCACGAAAGCCGCCTGTATCGCGTGCGGATTCTGCACCGTGCCCAGGCCCTCTATCGTCGTTATTTCTGAACCGTGGGCCAGGAAAGCGGGCATTACGCAGGAAACTCTGGAACTGCCGTCCATCAGAATGGCGCAGGAGCCGCAATCCCCGGTATCGCAGCCCTTTTTAGTTCCCTTATACCCGTATTTTCTCAAAGCCTCCAGGAGAGACTCGGAAGGTTTTACTTCCATGGAAAGCGGCTTCCCGTTGACCTTGAGGCTTATTTCAAATCTGCCGTTTTTGTCGAGCGAAAGTTTTTCGTTTTTCATATTATTTCTCCGTTAATCGCTAAATTTCTATTTTCTATTCTCTTAACTTTCTCGCTGGTCTTGCTTGTTTTGCTATTACCCATTAAACCTTTTCCGTTAATCCCTTCAGGTAAAAAGCCGTAAGGTTCGCGGCGAGCTCGGCGCGATAGGCGTTTATCCTCGAAGCGGGGTGAAAAGCCAGCACGGCTTCCCCGTATTTAGCGGAAACGCTTTTTATAAGCGCGGGAGTCAGTTCCGCGCCCAACAGCTCTTTTTCCAGCGCCTCGTTCACGTAGGGGAAGGCGGTAATGGCGCCGAAAGCGAGCTTCAGGTCCTCGAGCCTTCCGTTCCTGAGCCTGGACCTGAAAGCCACGGTTATATAGGAATCCCAGGAAGATCTTATCTTCGAGACTTTTTCAAAATAAAAATCGTCTTTGGCCAGGGAAAGAGGCGCCTGGATCTCGGTTATTATGGCTTCCGTGCCGCATTTAAATTTGCTCGAGTAAAAATCCCTTACGGGCACTGTTTTGGAGCCGGTTCTGAGGGCTACTTTCACGCTCGCTCCGAGGGCGGTAAGGACGACCGGCAGCAGGTTGAAAGCGTTGGGATGGGCGATGTTGCCTCCGACGGTGGCCATGTTCCTTATAAGCTGGCTGGAGCACCTGGAGGCGGAAAAGGAAAGTATGCCGGAAAAAAGGCTCCTGCAGAGCGGATTATTCTCCAAATCGTCGAAAGTGGTCAGGGCGCCTATGAGCAGATTTTTCGGATCTTTTTTTACGTACCTGAGCGGCAGTTTCTTGGCCAGGACTATATTTTCAGTCCCCTCCGGCACGGATTTAAAGGAAAAAGTGCTCGAAGACATGAAAAAAGACTTTTTCTTCTTAAGAGCGGAAACGGCGTCTTTCAAAGTTTCCGGAAAAATTACGTTTTTTATATTGTTCACGAACACCTCCGTCACTCCGGGATTGATAAAAAACATTATATAAATTTATAGGGAAGGTGGACAGGAGAGAAACGGAGACGTTCCCAATCTCTTAATGCCTTAAATCTTAACACCTTAATATCTTAATTTCTTAATATCTCAATCTCTCATGCTAAAGTATGGATTCGGCAGATACGGTTTTTTGTCGGTTTTTTTGTCGGTTTTTTTCAGCTCTATTTCCTGGATCAGGATGGAGGACGGACAGATTATGGACGTGGAATACTGGCCTCCGGTATAAGAATAGGGGTCGCTTTGGTAAAAATTATAGACCATTTTTTCATCGCCCGTGGCCGCGATATCCCTTAAAGCCCTCAGGCCCATGCCGTCGAATTCGGAAATATTTATCGGCGTTCTTTTCATGGTTTTAAGGTTCAGTTTGTAGGCGAGCACGGGGTCCCCGATAAGTTTCTCGCTGTCTTTATAGGAAGCGATCTTTTTCACCACCACCACGTATTCCAGCTCCTGCTCTTTTCCCATGGCGGTTATTTTTCCCAGGAGTTCCTTGTAAGGCAGGGCTTTTTCCGAGTTTATAAAGACGTTTCCGGCCGAAGCGGTAACGAAAGAATTTACGGTCCCGCGGCCGTGGCCGTTGGATTTTCTGATACTCTTGTCCGGCACCCTCGAAGCGTAGATATGCTCCAGTTTGCCCTTTTTGACCAGTTCCAGCCTGCCGGGCTTCACGCCCTCGCTGTCCACCTTGTAATTGCCTATCAGGTCCTCTCCGAAGGAGGTCTCAGAGGGGTCGTCGTAAGCGGAAATGAAAGCCGGGAAGATCCTTTTCCCTATCCTTTCGTTCAGCTTGGGGATCTCGTAATAATATTTGAGCCATTCGTCCTTGTCCGCCCAGGGCTTGGGATTGAAGGAAATGTTCCTTACGAAAAGCTGGTTAAAGAATTCCCCCGCAGCCTGGCCTTCAAAAAGGGCGGGCCCGACGTAATAATCCACCTTCTCGGAGTTATAGGCTTCGTTCATGCTCCTGGCGTATTCGTCCACCTCTTTTTCCATCCGATCCAGGTCCAGGCCGGCCGGGTTGTTGTGGAGGAATATTTTGCTGTCGTTTATCCTGAAACCCTCATCGTTCTGCATGGAAAGGAAGACCGAAACGGAAAGCTCGGAAGAAAAGGTCCTGTAAGAGGTGTTCTCGGAATTCACGAACCTCTTGGTTATCAGGGAATAGTTGAGAAAAACGTCCGAATCCTGTATGTTGGGGTATTTTTTGAAAATGGAAGAAAGTTTTTTTATCCACTCCCTGTATTTTTCCGGCTCGATTTTTCCGAATTTCCCGGAACTCTCCAGATATTCCACGGGCGCCTCTTCCGTCACATCCCCGTAAATCTCCTTTATATCCTTCTTCTTCCTGTAGGCGTCCTTCTGGGAATATCTTTCCAAGGCGATTTTATAGGCCTCGTCGCTCATCAGCCACAGGGATTTCCTGACGGAATCATAATCGTCGGATATGGGGAGGGACCTGTTCAGGGGCCTGTAATCCCTGAAATTCGAGATAAAATTGGAACTGTCGAATTTTTTTTCGCCTATCCGCACTTCCGCTTTACCGCTCCTGTAAACCGAAGAATTTTCGCTTACCAGGTCTCCGAAAGAGGCGCCCGCGTAATAACCCGAAGAGTCTCCGACGTAGTAGGAAACGAAATAAGGCTTGCTGAGGTTTTCGAGCTTCAGCTTGGACACGGTCCTGCCCAGTTCGTCTTTCATGGCCTTCAAAACCTGGTCTTCCCGCGAAAACGCCCCGCCCGCGAAAAAAGTCACGAATAAAATCGCAATAAAAAATTTTAACTTGTTTTTCACTTGTTCCTCCGGTTCTTTATGCTTTACTCCAACGCCTTCCGCCTTATGCCTGCCGCCCTCTCCTTACCTGTCGAAATACGGCGGTTTCAGCGCCGGCGGCATTTCATTCGATTTCCTCACCTTTTCAGTCTCTATTTCGCTGAAAAGCAGGCTTGGCGAAACGGCCGAGACAGGCACCCAGCCCGATTCCGCGCCGCAGGTACCGTTAAAAACGCCGTCGTCGTCGCCCGTGTAGATTATTTTCGGGAAAGTGGCCAGCGGCGTCCCTATCATATTCAATCCCCTTATCGGCTCGTCGGGTCTGCCGTCAGGGTAAACCCTCACGGCGTATTTTATGAGGATGGTATAGCTCTGGGGAAGGGATCTCTGGGTTATCGTAAAACCGCCGGCTATATCCTTTATTATCAGGCCGTAAGGCTTACCGGATTTCTTCACCTCTTCTATGAGCATTTCTCTCAGTTTTTCATAAGGAATCTTTTTCGAGGATTCCACCATTAAATTTCCCTGCCGCGCCACCGTCATATTCCCCTCGCTGCGGCGGCCGTGGCCGTTCGAAGAAGGAAATTTGTCGATCGGAACCCTCTGCATAAGAAAACCCTTAAGCACCCCGTTTTCCACCAGGCCCGCTTTCCCGGCTTTTACCCCCTCGTCGTCGTACTTATAACAGCCTCTCAGGCTCTGTCCCCCGAATTCGCGGATATTCGGATCGTCATAAACGGTCAGGAAATCGGGCATTATGTTTTCGCCTATTTTTTTGGCGAAAGTCTGGCCTTCGCTTTCGCTTTTCTGCCTGTGGCCTTCCATCCTGTGGCCGAAAATCTCGTGCCAGAAAACCGCGGCGGCCCGATTCTCCAAAATGGCGGGACCCGTAAAAGGCTCCTGCAGGGGGGCCTTTATGAGGTCTTTCAGTTCCGAGACGGATCCGGCTATATCAGCGGCCACGGCTTCCTCCCCGGGAAGGTCCTTCATATCGTCGAAATTGTAGTTTTTATACCTGCTCAGATCCATCCCGTCCGCGGTCCTGGCTGAAAGGCTGTAGGAAAGCGTTATGTAATTGTTTCCGGTGACTATTCTGGCCCCTTCCGAATTGGCTATATACCTGTTCTGGTTGGTGTAATGGAAATTCAATCCGGAATTGATGATGAAATCGTATTCCTTGAATTTAAGGGAAAGACTGTTAAGCATGGCTCTAATCTTTTCCCTGTCCAGCGGCTTGGCGGGGACCTTTTCGTAAAAAACGGCCGTGGTCTTGTCGGCGGAAAAATCTCCGGACTTATCCTGTTCTCCGGCGGTGACCTGCTTGTTCATCTCCACCTTCAGATATTTATTAAGCGCGTCCTTATAGGTCCTGTCGGTCAATTCCCATATTTTCACCTTTATGGCGTCCTTGTCCCCGACGGGAAGCCGGGTAGTCCCCAGGTCTTTTGAATTGGCCTCCCAGTTATTGCTTTCTTTGCCCTTTACCTCGTGCGTATTGTCCAGTTCCCGGCTCCCCACCCTTACGTCGACCGTAAGAGTTTTCTGAGCGCTCTCTCCTTCGCTGCTTAAGACTCCGAGATTGGAACCAAGCTGGTAATCTTTTTCGTCCCAGGCTTCGTACTGGAGGAAATAAAGCGGGGATTTTTCCGCGTTCCTGAGCTTTTCATAGGACCTGGACAGCTCTTCGCTCATGGCCTGGAGCAGGGGATCTCCGTCCGCCGCGGTCTGCGCATAAAGGGTCGGGAACGCTAAAACCAGTAAACTTAAAATTATTTTTTTCATTAAACCTCCGACAAATATCGTAAACTGTAAAGAGTGAAGCGTGAAGGGTTAGAAAGCTGAAATATTGAAACGTTTAAACTTGCGAACTTTCTTTACTCTTTGCTCTTTACCATTTACTATTTACTCTTTACTTCCTTGAGGGCCCTTTCCAGGAAAACAGAAACTATCTCTTTTCTGTAATCGGCCTCGGAACGAAGGTCCGTGATAGGACTTATTTCTGTTTTTACAAGTTCCACGGCTTTCTTAACCAGGTCCGCTTCCAGCTTTTTCCCTTTGAGCAGGGAGATGGTCTTCAGGGGACGTATTATCACCGGCCCCACGGAAGCTAGAGCCATATCCAGTTCCTTAAGAACTCCTTCTTCTCCGGAATAACAGAGGCAGAGGCTCGCTTTGGCTATGCCGAAAAGTTTCCTCGGCATCATTTTCAGGAAAACCGCCCGGTGCTTCCATTTGGGCACCAGGAAACCTTCTATAAGTTCGTCTTTTTTTAAATCTATTTTTTTGGGGCCGTTGAGTATGGCCAGGACCGGAAATTTCCTTCTCTTACCCCGGAAATTCAGCAAGACGAAAGCTCCGGCGGCGGCGAGAGCGCAAACCCCGTCCGCGCAGGGAGAGGCGTTGGCCAGATTGCCGCCCAATGTGGCCGTGTTCCTTATCGTGGGGCTGGCGTAATACGGGGCGCAGGCGGCCAGCGACGGTATCCATTTTTTCACGGCCCGATTTTCAGCGAGTTCCGAGATCTTAAGTCCGGCGCCTATAAAGACCGAATCCCGGGTTTCTTTCACGACGCGCAGTTCTTTTACGTCGCTTATATCCACCCAGCATTCGGAGTTTTCCCCGCCGCAGGTGTCGGCTACAACCAGGTCCGTGCCCCCGGCCAGATACTTTCTGGCGGCCGGAAGAGCGGGCAGATTTTTCCAGAGTTCGGCCAGAGAATAATATTTTTCTATAAATTCAGGCATATTAGTAAACAGGCACAAAGTGGCAAAGGCGCAAAGTTTACAAGAAAGTTCCTTATTTTCACTTTGGAACTCTGTGCCTATGCTCCTTTGGCACTTGACTTATTTCTCGCCTTATCCACCGCTTTAAAAATGTTCTCATACCCGGTGCAGCGGCAGAGATTCCCGCTGAGGCCCGCTTTTATCTCTTCCAAACCGGCCCGGGGATTCTTAACCAGAAATTCCTGGGCGGAAATGATAAAACCAGGCGTGCAGAAACCGCACTGGACAGCGGCCTCCTTTACGAAAGACTTCTGCAGTTCCTTACCGTATTTATGTCTGTGTATGCCTTCTATGGTGACGAGGTTTTTGCGGTGTATCTGTACTGCCATCATGAGGCAGGAATTGACGGCTTTCCCGTCCAGAAGGACCATGCAGGCGCCGCATTCGCCCTCGCCGCAGCCCTCTTTGGTCCCCTTAAGCCCCAGCGTGTCCCTTATAAAATCTACCAGCCGCAGCGAACTGTCTATCTCTTTCCCGATCTTTTTCCCGTTTATCGAACTCTCAAGTTTGAAAATTTTCATCTGATACCCGCCGCCGTTAAAACCCGGCTCTTTAGAAGGCGAATCCCACGCCGGTGACGAACCTGGCGCCGCCTGTAGTTATGGTGTCCTCTTCATTCTTAACGCCCCTGTCATAAGTCATGGAATTCAACTCATATCTCAGCTCGGCGTAAAAATGCGTTTTGGCGTCGAATTTGACCCTTACGCCTACGGGGATCCTGAACATCAGGCCTACTCCGAAATCATCCGTCGGCCTGGCATAAGCGGAAGAATTAGTGTAACCCTTGATATAGGGCAGTTGTATTCTGTTGAGAGACAGGCCCAAACCTATGCCAAAATAAGGGTCCACCATTTTATTGGGGGCTCTTAAAAGGAGGTCTCCGCTGAAACCGAAAGAGGTCACGTCAAGGTAATCGTCGACGGTAAACTGAACGGTTCCGGTACCGCTGCCCGTTTTGACGCTTATCGTCTGCTTGTCGAAAGCGTGTTTGGAAACGGAAAATTCGAAATCCCCGCCTATAACTCCGTTCCCGAAGCCGCCGACCCGGAAGCCAATGGGGCCGACGCCCCTGCCCACGAGGTCCAGGTATTCTATGCTGCTGTAAGGCCCGTCCGGC
>Ga0066637_10000781_pt1 | contig 19759 bp, 22 predicted proteins | sample CryGeyCG2014_020_FD_62737 | JGI IMG/M metagenome (GOLD analysis project Ga0066637, IMG submission 62737) | Groundwater microbial communities from aquifer - Crystal Geyser CG08_land_8/20/14_0.20 | ecosystem: Environmental > Aquatic > Deep subsurface > Groundwater | place: USA: Utah: Grand County...
CCGAATTTTTATATTACGGGAGTTTAATAATTTCTAACGGGGCACGCCGGCGGATTTTTGTGTAATTGATAATTTTATAGGGAGTTCCTTTGTGTCGCCCGTAGGGCGGCAATCAAAAGTCAGTGTCAGGATTTTGGGCGAAATAGGTTCGGATTTTGTCCAAAAGGTACCGCCACCTCTGTGTTCTAAAACGAGCGAAGTGTGTCCGGAGAAAGTAACCTGCGAAGCAGTTCTTTCGGAGGATATGCGAGCGAGTAGTGGTGCTCCCGGCGGGAATTGAACCCGCACCTTTGGCTTCGGAAGCCAAAATTCTATCCGTTGAACTACGGGAGCTAGGTTTGCGTTATTGCGCGCGTAGCAAGGTAATCTTATTCTGACAATTTTAGCACGGAGGTGTATTATTGATTGTTATGATGTTTGGATTTGGCAAGAAAAAAATTAATACTTTGGCAAGCGACAAGAAAGAATCGGATTACAAAAAGGTAGGTAATCGAGAATTTTGGGATGTTTCGATATGGGTATTCGGTTTTATTTATAGAATGGAGCCACTAAGAACTCTGGTGTTTTTATCGACTTCTGTTTTGTCAAATTTTAGCGATATTGTCTATACATTTATTTTTGCAAAAATTATTGATGTACTAGTTAAAGCCAGCACTAATGGGGTTTCAAACTTATCTGATATCTACCCCTATATCGCATTGATAGTAGTCTACGGCATCGCCAATAGAATAATAAGTTACATAGGTGTTATATCAGATTACGGTCTAAGAATGCTCACAGAACCAAAAATAACTAGAGCTCTTTATACAAGGCTTAATTATTTAGGGATACAAACTTTAGAGAAACCACAAGTTAACGACAGAATCTACAGAGCTTCCGAAAGCACAGATTATCTGTGTAGTTATATGCAGGGATTGGTAGAAATACTTTCCTCCTTTATACAGATCGTTGTTACTTTTGTTATAGTCGTTAAATTCTTCCCTATTTTTGTTCCTATTGTGCTTTTAGTATCGATTCCATTTTATTACACAGACAAGGTACATAGAGGAGCATCGTATAAGTTTATTTACGATCACGCAGAAAATTCTAGGTCAGCAATGCTTTCTTCCAACGATCTTGGACTTCCGGCAAAATTAAATGAAGTTACGGTTATTCAAGCCTTTAATTTTCTAGACCGAAAATTTTTCAATTTCAAGATTTGGTATGAAAAGAAGCTTGTTTCTATTAATACAAAGAGGAGGTTTTTTAACAATTTTTTTGCCTTTCTTGGTGACTTGGCAGTTTACGCCGGTTTTGTAGTAGTTTTTTCCCAACTCGTTAAAAAAGTGATATCTGTTGGCGATGTTACCTTTAGGGTGAATTTACTTTCCAGATTCCAATCTTCTTTTACCCATATGATTACAATGATCAACAATAAAATGGAGCAGGCGTTGAGAATGAGAGATATTTACCTACTTTATCAAGAGACTCCAGCATTTAAAGACGGGTCGATAGAACATCCTAAACTTTCCAAAGGCCCGGAAATTGATATTAAAAATATGTCATTTAAATATCCAAACACTGAAAAACCGATTTTTAACAATCTGGGGCTTAACATCAAAAGTGGTGAAAAGGTTGCCATTGTAGGACATAATGGGGCAGGGAAAACTACTTTAGTTAAATTGCTGTGTAGAATATATCAGCCAACGCAGGGTGAGATTTATGTAAATAATCAGGTGTTAAAAGATATAAAAATTGATACTTGGTATCAAAACATGGGGGTGTTGTTTCAGGAATTTAACCAATATCCGCAACTTACAGTGAGGGAAAATATTGCCATCGGTAATCCCAACGAACCTGTTGATGAAGTTGCCCTACATCTAGCCGCACAAAGCGCGGACGCTACTCAATTTATTGAAGAATTTCCTAATAAATTTGATCAAATTTTAAGCGAGAAGTTTAAGGGCGGTGTTCGCCCATCTACTGGTCAGTGGCAAAAGTTAGCCATTGCGCGCTTCTTTTACAGAAATGCGCCTTTGGTGATATTTGACGAGCCTACCGCGTCCATTGATGCCGTGTCGGAATACAATATTTTTAATAAAATTTACGACTTTTTTAAGGAAAAAACCGTGATAATAATTTCCCACCGGTTTTCTACCGTCCGCAACGCTGATAGGATAATCGTGCTGGATCACGGAGAAATTGTGGAGCAGGGTACGCATAGCTTTTTAATGAGTAACAACGGTTACTATGCCAAAGCCTTTAACTTACAAGCTAAAGGATACAGTGGTAGTGGCGGGGAATAGCAGTTTACATGTTATACTTTTGGGCATGGGTAAAGTATCAATTAGCAAGAGTAAAGTTCAGGCGGATAAGATAATGGAGGAGTTTTGGTCTGGGATAAGATCTCTGGGTATTAATAAGAAGCTCAAAAGCTCGGAATTAAGAGTTATCAACGCGTATTTATAATTACCCCTGTGCTAAAATAAGCATACTTGTTTCATAAGCCCTCGTAGTTCAACGGATAGAATAGGCCCGTCCTAAGGGTTAGATGGGGGTTCAATTCCCTCCGGGGGCACCAAGGTTGAGTTATGAAGTGAGCGACAATGCCCACAAGAAAAAATCCGCGTAGCGTTTTTTTCGGTGGGCATGGAGCAAACAACGGGGTGTGGCGCAATTGGCTAGCGCGCTGCTTTCGGGTAGCAGAGGTTCGCGGTTCAAGTCCGCGCACCCCGACCAAGTTAAGCTTCAAGTTCAAAAGGTTTTTTGTGTTTTTCTAACATCTGCCTTATAAAGTCCAAATGATCTTCCGCCTTCATGGTTTTGGCAAAAAATTCTTTTACCACATCCTCAATTACCGCTAGAGATTTTGTGTCAATTTCTTTCAGTCGACTTTTTTTATACGACTCCAGTTCTGCTGCCACTTTTAAATACTCACCAGCGATTTTGTCTCGCAATTCTTGTTCCGTTTGCAAGGCATCCTTGTGCAGTTCCACTTTAAAATCTTCCGCCCCTTTTAGTACATCGTCTTTAAATTCCGTGGTGGCGCTTTTTAGCTGTTCTTGCACAAAGTCCTTTGACTCGTCAACCGCTAAATCCGTTTCCTTAATCATTCTTTTAGCGCGTTCGTTGGATTCTTTAATAATATTTAGCGACTTATTTTTTGCCTCCTCTAAAATTACTAGCGCCTTTTTATAGGCTTGATCGCGGGAGTCTTCTTCAGCACGCTTTTTTTTGTCGTACATGGATGCCAAAGCTATAAGCAAAAAGCCAAAGAAAGCAAAAATCATCAGTAAAATTAAGAGTAGGGCAATGATGGGCAGGTTAGAGTTCATGATATTAATTTAGCATGCCTAAAGTACCAAAATCAAGTATGCTAGAGCTAGACCTATAAGCATAACGCCAAAGGAAAGAATCATGTTAAAGATCATGGCGGTTCTAATGCTACCTTGCGCCAGAGGATTTCTTCCTAGAGCTTCTATGCTTCGCCCCGAGCTTTTTCCAAAGGTGGAAAAGCCAATAATAAAGGTGGCGGCAACAATTAGGGCGGCTAACATGTAGCGCAACGACTCTACGGGGTTTAGCAGGGGAGATAACGCGCCGGATCGTATGGCTGCCAGCAGATTAGTTTGGACATTGTTGTTTACATAAGCCATTTTGGCTTCCACAGTGCACCAAAGAAGTTGGGGTACATTTGGATCGGTGGGAGTGAAATCTGCCAAAGCTTTGCCAATAACAAACCCTGTTTTATCAGCTTTTTGCCCTACGCCGGCCACGCTGGAGGAAGTTATATAGTCGCCCTTTTTAATCTCGCCATTTGAGTTTGACACCAATATCTGCGCTTCGCCTGATTGCATAATGAGCTGGGTTCTTGTATCTGTGCTGTCGATTAAACTCAAAGAGGAACTTTCCACCACTACACCAAAAATTTCTGTGTCAAAAGATTCTTTGGCTAGGGTAAATTCTTCGTTCTTATGCGTAACAATGCTACCAGGCTTAGCGTCTTCGGTTACTATTTGCAGACTTGTGGCAGTTCCTCTAGCCATTCCTAGGTCTTCTGCTAAAACTTGTTTACAGGGTAAGACCATTGTTAAAGTTAAGATAAGCAACGCAACTTTGATTTTGGGCATACTTTGAGTATACAATAAAGTATGTCACTCACAAAGTTTAAAAAGAAATTTTGGACGATACTCCCCAACTTCTTTATTGTGGTGGGACTTCTTCTGTTTTCTGTGGCTATTATTCCTTATCTGCGCGACGAGGTTTGGTACTTTTTAAAACAACACAAAGGACAGGAGTTTGTACTTGGTGGCCGCGGGCAAAGGGATAGCGTGTTTGCCCGGTATTTATCGGTTAAGCCTATTTTAGTAGAGCCGGTGAATAAACAGTTTGGTATTGTGATAGAGAAAATCGGCGTTAACGCACCAATTATGGCAGATGTGGCGGTTTCAGATGAGCTGGCGTATAAAGAGTCGCTTAAATACGGCGTAGCCCATGCTAACACCTCGTCGTACCCATCAAGTCAACCAGGAAATGTATATTTGTTTGCGCACTCGTCGCTAAATTTTTGGGACTTGGGTAAGTACGCCCAAGTTTTTAATTTGTTGCGAAAGCTGGAAGCAGGGGATAGAATTCACATTTTTTATGAGGGGAAGGATTTTGAATATCGCGTGGTAAATAAGGAGATTTACAAAGGCTTTAATACCTACGCCTTAACGCGCCCAGTTATTGAGTCTTTATTAACATTGCAAACCTGTGATCCGCCAGGGACTACTTTGAATCGGTTAGTAATTACAGCTAAACTCATCTGATTCCAATGGTGTAGAGATCAGTTTGTTCGGAGGATTTAAAAGAGGTTAATACCACTAGTTTATCACCTCCAGGGGATACAAAGATGTTTTTAGAATACAGAGTGTTATTGTAGATTTCTGTTTTATTAGTGCCGTCAATCCTAATTAAGTAGATAGTACCGCGTTTGTCCATAGCCGGATTACCCTCTGTAAGAATCAAATGAAAGCTATCCGAATACCAGCTTATTTGTGGTTGCGGATCTACGGTGTTGGTAGTAAAAACCACTGTGTTCGTAAGCTCGCCTACAGGCAAGGGTTTTTCCGAGTTGTAAACACGATATTCTGTTTTAGCCCCATTTAGTTTTTTGTAAAGAAACTTTTTTTCATCCGGTGCCCAGAGGGATTCTTTAGATACCGCTTGCTCTTTAAGTTCCTGCGGAATATCGATTTTTTCAATAAAAGCTTTTCTTTTTGCCAAAGTGTCAGTGTCCCAGCCCGTTCTTATAGCTGTAACCTGTGTTTCCAGTGTAAGGTTTTGGATAGTTTTGTCTATCAAGTTGAAAAGTTGGTATTTTCCATTATCCAATTGAATAAGTAAAGTTTTTTCATCAGGCGACCACTCAAGAGATTTACTTTGTGAATATTTAAGTAACGATGTATCTTTTAGTACAACGCTGGGGGTTGATTTAAAAAGGCTAAGAGTACCTTCGGACAAAGAAACTACCCAAATTCCTGGGTTTTCCGAGTCGCTAGAAAGAAAAGCAAGTTTAGTTAGAGTGGGGGAGATAGTGGGATTTTTAGCTCCCGTATTGGTTAAAGGTTCTAATCTAGGGGTTTGGGAAACTAAAACGGCCGTAATGTCGGTGGCAAGTTCGGGAAAAACTTCCAGTTCTTTGATCCAGGTGGCGTAGCCATTTTTTACTACCTTTAATAAATGCTTTCCGGGTTCTACGCCAGGTATGGTATTATTAGTGGCTGTAGCTAAAACTCCGTTCATGTAAACATTAGCGCCTTGCGGAATTGATTTTACGCTTACCATGCCCGTAGATCTTAATTGAACCTTGCCAGTATCCTGATCTCTTTTTAGTCTGTAACCTCCAGCATACAAAAAGATGGTTGTGGTAAGAGCTAGTAGGCACACTGCCGTAACTGCCATTTGAAAAACCTCTTTACTAGGTTTTGGTATCTTTAGGTTTAGCATTTATAGAATTATACACCGAAATCGACCGCGGATACACTGTGCGGTACCAGCAGCACTTGCGGGTGCTTTGCTGTATCGTATACGCACAGGAGCGTATACGATATAATTAATATATGCTTATTGGAGTTGATTGCTCGCATCTTGTGGAGGAGGGTCGTACAGGAACAGAAAATTATTTGTACAACCTCCTTAAAAACCTTGCTGTAGTAGATATGGAAAACGAGTACCTTATGTATTTTAGAACTGTCCCCTCAAAAATGTTTTGGGACGACATTTGTAGACGGAACATTCTGTGGAGGTATACGGTTATTGACTCTAAGGTTTCCTGGATGCAGGTTGGTTTGGCTAGGGCTACTTTTACAGACAGGTTGGACAGGCTCCTGTGTACTTGGCATACTTTGCCTGTTATTCATAGTCCTCGGACAAAGATTATTTCTGTTATTCATGATTTTTCATGCAGTATATTAAGAAGTTATCCTCTTTACGCCAGTTTACTACTTTCTTACAGGTTGATTGGGGTTTCTGATTATACTTATGGGGGAATAGTGGCGCGTGTTCCGTGGAGAAAAAGAAGTGTATATAGACAGTATGAAGGAGTGGACTTGCTGAAGTACAGAAAATCGGATTCAAGCAGTATAGATGCCACTAGAAAAAAATATATGTTAGATAAACCGTTTTTTCTTTCGGTGGGTACTTTAAACCCAAGAAAAAATTTAGAGAAAATGATTTCCGCGTTCTCTCTGTTTTCCGAGGAGCACGAGGATGCACGAGTTGATTATGTAATTGTAGGAAAGTGTGCTAAAGGGTACAGGGCTATTTACGATTTTGCTGAGAAAACACGCTTTAGTAATAGAGTTAGGTTTCTTGGTTGTTTGGATGATAGAGAAGTGGTTGACTTATATTCATCTGCTTTGGCGCTACTATTTGTATCAAAAGATGAGGGTTTTGGTTTGCCTATACTGGAGGCCATGGCATGCGGATGTACTGTAATAACATCTAATATAGCGTCAATGGGCGAGGTAAGCGGTGATGTTGCTATCACAGCAATTTTTGACGATGTTGAGTCAATAACAAATGCTTTAAGGTGTACTGTTGACCCAGACTCTCAAAATCTACTGACGAGAAAAAAATTTGCGGGTTTAGAGAGAGTAAAAATGTTCAGTTGGAAACAATGTGCGGAATTCTTGAAGAATATTTACTAAAACTTCCCACTTTCATACTCTGTCATATTGACATGATATTTTTATCATGTAAACTGTATTAAGTTATGCAAGACTTAACTTTTAATGAAAAACTATACACCTCCACGGAAGTCGCTCAGATCCTTGGAGTTAGTTTAAGAAGTATTTACAGGTATTTAGACGAAAACAAAATACAAGCCGCAGTAAAAACTGCCACGGGAAGACACAGATTTACTAAAGAAAACATTAATGATTTTCTACACCCTTCAGTTCAAAGAACAAGCCAACCAAATCAAGAAAGCCGAAGTGTAAAAGTTAAAGACTTTGTAGAAGAATCTCGAGAGGAGGTTTATAACCCACCATATCCTGAAAAAAATATACAAGATGTGCAAAAAGATATTAAAGTTGATGAAACTGTAAAAGATGAACCGATTGATTGGTTAGCTAGGTTTAGACAGGCGGCAGAAAAGTACAAAACTGAGGAGCCAAAAGTTCAGGAGGTACCTGTTGTAGATGTTCAGCCTGCCATGCAAGTTTGGGAAGAGCCTAAAGTAACCGCTAAGATCGAAGAAGATATAGAGGAATCAGAATTTAATTACTATAGAAGCGGTGTGGGTGGATTAAAGGAGATTGCGCAATTTCTCGATAAGTCTGCCAAGAATGCCTCCCTTGATTATGCTTTTACCATGCAGGCAGGGCTTTCGTTGCACAAACCAATTAAGCCCTTCTCACTAATCCATGCCTATATTAAGGTGAGCGACAAGTCATACTTTGAAAAAGTTTTGCAACTTACACCGTCCACCAAAGATAATGCTCAATTATGTTTAATAGCGTCAAACGAGGTTAAATTATATAAAGATAGAAATGAAATGCACGGACTTCAGGTGGTTTCTGATCAGCAGTTAAAGCTGGATCTTTTAAACGAAGGCGAGACCGAGCTTGCCAATGAGCTTGAATAAAGTGTACAATTAGCTGGTGAAAGCTAGTAACGGTAAGTTAAAAATATTGTTAGTGGCCGTGGAGTCATCGCCTTACGCAAGGGTGGGCGGTGTAGCATCTGTGGTTAGGTCTTTAGCCACTTCTCTAAACAGTCTTGGGCATGACGCTAGAATACTTATCCCCAAATTTGGTTTCATCGACGAGAACTTATATAAAACGCAACTCGTTTTAGAGGGTCTAAAAGTGCCTACCAACGACCCCGCCAACCCCCATTTAGTTTGTAATGTTAAACAACATGAAAAGGACGGTATCATCACTTACTTCCTGGAGAACATGGAGTATTTTGAATTGCGAGCCAATGTTTACGGCTATACCGACGATCCTATTAGATGGGCTTTATTAAATAGGGGTGCGCTTGAGTTTGTTTTAAAAGGCGACTTTCTACCAGATGTTATTCATTGTAACGATTGGCAGGGGGGCTTATTGCCAAACTACTTGCGTACGGAGTATAGAAATAATCCTCAACTTTCCAAAATCGCTACTGTTTATACAATTCATAATTTAAAATTTCAGGGCATGTTTGACCATAAAAATGTTTCGGAAATGGATTTTGACGATGGATGGTCTCCCGTTGCATCTTTCTTTGACCCCAGATTGTTAAAGCAAAACTTTATGAGAAGGGGAATCATCCACGCCGATATAGTAAGTACTGTGTCAAAAAGTTATGCTAAAGAGATAACTACTCCGGAATATGGTGAGGGTTTGGATAAACTAATTACCGAGCTCAGGGAAAAAGTATTTGGAGTAGTAAATGGCATAGATTATCAGGAGATGGATTCATCAAAAGATACTTTGCTGGAAAAAAATTATGATATAAATTCCACACACCTAAGGGCATTTAATAAAGAGTCTCTGCAAAAGGAGTTTGACCTGGAGGTAAGCCGAGACATCCCAGTTTTTGGTTTTGTGGGGCGTTTGGATTCTCAAAAAGGCGTAGATCTTTTAGTATCGGTTTTAGAAAAAGTCCTCAAAAGATACAATTTACAATTTGTTCAGGTGGGGGGTGGAGATGGTTGGTTAGTGGAGCTTTTGCAAAACCTTAAAAAATCGTTCCCCGATAAAGTTGGCGTTTACCCGTACCCAAATTTTACTCTTCCACGACTTATTTTTGGGGGAAGCGATGTAGTTTTATATCCTTCCAGATTTGAGCCGTGTGGGGTGGTTCAACTAGAAGCTATGCGTTACGGAGCTATTCCCTTAGTTAGGAGTGTTGGGGGATTAAAGGATACTGTTATGGAGTTTGACGCCATAACTCAAAAGGGAACTGGTTTTGTTTTTGATGACTTTGACGAATTTGCCCTGTATGGGGAAATTATTAGGGTCTTAGAGGTTTTTAAGAACAAACAGCTATGGAAAAAACTTCAGTTTAATGCTATGCGAGCCGATTTTAGCTGGGGATATAGTGCCAAAGAGTATGAAAAACTCTACATGCGCGCCCTAGAGGTTAGAGGTAAACATTAGCGTTTTTCTTATTATAACATCCTTTGACAAGATAGTCGGGTTGTAGTATAATAGACCTGTTGCACACTCTAATCTGGAGCGGCCGCATTCTCATTCTGTGGGCAGGAGAGTGAGGAGAAACCGCTTCGGATTAGGTTGTGCAATTTTTATATTCGTATACAATAGTCTTGTGAACCTTTGCTTATTGCTTCATTTTTATCAACCGTCCAACCAGTTTGGAGATGTTCTAAAAAAGGTTACGCAGGAGTGTTACATTCCTCTTATAAAGTCCATAAAAAATAACAAAAAAATAAAAATTACAGCAGACTTTCCATTAAGTCTTTTAGAACAACTGGACTGTTACGGCTTTGATTTTCTAATTAGAGATATTAAGGATCTAGTGGAAGCCGGTAGAATTGAACTTGCGGGAAGTGCTGCCTACCATCCCCTGCTTACAAAAATACCCCAGGATTTTGTAGATAAACAGATTATTTTAAACGAAAGTTCTTTAGCTTATTATTTTGGTGTTAACAAGGATTTTGAGGGCGAAGAATGCTTTATGATTAAGGGTCTACGAGGCTTTTTTCCACCCGAAATGGCGATAAACAACCAAGTTTTAGAGACTTTGGGGGGTTTAGGTTACGATTGGATCTCGGTTGACGAATTCTGCTTGCCTAAAGAATCTCGCGATATTTTAGAGAATGGATTTATATATAGCCTTGGCAGTAAAACTCCTAAACTGATAGTGAGAAGCCGAAGGCTCACTAACCTCATTTCTTTTAAACGAGATTTAGATAGGTCAGCCATTGTTACAGAAATTCTTAAAGGTTCGGCTGATAAAATGGTTGCTTTAGATGCGGAAACTTTTGGTCATCATTACAAAGATGGGATTTATCTTTTTGAGTCCATAATTTCAGATATTTTTGAGAAAGGGGCTGAAGTTTCTACCATTACGGAAGCTATTCAAGGAGTTGAAGCCGTTAGTATTACACATTTAAACGAGACTACATGGAGTTCTACCGAGGCAGAGGTTTATCCTCTGTGGGAAAACAAAGCAAGTAAAGTTAACACTGCGTTGTGGTTTTTACAAAATGAAGTGCATACCGAGTTTGCCAGTAAATATCCGCTAGAAGCTCCGGAGTCTGCTAGTTCTCAAAACGGGGGAGTGCCGGTTTGGAAGCGTAGATACAGCGCAACTCCTCCCTTGTTAGACAATAGAACGCGTGTTGAGCTTGATATGCTAAAGTTGCAACAAAGTGATCAATTTTGGTGGTCAACAGACGCAGATATGATGGGCAAGAAAAACTTTAGCAGGTATATGATTGACTCGGTTTTAGATTACTATGTGGAGGCGGTAACGGCGCTAGGGTCTAACAAAGTACTGTTTGACAAAATTGATGAGATTAGAAATTTAATTAAGGACCAGTGAGTTATGAAATGGGCAAATTTTTTACATTTTTATCAACCATACAATCAGCAGAAAGATATTTTAGAGGCGGTGGTAAATCAGTGCTATCTACCTCTTCTAAAAGGACTACTAGCAAACAAGAATGCACGCTTAACCGTAAATGTATCCGGAGGTTTGTTGGAGGCATTGGATTGTAATGGCTTTGTTGATGTGGTTGCACTTTTTAAGGATATTTACCAAAGTGGCAAAGTGGAATTTACCTCCACTGCCTGTTACCACGCCTTTTTGCCGTTACTGCCAAAGGATGAAATTATACAGCAAATAGAGTTAAACAATGTTGTGTTAAAAAAATATCTTGGTGAAGATTTTTCCCCCATAGGCTTTTTCCCTCCTGAGATGGGCTACAGTTGTGGGCTGGAGAAAATCTTAGAAGATTTGGGTTTTAGCTACATGTTACTGGATGAAATTGCCAATTCTTCTACAGACGCCGGGGTTGATAGTAGTCCGTTGTGTGCGGTAAAGGGCTCTAGTCTTAAAGTAGTTTTTAGGCAAAGAACGCCCAGCAACCTTATTATGAGCGGAATAGAAAGAGACAGCACCTCTTTATGGCAGACCTTGTTAAAGTATAACGATAGTAGTTATTTAGTTACCGCCATGGATGCGGAGACTTTTGGACATCACAGACCCGGTTTGGAAAAAGCATTTTTAGACATATTCAACAACCAGCAAATTCAATTTGTGCGACTTACAGATATTCTCGATAAAAGCAGGAGTGTTGCGGAATTAACTGAGATAGAATTACAACCCTCCACCTGGGCCAGCAGTCGAGAGGATATTTTAAAAGGTATCCAATTTATTTCATGGAACGATCCGGAAAATATTCTACACAAATGGCAATGGGAACTTGTAAATTTAATGCTTCAGCTTTTAAACAATAAACTGCGGGCAGACGCCAACAAGGCACTGGCTTCGGATCAATTCTTTTGGGCTAGCGCCAAGCCGTGGTGGAGTGTGGAGATGATAGAATCAGGGATTCACGCGGTCTTAGAGGTGATAGAAAACATACCTCGAGTAAAAAAGGAAGAAATAGATAAAGCCCAAGATCTTTACCGAAAGATTATTTCTACCGCCTTTGAGTGGCAGAGAACCGGGAAGATTCGTGAGATGAACAGGGAAAGAAGCACCTTTCTGCGTATACCGTTTAAAGTGCGTACTTTAGAGCAAGGTGGTACGGAAGAGGCTGTTTATCAAGCTTTTATCGATATGATGCGGATACAAGAAAAGCAGGCGCGGGAAAAAGGGGAGTATGAAAAAGCTATTTTGTGGCGTGATGCCGTTTATAAGATTGAGACTAAGTGTGACATTTATGACGCTATTAATGCTGTCGACCTATTAAGAATAGAAATTTCTAACGAACAAGTGGAAAAGACCTTGAATGAGTACACTGCTAGATATAGGCAAATTAGAGGTGGTCAACCTGAACAAAGGAGTAATTAATGCTTAAAGTCCTAATTTGTGCATCAGAAGTAGCGCCTATTATTAAACTTGGTGGCTTGGGAGATGTTGTAGGATCGTTGCCTAAAGCTTTAGAAAAACTTGGCGTGGACGCGGATGTGGTAGTGCCTTTTGTTCCTGCCGCTAAAATTATCGGTTTAAAAGTTTATAAAAGTATGGATATGCAGGTGTTGTATGGTGGAGAAGTTCACACGATTGGTGTATACGCCACAAAACTCCCCGGCTCTTTTGTGGATGTTTACATGTTAAAAAACGATGCAATTTTTAGTGAAGCAGGAAAAAGCGCTTTTGCTGACTCTATAGCGGAAACAAAGATCTATTCGTTTTTTAGCAGATGTGTGGTGGAATTGATAAAGACCAAATTTAATACTTATGATGTGATCCACTGCAATGATTGGCATACTGGTCTTATAACCCACATACTTCAAGACGAGCTTGGTGTAGAAAGACCCGCTACTATTATGACTATTCATAATCTTTCTTATCAGGGGGTAGGAGATACGCATGTACTTGAAGAAGTTGATTTAGATATTTCCAGCCACAAAACCGTTAAATGGGACATTTCTGACGGCGATGTTAATTTTTTGATGCAGGGCATTGCTTCTGCCGACTTTATAAATACTGTTTCGCCTTCTTACGCTAAAGAATTACTAGCTCAAGAAGACAGCAGTAAGATTAGTGAAGTGCTAACCAGCAGGCACGACAGATTTATAGGGATACTTAATGGGCTTGATTACAGCTCTTACCCCAGAAAGTTTAACGGGGAAAACTATCAGGATACAAAGGCAAGTGCCAAAAAGCAGTTGGCACAGGAATTGAGAATGGGTTTAGAGGACGCTCCAGTGTTTTCTGCTATCACCAGACTTGATCCAAATCAAAAAGGTTTAGATATTCTGCTTACAGTTTTGCCAGGTATTGTAGAAAAAGGGGGGAAGTTTGTTTTACTTGGGTCTGGTAATAAAGAATGGGAAGAAAAATTTAAGGAGCTAGCTAAGAAACTTGGGGCAGGTAATGTGTCCATTAATACAACTTTTGATACCGAGTTAGCTGTAAGGATTTATGAGGCCAGCGACTTCTTTTTGATTCCCTCCAAGTTTGAACCCTGTGGTTTAACGCAAATGATCTCCATGTGGTATGGTGCTATTCCCGTGGTTCACGGGGTGGGTGGTTTGCGCGACACAGTAAAAGAAGGTAAAACAGGGTTTTTGTTTGGCGATTATTCTGCCAACTCATTTAATAAGTCGCTTGATAAATGTTTTAAGATCTATCAAAGTCCCGTACATTCTGATATGATCAAAGAGTGCTTGAGGGCAGATTTTAGTTTTGACAAAAGTGCCAAGTCGTACAAAGAGTTATATGAAAAAGCTGTCCAAATTAGGCAAGACGCTTTTACGGAGGAGTAGATATGGGGATATTTATCTTTGATCCGTTAACCGGAGAACCAACAATAAGTGCTACTAATCGTGCCAAACGCCACAATCAGGCAACGGGTGTGGAAAATCCGCCGTGCTATTTTTGCAAAGGCAACGAGGCTTTAACTACCCAAACCCTGTATCAAGATGCTGACGACTGGAATGTGCGCGTTTTTCAAAATAAATACCCTTTAATGCCGGATCACGAGGTAATAGTACATTCTCCTCAACACGATAAAGACATGGAAGATTTTAGTCATAGGCAGAATGTTAAGATTGTACGGGCATATTTAAACAGAGTTTCATGTTTTGGCATGCAAGACAAAGAGGTGATTATCTTTAATAACAAAGGTGGGAAGGCAGGGGCATCTATAGTACATCCCCATTCTCAAATAGTGGCCGCCAAAGGTTTTCCGGGTATTTTAGAAAAGGAAAAAGAATCAGCTTTGCACTATTTTAATGAGAAAGGTTCGTGCTATTGGTGTGACGAGTGGCGTGAGGCAGTAGCTACAAAAAGTCGAGTAGTTTACGAGTCGTCACACTTTGTACTGTTTTGTCCTAAAGCGAGTAGATGGAGTTACGAAGTTGTTTTGGTGCCAAAAAACCATAAACCCAATTTTGGTTTCATTGACGATATGGAAATCAACGATCTAGCTAAAGTTTTACCTGGCGCACTTCTTACCTATAAGAATTGTTTTAAAAATCCAGATAGAAATTTTTGGATTCATACTGTCCGCTACGAGCCGTACCATTGGCATATAGGTTTTATTCCTCATATTAGAGTTTTTGGGGCTTTGGAGTTAGGGGCGGGTATTTGGGTGAGCGACAAAGCAACTCCAGAAGATGCCGGCGTGGAACTTGCTAAATTTTACCCGGCTTGACAAGATTTTGTATATCTGCAAGAATGTACAGGTTGCCAAAGACAGTAAGTTCCGCCTTGGCGGATTAAATTTCTTACCGAGGTAGATATGCCAAATACACAAAACATTAAAAAAGTTAAAGATATTTCCCAAAAAGTGGAAAAAGCCACCTCTATTACCTTTTTTGAGTATAAAAATCTGGGCTCAAATGCCGTTAATGATTTACGCAGAAAAGTTGAGCAGGTTTCCGCAGAGATATTAGTTGCAAAAAACACGCTGGTTAAAATTGCCTTGGGTACTAAAAAAGCCGAGGATGCCGATCTAAAAGGTCAAACAGGGGTGGTATTTTCCTTTGGGGATAGTGTTGTCCCTCTTAAAGCTCTTGCTGACTTTGCCAAAAAGTTTGAGGCGGTAAAAATTAAAGGGGCGTTTATTGACGGTATCTATTACAATAGTCAAAAAGTTGCTCAAATAAGCCAATTACCATCTAAATTAGAATTGATTGCAAAAATGTTAGCTGGATTTAAAAACCCTCTTGCCGGTTTTGCTGTTGTGTTGAGAGGGATCAGTGATGCTAAAGCTAAGGAGGTGGATAAATAATGGAATCAGAAGCAAAAGATTTGTTTGCAAATGCACAAAAAGTGATGGACATGGTTGAAAAAATGACAGTATTGGAACTTAACGATTTGGTTAAAGCCTTGGAGGAAAAGTTTGGCGTTTCTGCTAGTGCGCCGGCGGCGATAACAGGTGGCACAACCGCAGTAGCGACTCCAACCGAGGAAAAAACAGAATTTGATGTTGTTCTTGTGGAAGCGGGGGTAAACAAAATTGCTGTTATTAAGGCGGTTAGGGAGTTAAATCAGGCTTTAGGTTTGGTGGAAGCTAAAACTTTGGTGGAAAGTACGCCTAAAGTGTTGCTAGAGGGGGCTAAAAAGGAGGCTGCGGAGGAGGCTAAGAAAAAGCTTGAAACAGCGGGAGCTAAGGTGGAGCTTAAGTAAATTAGTTGGTTAGTAAACCTACATCCCGGGATGCCGACCACCGACCCAGACTCCCGCTAAGGAAATCGGGATCTCTGGCTGTCCGTCCTAAGGCGGACAACACTTGTTGATCCCCTGAAATATCATGTCGAGAGAATACTTCAGGACCGGCTTAAACGAGCACCCCAGGAAATTTTTAAAGCTTCTATATTTAACCCCCTTTTTATTAACAAGTCAATGGTGTAACTTTAGAGTCGTAAAAAGGTTACAAACAAATTAACCACGGGGTAAATAATGACCGAAGTTGTGCCAGTAACCATTAAAAGTATTAAAATGTAAAGTCCGTAGGGGGCAAGTTGCACCCATTGTACTGCTAGTTTTGATGGTAAGATGCCGTTTACAATTTTAAAGCCATCCAAAGGTTCTACCGGAATTAGGTTAAAAATGCCTAAAACCAAGTTGTAGAGAATTATTGGATATATAAATGTACTCGTTATGGAAACAATCGACGCTAGGGTGGTGGAAGTGTTTGAAGTAATAATTAGTCCAATTACTTTAAGGAGAATTGTTAGAGCAGTGGCCACAGCAAAATTGCTAGCTGGTCCCGCTAGAGAAATTAACGCGGTGTCCCGGGTGGGATTTTTTAAGTTGTAGTAATCAATGGGAACCGCTTTGCCCCAGCCAAAACCCACCAGCACAAGTGTTAAAGTGCCTAATGGGTCAAGATGTGCTAGAGGGTTTAAAGTTAGTCGTCCTAGGTTTTTAGCTGTAGCGTCGCCCAGTTTATTGGCTACATAGGCGTGAGAAAACTCATGAATGGCGATGGAAAACATAAGAGCTAGTGCCATAACCACAAAAAGCAGGGGATTTTGGAAAAGAATGCTTGCGAGTCCGTGCATTTACACATTGTACACTAGATGGTAAAATTAAAGACATGAAATTGCCACTAAATTACTTAACAGAGGTTCGCGAGGAGTTTAAAAATGTGAGTTGGCCTACAAAAGACGAAACCTCCCGCTTGACTCTTTTTGTAGTAGGTGGTAGTTTGCTGGTTGGACTTTTTGTGGGTGGGGTGGATGCTGGGCTTGTTAAAGTGCTGGGAATGGTTATTTTAGGCTAAATTTTTATGGTCGACGAGATAAAAATACAAGAAAATACGGATCGGGAGGATATAAATATTGTTACTATTTCAGATCTGCCTTCCGACGGAGCAAAGTGGTATGTGGTTCATACTTACTCGGGTCATGAAAACAAGGTAGCGACAACGCTTAAACAACGGGTTGCTTCCTTGGGATTTATGGATCGGGTTTTTAAGGTTTTGATTCCCACCCAAAAGAAAATTGTGGTGAGTGAGGGTAAAAAGCGAGAGGTGGACGAGCATATTTTACCTGGTTATGTAGTCATTTTAATGAAATTATCTGACGAGGTATGGCATTTAGTTAGGTCTACTAGGGGGGTTACGGGTTTTGTTGGTGTTGGCACCTCTCCCACGCCGTTACCCGAGTCGGAAATTAGAATTTTAATGAAGTTTATGAGAATGGAAGCGCCTAAATTTGAGGCTAGATATTCAGTGGGTGACGGTGTTAAGATCATTGACGGACCATGGAAGGATTTTATGGGTAAGGTAGATGAAGTTAATGAAGAACAGGGGAGAGTTAAGGTTTTGGTTTCTGTTTTTGAGCGGGAAACTCCCATGGAGTTGGAATTTGGTCAGGTAGTCGTCTTATAGATGCAGAAGGTAGAATATGGCAAAAGAAAAAAAGATTAAAGCATATGTAAAACTAAATATTCAGGCAGGAAAAGCCAATCCCGCACCTCCGGTTGGACCTTCGTTAGGTCAGCACGGTGTGCCTTTAATGGATTTTTGCAAAGAGTTTAACGCCAGAACCAAGGACATGGGGGATAATGTTATACCCGTGGTGTTAACAGTGTTTGAAGATAGATCATTTACTTTTATTACTAAAACCCCTGTAACCTCTAATTTAATCCTTAAAGCAATTGGGGTTCAAAAAGGTTCTGGCGTGCCAAATAAGACCAAAGTGGGAACTATTACTAAAAAACAGGTGGAAGACATTGCCAAAACTAAAATGCCCGATCTTAATGCCAAAACTTTAGATGAGGCGGTAAAAATTGTGGAAGGTACTTGTAGATCTATGGGGGTAACTGTATTATGAATATCAACGACGCTTTAGAATTTGTTAAGAAGAATTGCAAGGCTAAATTTGATTCTACTATTGAGGTGCACATTAACTGTAATCTAAACAAAGACAAGCAAGAGGCGGTTAGATTTAGTTTAACTCTTCCCCACGGAACAGGAAAAAGCAAGAAAATAGCTGTTATAGCATCCAAAAAGATTGTTGGCGCTGATTTAGAGCTTAGTGACGAAGATGTTGGAAAATTGGAGAAAGCACAACTTAAGCCAAAAAATGACTTTGATATTTTAGTGGTAGAGCCTCGATATATGTCAAAACTTGCTAAAGTAGCAAAGATTTTGGGACCAGCTGGTGTAATGCCTAATCCTAAAAATGGAACTGTTACGGAAGATGTGCAAAAAGCCGTGGATCTGTTTAAAAAGGGGAGAACGGAAATTAGAACGGAACCTAATGGCACGGTTATTCACACTATAATAGGGAAGCGAAGCTTCACTACTTTATCTTTGGCAGAAAACTATCAGGAACTTATGAGCGCATTGGCTCTAAATAAACCACAAAAGGCGGAGGCTGGATGGATAAAGGATGTTTTTATCTCGGCTACTATGAGTCCGTCGGCTAAAGTGTCCTAAACTTCCAAGAATACTTCTACCCTGTTTTCTTTAACCCTTAAAATACCATTGCTGATCACAAATTTTTGCTCAGATTTTATACCTTTGTCGATGATTATATAGTTTCTTATCAACGAGATAAAATTGGCGTGTTCGGAAAGTATGTCAAATTCACCGGTGTCGTTAAGACTAGTGAGGGTTATCGCTTCACCGTCAAAGTATGACTTTTTTAAACTCCTGATAGATACGGCAATCATTTTATGGATTCTTTAATACCGCCAACATATGAAAATTTGTAGGTGGGGGTGTGGTCGTATTTTCCATTAAGGATGTTTTCCGTATCTTCTAGAGTTTGGGTTACTGGAACATATACGCCAGGTTTACCCGTTTGATCTGCCGCCACAAAAAAGTTTTGTGTTAAATAATTTCTTAGTTTTTTAGCTCTTTCGTATAAAAGTCTGTCATCACTTGACAGCTCAGTTTCACCCACCAAAGACACAATTCGTTCTAATGTAGTAGCTTTCTTTAACATAGCTTGGGAAGCTAAAACAATATCATAGTGTTTTTGTCCTACTGTAGGTACATTTATAGCACTAGAGGTTGACGATAGTAGATCTATGGCAGGCATTTGACCTTGTCTGTAAATATCCCTAGAAAGAACTATTGATGTGTCAAGGTAGTCAAAAACAGCCTGAACCGCTTGATCTAAGGTGTCATCAGCGGGGAGATAGATGGCCTCTAGGGTAGTGATATAATTGTCACCTTTTGATACAAGTCGTTCGTGAAAATTAGCCATTTCTGAAATCAAGGTGGATTGATAGCCGTCTTCGGATGGAATGTTGCCTGTTAACAAAGAAAGCTCGTTACCTGCTTGAGCGAATCTAAACACATTGTCAATAAAAAACAAGACATTTTTCTTCATTTCGTCCCTAAAGTGCTCGGCAATGGTGGTAGCGGCATGGGAAGTTAGGTAACGAACGGAGGGATTATCACCCATAGTGCCAAAAATTAACGCTACGGAATCCAAAATTTTGGTGGATGCTAGTTCTTTATACAGTTCGTGACCTTCCCTAGATCTTTCACCCACACCACAAAAAACGGACACAGTTTTTTGCTTATCTCGGTCAACAATGTTGTGGAGAATTTCCGTAAGTAGCATAGTTTTACCTACACCAGCACCGCCAAAAAGCCCTGTTTTCCCACCTTTTAAGATAGGGCAAAATAGATCCACAGCCT